>Ga0210401_10003649_pt1 | contig 16344 bp, 15 predicted proteins | sample IncBWH32MmetaG_FD_150866 | JGI IMG/M metagenome (GOLD analysis project Ga0210401, IMG submission 150866) | Forest soil microbial communities from Barre Woods Harvard Forest LTER site, Petersham, Massachusetts, United States - Inc-BW-H-32-M | ecosystem: Environmental > Terrestrial > Soil >... | reverse complement strand
GAACCCGCGCGAGGGCGACCCCGTCGCAGTGCCGACCGGGCCCTACGCGCTGACCGCTCGCGACCCGAATGCGGGCGGCGGCTCGCGCATGCCGCCTGTGGGCGGCCACGGGTACGATCCGCGCGGGATGCCCACCATGAAAGCGATTTTCTACGCGGCTGGCCCTGATATTCGAGCGGGCGTTACGCTGCCTTCTTTCGAGAACGTTGACGTGTATCCGTTCGTGGTGAAGGTATTGGGGCTGACTTCTGGGCCGGTCGATGGGGAATTGGGCCCGCTGCAAGGAATTCTGAAAATGAACTCCCCGAACTGATCGAACGAATCAGAGATTTTGCGCGGCTGATCGTTGAACTGGTTTGACTTTTCAGGGAGCGCACCCTAGCATCGTTTGATTGTTTGGCGAGTGGAGAGGGAAGGAAGAGACCTTGGAGCTCCGCCGGATCGTTTGCTTCTGATTTTCACGCCGAGCGACTGATTCCTCCACTGAATATGGCCGATGATTTGGTTGCTGTAGCAGTTCCTGTCTCAGATGTACGCGCGCCCCTGCAACGGTCCGGGCGCCTCACTTTTCCGGAGGATTCATGTCGATCAAAGTAGGCATCAATGGTTTTGGCCGCATCGGGCGGAACATCGTGCGCGCCTCGCTCGGAACTTCCGCAATCGAATTCGTGGCCGTCAACGACATTACCGACTCGAAGACACTCGCTCATCTTCTGAAATACGATTCCGTCCTCGGGAACCTTCAGCAAAAAGTGACCCACACCGACGATTCGATCGCGGTGGACGGCAAGAGCTTCCGCGTGTTCAAGACCAAGGACCCGGGCGAAATCGACTGGCCGTCGGTGGGAGCCGACATCGTGATCGAGTCCACGGGGCTTTTCACAAAGGCGTCTGACGCGGCCAAGCACAAGCGCGGCTCCGTGAAAAAAGTGATCATCTCCGCACCCGCGACAGAGGAAGACCTCACCATTGTTCTCGGCGTGAACGACAAGGCCTACGACCCCGCGAAGCATCACATCATTTCCAACGCTTCCTGCACCACGAATTGCCTGGCTCCGGTGGCGAAGGTGCTCCACGATTCCTTCGGAATTTCGTGCGGCACGATGACCACGATTCACTCGTACACGAACGATCAGAAGCTGCTCGATCTGCCGCACAAGGATTTGCGCCGCGCCCGCGCGGCGGCGCTTTCCATGATTCCCACGTCGACGGGCGCGGCGAAAGCGCTGCATCTGGTGATCCCCGCGCTGAAGGGAAAGCTCGACGGTTATTCGATCCGCGTGCCGACTCCGAACGTGAGCGTCGTCGATCTGACGATTTTCACGGAGAAACCTGTAACTGTGAGTTCGGTGAACGCCGCACTGAAATCCGCGGCGGACGGGCCGATGAAAAATATTCTCGAATACACGGAGGAGGAGCTCGTTTCCGCCGATTTCCGCGGCAATCCGCACTCTTCGATCGTCGACTCGGGATATACGCGCGTGGTGGGCACGAATTGCGCGAAGGTTCTGGCCTGGTATGACAATGAGTGGGGCTATTCGAGCCGGTGCCGGGATCTGGTGACTCTGTTGGCGTCGAAGATGTAGGGTTGGCGGCGTGGCTCGTGACCCGTGTCCCGTGACCCGTGTGGGTGAGGGACACAGTTCAAGCTGCTGATTGTCGTTTAGTTTCTGACGCCTTGGGCTGTCGAAAGAAGCAGGCGGTTTGTGGGTCGCGGCTTCAGCCGCCACATTGCGGTGTCCGATTCAAAGGGCTTTGGCCCCTGGCTGCGTGTCCTGACGATGACTTCTCACCGTCGATCATGAGCAAAGTGTCGATCCGTGATTTGGAGATGGGCGGGAAGCGCGTCTTCATGCGCGTGGATTTCAACGTGCCGCTCGAAGGCGCGCGCGTCACCGATGACACGCGCATTCGTGAGACGCTGCCGACAATTGCATTCGCGCGCGAGCGAGGCGCACGATTCGTGCTTGCTTCACACCTTGGGCGGCCCAAGGGCAAGCCCGATCCGAAATATAGTTTGAAGCCGGTCGCGGCGAAGCTCGCCGAAATGCTCGGCGCTGCGGTGGATTTTGCGCCGGACTGCGTCGGCGCGGACGCCGAAGCGCGCAGCCGGGCGCTTCCGAATGGCGGCGTCCTCCTCCTCGAAAACGTGCGCTATCACGCCGAGGAAGAGGCCAACGACGAGAATTTCTCGCGCCAGCTCGCGGCGCTGTGCGACGGGCTGTTCGTGTGCGACGCGTTCGGCTCGGCCCATCGCGCGCACGCCTCGGTCGTGGGCATCACGCGGTTCGTCAAGCAAGCTGCGGCGGGTCTGCTCATGGAGCGCGAACTGGCGTACCTCGGGAAAGCGCTCTCGAATCCGGAGCGCCCCTTCGTGGCCGTGCTCGGCGGCGCGAAAGTTTCCGACAAGATCGAAGTGGTCGAAAACCTGATGCGCGTGGCTGACGCGATGCTCATCGGCGGCGGCATGGCGTACACATTTCTGAAGTCGCAGGGGCTCCCCATCGGGAAATCGCTCGTCGAGGCGGATAAGCTGGACCTAGCACGGAAATTGCTTTCCGAGGCGCAGCAGCGAAATTTCCGACTGCTGCTCCCAACGGATCACGTGCTGGGCGAGGAGTTCAAGCCGGACACCAAGACGCAGACTACAAGCGTCACGGCAACGCCGGAGGGATGGATGGGACTCGATATCGGTCCGGAAACCGTCGCGAAATATTCGGCGGAACTTGCGCGCGCCAAAACGATTGTGTGGAATGGGCCGATGGGTGTCTTCGAGATGCCCGCATTTGCAAAGGGCACACTGGAGATCGCGCGCGCGGTGGCTTTAGCGACGGCCAAAGGCGCAACTTCAATCGTCGGCGGCGGCGATTCGGTCGCGGCGATTCACGCTGCAGGCTTGGCCGACAAGGTCTCCCACATCTCGACGGGTGGCGGCGCTTCGCTCGAGTTTCTCGGCGGCAGAAAATTGCCGGGTGTTGAGGCCTTGACGGAAAAAGGATAGAAGGAGGGGTCCGACCTTCAGGTTGGACATCAGGCGATGAGACGAGAAGGCCTTTAGGCCCTGAAGCTTCACGGGCTAAAGCCGTCCCGCTCCAAGCTCGAACGTCGGGACTGAAGTCCCGACCTCCTAAATACCGCGGATCGCGTTCACAAGAGACGCGGCCCAAACAGGGGAGCAATGCGGCGACCGGTGATTGCGGGGAATTGGAAGATGTATAAGACTCAGGCGGAGGCGCGCGCGTTCTTTGCCTCGTTCATCCCGCTTGTGCAAGGGTGCACGCACTGCGACATCATCGTCGCGCCACCGTTCACGGATATCGCGGCTTCGGTGGAAGCCGTGAAAGGGACTGCGATTTCGATCGCCGCTCAGGATATGCACTGGGAGCACGAGGGGGCGTTCACCGGAGAAATTTCCGCAGCGATGCTGGTGGAAGCGGGCTGCCGCGCCGTAATCATTGCCCATTCCGAGCGGCGGCAGTTCTTCGGCGAAACGGACGAATCGGCCAACCGGAAAGTGAAAGCGGCCCTTGCGGCGGGGCTTACGCCCATTTTGTGCGTCGGCGAAACGCTGGCGGAGAGGGAAGGCGGCAAGACGGAGCAAGTCCTGGAACGGCAGTTCACAGGCGGCGTCGCCGCGTTGACCGGCCCCGAATTCTCGCGTATCATTTTAGCTTACGAGCCAGTCTGGGCGATCGGCACCGGCCGCACCGCGACCCCGGAAATTGCCGCGGATGCGCACAAATTCCTGCGGCGGCTGGCCGAGGCGAACTTTACGGCCGAGCGGGCCGCCGGGCTACGGATCCTCTACGGCGGCAGCGTCAAGCCCGACAATATCAAGGGCCTGATGGCTCAGGTGGATATCGACGGAGCGCTGGTCGGCGGCGCGAGTCTCAACGCCGAGGCGTTTGCCTCCATCGTGAAATTTTGAAGCAATTTTGAAAGCAGGAAAGAGAAATGCCAAAGGAAGTGAAGTGGGCGATTTCGCTGTGTGTGGGGCTGGGCCTCGTGTGGGCCGGCTGGAAGGTTTATTTCTTACTGGTCACGCTGCACGTTTTGATCTGTGGACTCCTGATCATCGTCATCATGCTGCAAAGCGGCGAGGCGGCTGACCTCGCGGGCGCATTCGGCGGCGCGGGAAGCCAAACCGCATTCGGCCCGCGCGGCGCGGCCACGTTCCTCTCCAAAGCGACGACCTGGTGCGCCATCATGTTCATGCTCACCTCGATGGCGCTGACCATGCATGTGGACAAATCCGTGGCGTCGCCTACCGGCAGCTCGGTCCTGCAGCAATTCTCAAAGCCGGCCAAGCAACCGGCCGCGCCTGCAGCGACTCCGGTTCCTGTTCCTTCGGTGCCGGCGTCAACTCCCGCGCCAGCTGCGCCTCCACCGGCGTCGGCAACTCCGTCGAAGTAGTTCGCGGTACCACGGTAACTCCTGACTCCAAAACAAAAGCGGCGGCCCGATGGCCGTCGCTTTTGTTTTATCTCAGGATGCCTGCCGTACCCACGACTAGGGATCACACCGGCACACCAGTCCGTACCAATCGAGTGGGATATTTTCAGTTGGAATTTGGTGCGGCAGAGAGGACTCGAACCTCCACGGTATTGCTACCGCCAGCCCCTCAAGCTGGTGCGTCTGCCAGTTCCGCCACTGCCGCGTAGCGAGTCATTCTCTCACGTTTGCGCGCAGCCTGCCAGCCCGTCCGGCGAGCGTCAGTTGATCGCGAAGCAGTAGAACAACCCCGCGCCGCCTGTGCTGACCAGGTTGTCCTGGCTGCAGCCGCGGCTCGGGTGCGCTGAGTTCCAGGAAGTATTCCCGCCGCCGCTGCGATCGGAATGGCCGAGTTGCGCGGTTCCCGTCGTTTCGCTCGTCCAGTTGCCGCAGGTGTGATCCGCTCCGTCGGTGTACGCCGTGCCGTCAGTTTGCGAACCCGTCAGCATGTCGTGCGTGTTCGGCGTGTCGCCCCGCCCGTTGACCATCATGCCTTTCTCCGTGAGCGCGGATTGTTTCACCAGATTGTTTCCGAGGCGGGCAAGATCGAGCGTGTCGCCGTGCAGGTCGGCAAGCCCATTGGCGATTTTTTCGCCTTTGGCGTTGTACCACGGGCCGCTGCCGATGCGGTCTCGCGCGTTCGCCGCGGGCTGGCCGTTCGCCGCGCTCGCGCTGAGATAGGCGTGCCAGGTTTTGCCGGTGCTTCCGGCGGCTGCGGCCAGCGCCTGGCAGATGCGGTCCGCTCCGGCGATGCCGCCGAGATTGGCGCCCTTGCCGGAGCCGGCGCTCGTGACGAAAAAGCTCATCGGTTGAAGGGGCGCTTGCTGTGCGGGCTGTTGTGCGAGCGTCAGGAGCGAGCCTGCGATCGACAGCACGACTGCGGCAAGGATGGGCTGAAACATTTTCATGTGCATATCTCCTTGAAGGTTGATTTTGAAATTCAGCCATGGCGCTCTTTTGCGCGCCGCTGAGCGCACTGCGGCGGAAGCGCTGCTACTCGTAGAACTGCGGCGATTTTTTCAGTTTTGCGAAGCCTTCAAAATCGTGCTGGATCCAGAGCTGCGCGCCGGTTTTCTTCAGGAAGGCGTCGACGGATTTGCGGCTGGCGCGCGTCTCGTCCTGGCTGTACTCGAATGTGGGAATACGGTCGAGCTTCATCTCCGCAGGGTAGTGATAGAGATCGCCGGAGAGCACGACGCCGCCGGTTTTGGCCAGCTTGACGTACAGCACCTGGTGGCCCTGCGTGTGCCCCGGAGCCGCTTTGATGATGACCGTGCCGTCGCCGAACACATCGTATTCGTCGTCCTTCAGGATCGTCGTCTTGCTCTTCTCGAGCGCCGAAAACGTGGAAGGCTGCAGCGAGCCGAAGTATTTTCCCCCGAACATGGCGTCGCGGTCCGCCTGGCGCACGAGCCATGTGGCGCCGGCAAATTGGTTTGCATTGGCCGTGTGATCGTAGTGGTAGTGCGAGAGCGCGAGGTAGTTGATGTCGGCGGGGGAGTAGCCGATTTCCGCGAGTTGCCCGCGAAGAGTCTTGTCCACGTCCGCTTCGCGCGTCTGGCCGTCAGGCAGCGTGACGTGCTGCGTGATGAATTTGCCGGTCGGTTTCCACGAATCGTCGGGGATCGCGCCGGTGTCCCAGATCAGATTGCCCTTGGGATGCGCGATCAAAAAGCATCCCATGGACATGTCCGTCGTGGTGACGTCTTCCTTTTTCAGATTGAAGCGGCCCATATCCGCATTGTGAAGAACGCCGCAATCAAATACGTACAGCCGCACGGACTTTGACGCCTGCGGCTTGTGCTGCGCGGAGGGCGCGGCTTGGCCGCTGTCTCCTCCCGCGGTGAACAAAACCGCGCCGATGGCGGCGACGAGAAATAGACGAATCATGCGGCTGCGCTGGGTCATCATGGAACCTCGCTTGATTGGCGGCAGTTTGCGATTGCGGACCGCGAATTGCGCGGCATTGTATACCCGCCCGGCTTCGTTTGGCACTTTCTTTCGAGCCGCGCTCCTCGCCACGTCTCTTTACATTTCTGAGGCAAACCCGTTGTCACGGAACGCCCGGGAAGGTACGATGCGCTCACCCGAAATTCAAAAACAAAATCGCGCGCCACCCGCGCGCGAAAAAGGGGACTGAAATGCTGAACCGGTTCGGAGCGGCCGTACCGGCGTTTGCGGCGGCGTCAGCGATGGCGTGCGCGCTGCTCGGCTGGACAAATCTTCCAGCAGCTCCATTCTCCGCCGCCGCGCCACAAAAGACGTCGGCGGTGACAGCCCGCGATCTTTCCGGAGTGTGGATTACGGCGTCGGGCGTTTATGACTATGCCGCATTCAACGAGCGCGAGCCGCCGATGACCGCAGCCGGACGCGCACAGTACGAGGCGGCAAGGCCCTCGCAAGGGCCGCGCGGCGTCAAGCTCGAGGAAACGAATGACAGAGTTTACAAATGCTCGCCGCCCGGCGTGCCCTACATCTACATTCAAATTTTCCCCATGCAGATTATTCAGACGCCGAGGGAAGTGATCGAGCTCTTCGAGTACGATCACACGGTGCGCTACATTTACACGGATGGCCGCGACCATCCCGCCAATCTCAAGCCCTCCTACAATGGCCATTCCATCGGCCATTGGGAGGGCGATACGCTCGTCGTGGACACGATCGGCCTCAACGGAAAAAACTGGCTGGATCGGCTGGGGCATCCGGAGGGCAGCCGGATGCACATCGTCGAGCGCATCCGTCGCGTGGATGACAAGACGTTACAAATTCAATTCATATTCGACGACCCTAAGAACTACACGAAGCCGTGGACAGCTGACGTGAGTTTCCGCTTGCACCCCGAATGGGACATCCTGGAGCACGTCTGCGAAGACAACCTCGCCTTTGAAAGCTTCGAACACTAGCCTAGCGTGGCGTCCGGCGGGGGCGGCATCGCGCTTCGCCGCCGGCGCTCATCATTTCTTCTCGGCTGGAGCCTTCCGCTTGAGCTCTTCGGTCCAATTCACCACGACGTTGACTTCTTCGCGCCCCTCGTCGCCGGGCGTCAAGAAAAGGAAGCGTTGCCCGTCAGCACTCACGTCGTAATCGGGGATACTTTGGAAGGTTGCATGGCGCCCCTCGAAGAGCGCCTTCGGATTGCTTGCGGAAAAATTCGGTCGTGTGATTGTCTGAACAACCATCACTTTGTCGCCGTTCCGGTAGAACAGCTCACCGTTCCGCACCCAGATCGGTTCGGTTCCCCCCTCCGTTGAAATCTGCCACTTTCCCCCTGGACCCGGATACGGCTGCACGTAAACCTCGAAGCGCCCTGACTCATCCGAGGCGTACGCGAGCCAACGCCCATCGGGCGAGAATCGAGGGCCGATCTCATTGAATCGCGTTTGGAGGAAGGGCGTCGCATTCCGGTCGCCCAAGCGAAACGTCCAGATGTCGTAGCCTGTTCCGGGTCCAGTTTGTTCGAACGCCAGAATCTGCCCGTCGGGAGACCAAAAACCCGCAACCTGAATGGTGTTGGCCGACATCAATCGGTCGGCGTTTCCACTCCCGTCCGCCAGTTGCCAGAAAAGGTTGCGCGTGCCGGCGCGGTCCGAACCAAACGTGATCCGCTTGCCGTCCGGCGTCCACGCCGTGCCGCCGTTGTAGTTCCCTTCAAATGATAGTCGGCTTAAAGTGCCCCGTGCGATATCCAGGAGCCATTCCTGGCTCCCACCTTCGTCGATCGTCACCGCGATGCGCTGCCCATCGGGAGAAAGTCTGGGGTTCCGATAGGCGTGGGGTGGAGCGGCAAGCGGTTGCTCCGCGCCCTTTCGGTCTGTGAAGACCAGCCTGAGATGGCCCTCGGAGGGCGCGGTTCGATAGGCCAGCACGCCATTCGCGGACGCCGCTATCGCCGCCCGTCCATTGACGATGCTGAAGAGGACGCTTTCGGCAATCGGAAAGGCCTCGCCCTTCACTTCAAGGCGATTCGCGTCGAAAGGCTGCTCCAGAAGTGTTCCGGCGCGGACGAACAACAGGTAGCCGGGCTGGCTGTATTCGGCCATGGAATTGGAGTTCAGAAGGCGCTTCGTCTCTTTCGAATCCAGGGACCCCACGTAGATTGCGCCGCTCCCTGGATCCCCGCTGCGCGCGAAATAGAGGAAGTGCCTTCCGTCAGGCAGAAATTTCGGCCAGGCGTATCCAATCTGGTGCCCCGGGGTATCGGGTGGTGTGATCGAGGTCGCCGTCCCCCCTGCTGCGGGCACGCGGAGAATCGGCCCCCCAAAAGTCGCCGTCGAGAACAGGATCACTCCGTCCTGGCTCCAGGTTCCACCGCCTATCGCTGGAGAGCCCACAATTACTTGAGGTGGGCCTCCCGTAATGTCGATCTTTTTGAGTGACCCGCGATCGGTGAACGCGATGAACCGGCTATCGGGAGACCAGAAAGGCGCCGCCGCGTCGTCTGTTCCGGGGAGCTGCCACGCGGTCTGCGAATCGAGATCGCGCAGCCATAACGTGGGATGCCCAGCGGAGTCTATGGCCACTAAAGCAAGTTTGGTTCCGTCCGGCGAAACGCTAAGGAAACTCGTCGTGTTGGCGTGCGCCGGGAAGTGCTGCTTTTCCGGGGGGCCGACGGTGAAGCGAATCGCCCTAGTTTCCGGCGCAGAGCCGCGAAGAATGTCCATCACCTGTGATGGTGGGCCTGGTGGGCCGCGAAGAATCGCCGTCACCACGATTACAGCGAGGGCGAGAATCGCCACGATCGCGACCGCTGCAAGCCCGGTTACCCAGGCGTGCTTCTGCCACCAACGTTGCTGAGCGGTGCCGGGCGCCGGGGCGGCTGCTAGCCCTGTGTCCTTAGCCTCCGCGATCCATTTCAACTCGCGGCAAAGGTCGCCGGCGGCTTGCCATCGCTCGTCCGGATCTTTCGCGAGGCAGGTTCTCACCACGCGGTCTAGCTGCAGCGGCGTCATCGGTTGTAGCGAGGTCATCCCCGGCGGTTCCGCTTCCAGAATCTTCGCCATCACGCTCGCCGAACTCTTCCCCTCAAACGCTCGCTTGCCCGTGGTCATTTCGTAGACGACGGCCCCGAACGCAAAAATGTCCGTCCGCGCATCCACCTTCTTTGCTTCGATCTGCTCCGGCGCCATGTATTGCAACGTGCCAAGAATCGTTCCTTCGCCAGTAATACCGTCCTTCATGGTGGGAAGCTGCGACTCGGGAGTCGCGGGAACAGCGGACTGGCCGAGCTTGGCCAGGCCGAAGTCGAGCAGCTTCGTTCCGGACTTGGTCAGCATGATGTTGCCGGGCTTGAGGTCGCGATGAATGACGCCCTTGCGATGCGCTTTGTCGAGCGCGTCGGCAATTTCGACGGCGTATTGCAGTACTTGCTGGATCGGCAGCGGGCCCTTCTCAAGACGCTGCGCCAGCGTTTCGCCCTCGACGTACTCCATGACCAGAAAATCGACGTCGTCTTGATGGCCAGTGTCGTAGAGCGTGCAGATGTGAGGGTGGTTCAAGTTCGCGATGGTCTTGGCTTCGCGCTCGAAGCGCTCTCGAGATTCGGCGCGTCCGGCGAGATGAGCGGGCAGAACCTTGATCGCCACGGTGCGTTCGAGGCGCGTGTCGAGGGCCTTATAGACTTCGCCCATTCCTCCCGCGCCGAGCACGGAAAGGATCTTGTACGAGCCGAGCTGCCGGCCGAGGAGCGAGGATTGGCGCTGATCGGCCAGTATTTTTCCTGCGGCTTCGACCACGGGCTTTTCGAGAAATCCCTGCGCGCTGCTGTCCTGCGCCAGCAGCGACTCGACCTCCCGCCGCAATGCGTCGTCGCTCGCGCAGACTTTGTGCAGATAGGCAGGGCGGAGGCTGACGTCGCGTTCCAGGGCCGCGTGGTAGAGCTGCTCGATTTTCTGCCAGCGTTCAGGCGTCATTTCGATCCGTTCCGGATTTGCTCATTTCTCGCGCCAGCCAGGCTTTGGCCAGCCTCCAATCGCGCATCACCGTTTCGGGAGAAACCCTCAGCACCTCGGCGGTTTCCTCCACGCTCAGCCCGCCAAAAAATCGCAACTCCACAACTTTGTTTTTTCGACGATCAACGGCGGCTAACTCGTTGAGCGCGTCGTCCAGTGCGACGAGGTCGCGCCCCTTTTCTTGCGGCCCCACCAGCGCTTCATCAAGCGTGATCTTCGGAGTTCCTCCTCCTCGCTTCTGGTATCCGCGCGTGCGGGCGTAGTCCACCAGAATTCGACGCATCAATTGCGCGGAGATCGCGAAGAAATGCGCGCGGTTCTGCCAATCGACTCGCTGGGAATTTACCAGGCGCAAAAACGCTTCATTCACGAGCGCCGTGGTCTGTAACGTGTGACCGGGTCGCTCTCCGTACATGTGGCGTCGGGCGAGGCGGCGCAATTCTCGATGAACCAGAGGCAGGAGTTCCTCGAGGGCCGCTTCGTTCCCTTGCCTCCAATCCTGCAGGAGACGGGTGACGCGTTGGGCCGACGGTGCCGGCACGGTTTGGTCCCGATGGACAGCCACTCGAAAACCCCAAGTTTGCCAAAGTATAACACCCGACGACTCTTCTTCACGTAGCCCCCAAAATCTTTTCATGGCGTTACAGGTTTAGCCGTTGATTCCCGCCTTCCCTAGCGAGGACAGGAGGGAAGGCCATGAAGGCGATATCGAGGCAGGGACTGAGTGCGGGATTGGCCGTGGCGATAGGATTCGCAGGGTTCGCGCGTTCCGTGACGGCCGCTCCCAAGGAACCGAGGCCGGCATTCATGATTCATCTGCGAAACTATGCGGAAGTTCCGTCCAGTACTTTGGCGGAGGGGGAACGAACCGCGACCGAAATTTTCCGAAGAGGAGGAATCGAAGCGCGATGGAGGGAAATTGTTGTGAGGCCGCGCAACAGCGGAGTCAGCGGGGCGCCGGAAGAGTTGATGACCCTCGCCGACATTCAAGTCAACATTTTCCCGGACGCGACGCCCAATCCCGGCGGTACTGCGGACAACGTGGCCGGTGTCGCGCCGGGCGCCGGCCCGGACCGCACCCTAGCCGATGTGTTTTATGGCAAAGTACGCGCACTGTTCTGGAAGATATCGAGCGCTTACCTCAAGGGAGATATCGACTGGCGCGTTTCCGAAGGTCAGCTCCTGGGCTATGTGATCGCTCACGAAGTCGGGCACCTGCTGCTCAACCAGCAGGTCCATTCATCTCGCGGAATCATGCGCGGCGAGTGGGTATTCGCGGACTTTCGTGACATGATGTCCGGCATGCTGCAATTCACACCGCTGGAAGTCCAGCGGCTGCGAGCCGAAGTTCTCCGGCGCGGCGCGCACGAGCCGATCAGAGCTGCCGAGAAGTAATCGTCTTCGAACGGTCGCTAAAGCTGCCTGAACCGGGCCGGGCAGCGTGACGTCGCCCGCCATGCTGTGGCAATATCCCAGAGTTTCCGATTCTGGGAGAGAAAAGATGAATCTCAAGAACGCAGTGGCGCTCATCACTGGCGGAAGCAGCGGGATCGGACGTGCCGTCGCGCATTCGCTCGCGGCCAGCGGGGCGCGCGTGGCGATCACGGGACGCGACCAGGCGCGGCTCGAAAAAGCCGCGCGGGAACTGGGCGTCCATCCCATTCATGCCGATGTGGCGGTTGAAGCGGACGTCGAGCGGACCTATCGCGAAGTTTTGCAGCAATTTGGCGACCTAGACATCCTGGTGAACAACGCTGGGGTGGGCGTGTTCAAAAACCTCGTCGATTTCGAGCGGAAGGATTTCGAGGCCGTCTTCGCCACGAACGTCACGGGCGCGATGCTGATGGCGCGCGAGGCGGCGCAGCATTTTGTGAAACGCCAGCGCGGGAACATCGTGAACATCGCCTCGACGGCGGCGCTGCGCGGGGCCCCCAAAGGCACTGCGTACTACGGCAGCAAATTCGCGCTGCGCGGGATGACGGAATGCTGGCGAGCGGAGCTGCGCCAATACAACGTGCGCGTCTTTCTCGTGAATCCGAGCGAAGTCTTGACGAATTTCTATCCTACAGCGGGGCTTTCTCAAAAAGAGAATGAGACCAAGCTTCGCGCGGAGGAAATCGCTCACGTCGTGAAAACGCTGCTGGAGATGGACGATCGCGGTTTCGCCCCCGAAGTCTCGATCTTCGCAACGAATCCGAAGGATTAGAGTGGCCCAGGCTTTAGCCTGTGGAGGGTTGGTTACGGCAAGATCGATCGTGGCGCAAGCAAACCCCACAGGCTGAAGCCCGCGCCACCGCTACTTGATGTTGTTCTCTTTTCCTTCTTTCACGTAAGCCACCGAATTCGCGATGTGGTTCCTGCTGTGGATGGACTTCTTCTTCGCCAGGTGCGCGAACATTTGAATACCGAACCCGCCGTCGAGATCGTCGGTGATGCGCTTTTTCCACGGGCGCCGCACGATCTGCGTGGTTAGGCGGCGCGTGATGCGCGGCTGCGTCATGATATGGTCGGCCAATTTCCACGCGCGCTCGAGTAGCTTGTCTCGCGGCACGACTTCATTCACCAGGCCGTACTCGAGCGCCTTTTTCGCGTCGATCGCCTGGCCGGTAAGCAGCGCGTAGGCTCCGCGTTTCACTCCGAGCAGTTCCAGGAAGCAGCTGTGAATGCCGTCGCCGGGCACCGAGCCGATGTCGTAGTGCAAGTCAAAGATGACCGCGTCCTCGCTGCAAATCGTGATGTCGCACATCAGGCAAATTTCCGTGTGGAAGCCGGGGCCGTTCAGCACGCCGATCGTCGGAATTTCGAGATCGTTCACGAGCGAGCTGACGTTGATCCGGCCGTCCTTGTACGCATACTCGTAGGCCCAGTGCTGCAAATCCTCCTGCTCGAGTTTGAAGCCTTCGGGGTCGGCGTCCATCATGAAATCCGTGCCGGTGCCGGTGAAGATCATGACTTCGTTTTCCGGATCGGCGCCGATCGTTTTGAAAAGCTGGCCGACGGAGCGGTGATTCTCGACGCTGAGTTGAATGGGTCCGCCGGCGGTGTGCGCCTGCGCCAGAATGACGCCGTCTTCGCGGCGCTCGAGTTTGTAGTGCTGCCTGAAACGCTCCTTGTAGTCCGCGAATTTAGGCGTTTCGACGAAGTCCACGAGCGACATATGAAGTTCTCCTTATCGGTGGCGAGATATTTTTCAGAAGGCGACACGTGGCGCCGGCGTCTCGCCGGCGGTTTCCGGTCAACTCAGCTGCACCGCACACGCCGCAAAAACCTGCCGGCGAGACGCCGGCCCTACTGCTTCGCCGGCAGCCCCGCATTTCGCGCAGCGACCAGCGCCATGCTTGACCAGTCAAGTTCCCCCTGCCCCTGCGCCAGCGCCGAAAGCAGGTGATCGTGAACCAGGCTCGCGAGCGGCATGGGCGCGCCGCACTCCTCGGCCGCTGCGAGCGCGAGGCGGACGTCCTTCAATCCCAACTTCAGCGCAAATCCCGCCGGCTCGAATTGCTCTCGCGCGATGATCCGCCCGTAACCCGCGATTACGGGCGAGCCATACAACGCGTTCATAATCTCAAGAAATGACTCCGGCTCGACGCCCGCCTTCCGCAGCGTTGCATACGCCTCGGCCAGCGCCTCGATCACCGCGGCGATCGTGAAATTGCCGCAGAGTTTGGCCACGTTCGCTTGCCAAGGCTCTGTTCCCACAATAAAGGTCTGCCGGCCGATGGCGCTGAAGAGCGGTCGGCAGCGCTCGATATATTTCCCCGGCCCCGCCGCGACAACGAGCAGATTTCTGCTGTCGGCAGCGTCGGGCCTCCCAAAAACCGGCACGCTCAGGTAACCCTGCCTGCGCGCAGCGTGTTCGGCGGTCAAGCGCCGAGCCATCACCGTGCTGATCGTGCTGTGCGAAACATGGACGCAATCCTCGCCCATGCCCGAGGCGATGCCTTCGTTTCCGAAAACGATGTCCTCGACCGCGAGGTCGTCGGCGACCATGGTCATCACGACGTCGGCTCCGCGCGAAGCCACCGCGGGAGAACTCGCCGCGCGCGCTCCCTCTGCGGCAAGAAGCTCGGCCTTTTCGCGGCTGCGGTTGTAAACGGAAACTTCGTGCCCGCCCCGAAGAAGATTCCGCGCCATACCCATTCCCATTCTGCCGAGCCCGATGAATGCGATTTTCATAGCCGCCAGAATAGCGGCTACCTGCGAGGGAGCCAAGCGGTTTTCAGCGGCGAACAACGGAACGCGGATCAATGCAGATCGATTCGGATCAATGCAGCGGGCAACCTCGCCAATCGAGGCTTGCGGCTCTATCGGATCGGGAGGAACCGGGGGGAGGCCACGCAGCGCGGAGCGCGAAAGACGAGGCTATCCTGGCAGGCGTTTCACCGAGAAGCGCCTGTTCTTCACGCGTGCGACTCGACCAGGGCGTTCGACGTATCGAGGACGGCGATATTCAGATAGACCGCGCCTTTCGGCAAATCAAAACGAAGCAAAACGGTTTCCGCGTTCAGCAATCCGCGAGGGCCCACGTCCATCATGAACAGCACAGGGGGGTGAACCTTGAACTTGAATCCGCGGTCGTTCAGCTGCGTCACTGAATTGCCGATAACCATGTTGGTCAGCTCGCAAACGATCTCCCGGGTGGTATCTTCCGTCGGCGCGCCGGCAATCCCTGACAGGTCGGAAGCCGCCTGCCCCGCGGCCACTTCGTCCATATCGAGAATGATGCGTCCCTCGATGTCTCCGCTCAGGATGACGAGCGCGGCGACACCGCTTCGCTGGTAACTCCCCTGCTCCATGGTCACGTCCGCGATGCGCGCGGAACAGCCCATGGTCTCGGAGATCACCGCGTCCAGGGAATTGATGAACGGCTGGATCAGCTCCATGTTCATGGCTTTGCCTCGACCGGCGCGTCTTGCGAAGAGCCGGAATGCTCGCTCAACACGTACCGGATGATTTCGTAGAAGGCTTCCGGCTTTACGGGCTTCTGCACGAAATGCCGGGCGCCTTTTTGCAAGGCCGAAAGAATGTTGTCCTGATATCCCACCGAGGAGACCATGACGATGCACGCTTCCGGATGATCGTGGACGATGTGCTCGACGGCCTCGATGCCTTCCATCTTCGGCATGGTAATGTCCATCAGCACGATGTCGGGATGCGTGTCGTTGTACTTGGCGATCGCCGCATAGCCGTCACCCGCCTCGCCGGCAATTTCTCCGCCGAAGGCTTCCACCATTTTGCAGATGTTTTTACGAGCGAAGACGGAGTCGTCGACCACGAGAAACCGGATCTTCGGCTTTTCCCCGCCCGTCAGAGGTTTAAAATCCATGATGATACTCTCCTCTCACAACTCTTTTCACCGACGCCCGCCGCGAATCGTTTCCAGCTCCGAACGAAAGGCGCGTGGTCTCGAAGGATCTTCTTGGCACAACACTTGCAAAACGCCGGGCAGAGCTTCCAGCGGCACCGTGCGGCTGACGTAGCCTGCCTGGATGGCCGATCGCGGCATGCTGTCCACCACGCAACTCTCCAGGCTTTGCGCCATCGTGATGCCGCCCGCCTTCTGCACAGCGCCCATGCCGTCGGCGCCGTCTTCGCCCATGCCGGTCATGATGACCGCGGCGCTCTCCTTGCCGAGTTCCTGCGCGACGGAGCGAAACAGCACGTCCACCGACGGGCGGTGTCCGTTCACCGGCGCCTGGTCCACCAGGACAATCACGTCGCCCTGCGGCGTGCGCCGAATCTTCATATGGCGATTGCCGGGGCACACGAACGCGCGCCCGGGGCGGAGAACGTCGCCGGAAAGCGCCTCGGTGACGTGAATCGGCGAGCAGTCGTTCAGCCTGCGCGCGAACATTCCCGTGAAACCTTCCGGCATGTGCTGCACGATCACCAGGCAGCCCGCGAA
>Ga0210401_10003648_pt1 | contig 16349 bp, 12 predicted proteins | sample IncBWH32MmetaG_FD_150866 | JGI IMG/M metagenome (GOLD analysis project Ga0210401, IMG submission 150866) | Forest soil microbial communities from Barre Woods Harvard Forest LTER site, Petersham, Massachusetts, United States - Inc-BW-H-32-M | ecosystem: Environmental > Terrestrial > Soil >... | reverse complement strand
TTGCTGCCGCCTCCCTGCGACGCCACCTGTGACAAGTACTCCGCCAAGCCTGCCGTGCAATGCGCCTACGGCGACCACGTCCTCTACAACCAACTGGTCGACGCCTGGTCGATGCGTAACTGGACTACTGACGAAGGCTCAGGCCACGACCATTTCTTCGCGTCATTCGACAAATTCAATCTGGCGACCATAACCAGCGTCGGCAATCAACTCGCAGAAGTCGCCTCCCGCTCCGCTTCCGACCGTCTGCAATATGTCGAGCTGATGCGCACCGCCGACGGCCTGCAAGCGGCGCAACTCGGGGGCAAGCTCGGTTGGGACGATGATTTCGCGCAAATGCGCGATCACTTGCTGGCCGGAGGCCTAAAAGAGATCGTCGCAAGCACTCGCGCGCAGCTCGACCGCGACGAAGCCCGGCAGCGTCAGATCCTGCGCTGCGACAGTCCCGACGCCGATCCCGGATGCCGAGTCACCATCCGCTACCTTTACCAGGTCCTGCGCGCCCTGCCTCCCGAGAGCGTCTTCGCCCAAATCGTTCTGGGCTTCGAACTCGCCCAGGCCGATCCGCGCTTTGTCGGCCTTAACCTGGTTCAGCCGGAAGACTGGTACGTCCCCATGCACGATTTCGAGCTGCATATGAAGATGCTCGACAGACTGCATGCCCTTTATCCCAAGGTCCACATCAGCCTGCATGCTGGCGAACTCGCCATGGGACTCGTCCCGCCCGAGGGCCTCCGTTTCCACATCCGCGAATCGGTCGAGCGCGGCCACGCCGAGCGCATCGGCCATGGCGCCTCCGTCATGGACGAGCACGACTCGCTCGACCTGCTCAAGGAAATGGCCGACCGCAACATCCTGGTCGAGATCTGCCTTACCAGCAACGCCAAGATCCTCGGAGTCGAGGGCGCAAACCACCCGCTGCCCATCTATATGAAGTACAACGTGCCGGTCGCGCTGGCCACCGACGATGAAGGCGTCTCCCGCTCCGATATGACGCGAGAGTATCTGCGTGCCGTTCAAACGTATGATCTTTCCTACAGAGATTTGAAGCGGATGGCGCGGCAGAGTCTCGAGCACAGTTTCCTGCCAGGAGAAAGCCTCTGGCAAGGCGACTTTAAGATGGCCGCGGCGTGCGCGGGCTCCACAAACATCACTGCCAAGCCCTCGTCCGCGTGCCAGAAGTTTCTGGACGCGAACCAGAAAGCCCGCATGCAATGGCAACTGGAAAAGGCCTTCGCCGATTTTGAAAAGAAGTACAAAAGACTAGCTGGTGGCTGACAGATGAAAGCTGACACCTGATAGCCGATATCAAGGAGTACAGATTGACCACGCTTCCCGACGACACTTTCACCCGCGCCGACTCGGCCGCGCAGTTTCTCCTCTCGCAGACGCCACTCCGCCCCAGGATCGGCCTGATCCTCGGCTCCGGCTTGGGCGCTTTCGCCGATGCGCTCGCCGACGCGACCCGCGTCCCCTACTCGCAGATTCCATCATTCCCCCGCTCCACGGCCATCGGTCACGCGGGCCAGATGGTTCTCGGCAAAGCCGGCAAGGTCGCCGTCGCCGCCATGCAAGGACGCGTCCACCTCTACGAAGGTTACTCCGCGCAGGAAGTCACCTTCCCCATCCGCGTCTTCGGGCGCATGGGTGTTCGCGCGGTCATCCTCACCAACGCCGCCGGAGGCATCAACCTCAAATTCGGGCAGGGCGCACTGGTGCTGATCAAGGATCACATCAACCTGCAGGGCACCAACCCTCTCAGCGGCCCTAACGACGATCGCTTTGGCCCGCGCTTCCCCGACATGACTCAGGCCTACTCGAAGTCCTATCGCAAAGCTGCCCAGGAAGAAGCCGCCAAACTCGGCATGCCGCTCGAAGTCGGGGTCTACGCCGCGCTGCTCGGCCCCAGCTACGAAACTCCTGCCGAAATCCGCTACCTGCGCACGATCGGAGCCGATCTGGTCGGGATGTCTACGGTCGCCGAAGTCATCGCCGCCCGCCACATGGGCATCCAGGTCCTGGCCATCTCGTGCGTCACCAACATGGCGGCCGGCATCCTGGACCAACCGCTTTCCCATCAGGAAGTGATGGAAACCGGAGAAAAAGTCCGTGGCCAGTTCGAAGCCCTGCTGCAAGCCGTGCTACCGAGAATCGAAGCCGAGATCGGAGACCACTGAGAGTCGGGGTTTTCGACTGACCATCTAGTTGACCATCTCCAGCAAATTGACCATCTGCCAAAGATTGTCACCTCGTGAAGATTGTCACCTATTGAAGACTGCCACCTAGTGAAGACTGTCACCTCGTGAAGATTGTCACCTCGTGAAGATTGTCACCTGATGAAGATTGTCACCTAATAAAAATTGTCATCCTGAGCGAAGCGAAGGATCTGCTTTTGCTGGCGATAGCACCGGCCACCGGGTGCCCCGTCCAAGCTTCGCTTGGGCGGGGATGTTTCCATGGATCTTCGACAAATATCTGGCGGTTAGAACAAAACCTTCAACCCCAACTGAACCACCCGCGGCCCTCCACCACCAAGCCCGGGATTGGTCTGAGCCTGGTCGGGCGTCTGCGTGATCAGTCCCTGGTTCACCGAGTTCGCCGTGGGCACAATGTTCGGATTTCCCGGCGTGCCGATATCCTGCAGCGCCGGGTTCATGAAGAAGTTCGGCAACGCAAAGTTCGGATGGTTAAAGATGTTGAAGAACTCTGCCCGAAACTGCAAGTTCACGTGCTCGTTAAGCCGAGTGTTTTTCGTCAACGAGAAATCCACGCTCCAGAACTTCGGCCCAAAGATTGCGTTGCGCCCGAGATTCCCAAAAGTTCCAAATGCCGGCTGCACGAAGGCCGCGCCATTCAAATACCCGATCGAGTCCGGCGCAGACTCCCAGTTCGAATTGATCGGATTCACGCCCGCAACCAGGTTCGGCCGCTGGTGGAAATTCGATGGCGTTGGAAACACGCTTGCATCAGCACCACTGGTGTCGGAAGAATTTACGATCGGGACTGGCCGCCCGCTCTGCGCCGTAATGATCGCATTCAGCTGCCACCCGCGGCTGAATCTCTCCGGCCCACGCAGTTTGCCAAGCTCATAATTAAACGCCGCCGTGAATCGATGCCGCGTGTCGAAGTTCGACGGTCCGTGCTCCGCCTTCAGGTTGTTCGAGTCCTGCGGCAGCGCCACCGTCGCAAAGTTGAAATCGATCCCGTCGGAAGCATCATCCAGTGACTTCGACCACGTATACCCGGCAAATCCCGAGACCCCATGCCAGGCGCGCGTCCGCAGTGTCGCCTGCAAAGCATGGTAGGTCGAAGCGCTGATGGTCGCGAACTGATCGACAAAACCGTACTGCGGAAAATTGTTGCGGAAGCCTCTGACGTCCGGCTGATTGGCATCCCGCAGCCGCACCAGCTTGCTGCCCTTGCCACCGACGTACCCCAACTGGAACGCCACCCCGTCGGCCAATTCCCGCTCGAGATTCAGATTCCAGTTCTGCATGTAGGGCGTCACGAGATTTCGGGGAGTCACGAAGATGTCGGCAAACTGCGGTGGGTATGGCGGACTCGGCAACGTGAAGACCGGCCCGCCGGGATTCGTGCCATTGAAGGCCGTGGAATCGTAATTGTTCGCCAGCGACACCACTGCCTTAGGACCAATCGGATTCGTCACCAGCCCCGCCGAGTTCGTGAAGTTCGCAATCAGCAGGTCCTGCGGAACGTAATCGTAGTAAATTCCGTAGGCGCCACGCACCACAGTCTTCGAATGTGCATTCCACGCGAACCCGATGCGCGGCCCGAAGTTATTCAAGTCGCGGTTGTAGGCGTGCTTCAACCCGTCGGTGCCGACCAATGCAAGATTGCCATCCTGCCCCAGGTTCGAGAGCAGATTGTGCGCCTCGCTGATCGGACCGAAGTATTCCCAGCGCACACCCAGATTCACCGTGAAGTTGGAACGCACGCGGAAATCGTCCTGCACAAAGAACGCGAGCCCGTTGTTGTAGGTCGTGCGCTGAGTATTGCCGGCATCCGCGGAAGGAAAGTTGTCGCCAAAGTAGTAAGCCACCAGCGTGAGCGTGCCGGGGTCGCCGCATCCTGGCAACGGAGTCCCGCCGCAAGCCGCTAGCGTCGTGGGGTCTTCGGCACCGAACGAGAACAACCCGCGCTCCAGGTTGTCGTTGAAGCTGTTGATGATGGCTCGTCGATATTCGCCGCCGAACTTGAAGGTGTGCCGTCCCGATACCCACGTGAAGTTGTCGAGAATCTGAAATGTCTGACTGGTGCGGCCGCGAGGGATGCTGAACCCCGTCGCGCCAAGGTTGTCGAATATGCCACTGAAGTCGATCTCCGGCAGGCCCAGCTTGCCCGTTCCAAAATTCAGGTTCGGAGCGGAGAAATCCGTATTTGCATCCAGCGCGCTGAACGAAGTTCGGTACCGGCTGTAGCCGAACCGGATCTCGTTAATCTTGCTCGGGCGCAGGTTCGAAAGCAGGCTGAGCGAAATCAACTGCACCCGAGTGGGCGAAGTCTGCGCAAACTGCGGCAAACGGGACCCCGCGCCGAATCCCAACCCGCCCAGCGGAAATTGTTGCTGGCTGCGCGCAAACGCATAACGCCCCGTCAGATATTCCGACGAAGTCATCTGGTGATCGATCTTGGCGATGAAACTGTCGACGCTGTTGAGGTCGTGCACGCCCCCTACTACGGTCCCGCTCGCACTATTCGCCCCAGTAGCCTTTGGGAACTGTCCTAAAATCGCCGTCAACGCCGGACTTGGCGGAACCGGGGCGCCGCCGGTCGCAACGCCTCCCTGCGCCGCAATCGCCTGCGCATTGCTGATCTGTTGCTGGGTCGGAACCAAAAACGTGAAATCCGAGGTCACCCGCTCGCGCTGTCCCTCATAGGCGCCAAAGAAAAAAGTCTTGTCCTTGATGACCGGCCCGCCCACCGACACGCCAAATTGATTGTTGCGGAATTCGCTCTTCGGAATATGGTTGCCCGACTCGTCAATTGGCCGGTTGAAATAGTTGCGCGCGTCGAACAGATCATTTCGCAGGAATTCGAATGCCGAACCGTGCAACTGATTAGTCCCCGAGCGCGTAACAATGTTGACCACCGAACCGGTGTTCCGCCCATATTCGGCATTGAAGTTGGATTGCAGATTGAATTCCTGAATCGCATCAATCGGCAACACCGACGCCGGTGCTCCGCCGATTCCCGTCTGGTTAAAAGCCGAATTATTGAAGAACGGATCATTGTTATCGGTGCCATCAAGCATGTAGTTGTTCGAGCGGTCGCGGCTGCCGTTGATGGAGAATTGTCCAAACCCGCTCTGGATTGCCGCTACGCCGGAAGGTTCAACTGTCGCCCCCGGCACCAGCGCCACCAGCTTTCCGAAATCGCGCCCGTTCAGTGGCAACTCAGTCACCAGCTTCCGATCGACCACCTCACCCAGAACGTCCCGGGTTGCATCTACCAGCGGCGCCGCCTCCGTAACCGTCAGTGATTCCACGTGCTTTTGCACCTGGGTCAAATCGAAATCGGCCGTGGTGTCGAGCCCCACGTTCACCACCACATTCTGTGCCACGGGCGACAGCCCCGGCGCCTCGGCAACCACCACATACACGCCAATCGGCAGTTCTGCCATCACGTAGCCGCCGTCCACCCCGGTCGGCGCTTCGCGCACCAGTCCGGTTTCGTGGTTCTTTGCGGTGACTTTGGCTCCGGTCAAAAACGCACCCGTTGCGTCGCGGACACTGCCGCGAATCGATCCCCGAAAACTCTGCCCCAAAACCAGTGTCGGGAAAAACACCGTCGCGAATATGGCAACGGTCCAGGCTGAAAGGTTCCGACCAGCAAGAAATGGGATACGCCTGCGCATGAACACCTTCCTCCTACACTCCTGAAAAACCTCGAAGCGTCGACAAACCATGCGGGGCCCGAACCGCAAAGATCAGCGATCTCCAGCCTCGCTCTTACCGATCTTTGGTGGAACCGTCAACTTCAGCGGTGGCTTGATGCTGTAGATTGCCGCAAAGCTCCCCTGGTTTACGGCCAGCGCAAACCGTCCGCGCGAGTCGATATAGATCAGCGGCGTTTTCAGAGGTACGTCGCTGAACGTCTTCACAAATCGCAGATCGAACTTCTTGTCGCCCAGAACAATTGGAACCATTTCGCCACGCTGATAGCCGAGCTTCAGGAAATCTTCGGCATCCACGTTGGTCACCAGGTTCCCGAAAGGCCCATCGGTCGCGATCACTTCCCCGTGCAACCCCTGCTCATCGACCTTAGCTGCTTCGAGATTCAGACGCACCAGCGAATTCAGGTCGAGAACCGGCCCCACCTGTGTCCAGTCGTCACCTCGCGCCACATGCGCGCTGGCCGGAGAGAAAATGTCGCGCCCGTGAAACGTCGACGACAGCGCCTTGCCGATCATCCAGTCCGGATTCGTAATCTCCCGCGCTGCCTCCAACCCGTCGCGCGCCCCCACCAGTGTGATCAACCCGTTGTCCGGCAAGACGAAATACTGCCCGCGCTTCGACTTGATGATCACTGCCTTGCGCGTGCTCCCCACTCCCGGATCGATCACCACGGTGAACACCGTGCCTGCGGGATAGTACGGTGTCGCCCCATACAGAAAGCGCGCTCCATCGAGAATGGAAAATGGCGTGACCTGGTGCGACAGATCCACAATGCGCACTTCCGGCATGATCGAGTACATCACGCCCTTGCAGATCGGCACCGAGTCATCCACCGTACCGAAATCGGTCATGAAGACAATCGTCTGCGGATACTTCCCGCCCGACTGCGCCGACGCCAGGCCCGTCAGCGTGAAAAACAAAAGCACGGCCACGAACTGCGCAAACACTTCTCGCCGGTACCGCAGAACGTTCCACATGCGAACTCTGGTGTCCTCCCTGAAAGTCTAGTAATGTGCTCGATTTACGGATTGTTAAATAGTCGGCGCGGCGCCGGCCCGGTAAAGTCTTTGCAATTTTAGTAAGGTTGGCATTTTACCTGTACACGGCCGGGCGCGAAAGTATCTTGGCAGGAATATCCAACCCGACTGTCTTGTCTAGGGGCGCGCCGGTTCACGCTCTTGACATCGCGAAATCGTAGATCCTTACCACGTTGAAACTCTGAACCTTGAGACCTCGAAACTTTGAATCATGGGCCTCTGCAACAACGCCATTCTCCCGTCTATAATCCTGCCCGGGCGTATCTCCCATTTGTTCAGGAGGAATTCATGACTGGTTCGATCCCTGAGAAGTACCTCGATCTTTTCCAGAAGCGCGCCTTCGCCAATCTCGCAACGCTCATGCCCGACGGTCGTCCCCAGGTCACGCCCGTCTGGGTCGACTACGACGGCCAGCATGTCATTTTTAATTCCGCCAAGGGCCGCCAGAAAGACCGCAACGTGCGCCGCGATCCCCGCGTGTCCCTCGCCATCAGCGATCCCGAAAATCCCTATCGCTATCTCGAAATCCGCGGCCATGTCGCCGAAATCACCGAGCAGGGCGCCAGTGAGCACATCGACAAGATGGCCAAGAAGTATCTGGGCGTCGACAAATACCCTTACGGGCAGGCGGGCGAAGTGCGAGTGATTTACAAAATCAAGCCCGAGCACACCACCACCATGGGTTAGCCGGTCCGGAGACCACCATTCCCTGCTATAACCTTTGCCTGCTCGGCTTCGGCAACGTCAACCGGACGCTCGCCCGGCTCCTGGTCGACCGCCGGGAAGAGTTGCATACCCGCGGAACCGATTGGCAGATCACCGGAATCGCCTCCCGCCGCCTGGGCTGGATCGCGGACCCCAACGGTCTCGATCTCGCGCTGCTGACTGGGTCGTCCGCCATCTCGCGAGCGAATTTCCCTGACGAAACAACGCAGCCCACGAACGTCCGCGACTGGCTGCGAGCAGCCGCAGCCGACGTGCTGTTTGAGGCCACTTCGCTCAACGTCGATACCGGCCAGCCCGCAGTCGATCACCTTCGCGCTGCCCTCGAGCACGGCGCCCACGCCATTACGGCGAACAAGGGGCCAATCGTTTACGCCTACGAACAACTGCGACAGTTGGCTATCACGCAGCGAAAGCGCTTTCTCTTCGAGTCCACCGTCATGGACGGCATCCCCATCTTCTCGCTCTTTCAGGAAAATCTTCCCACCATCCGCCTGCAAGGTTTCCGAGGCATTTTGAACTCGACCACCAATGTGATTCTCAGCGCGATGGAAGAAGGCCTGACCTTTGACGATGCTCTGAAGCGGGCGCAGGAAATCGGCGTTGCCGAAACCGATGCCACTCACGACATCGACGGGTGGGACGCCGCCGTAAAAGTCGCGGCGCTGGTCATCGTCTTGATGGGAGAAAAACTCCGGCTAAGCGACGTCCGACGCCACGGCATTCGCCAACTCACCGGCGAGCAAGTACGCGAAGCGCAAGCGGCTGGAACGCCTTATAAACTCGTTTGCCGGGCTGAGCGAACGCCAACGGGTGTGGTGGCACGCGTCGGCCCCGAACGTCTGCCTCTGAGCGATCCCCTTGCCAATGTCGCAGGAACCTCGTCAATCGTGTATTTTGAAACCGACATTTTCCCGGGCCTTTGTATCACCGAAGACAACCCGGGCTTATTTGCCACCGCCTACGGCATGCTCGCAGACTTCATCCGCGCGGTAGGCTGATGCGTTTCGTATGCTATTTCCGCGATGCCTTCCGCAGATGCCAGCAGATGGCCAGCCTTTCTACGAAGTGTAGGTCCTCGCCGATTTGTTGACCCAGGAAATTCCGCGACAGATTGTTTGACGTTGGATACCTTGCTTTGAAGCCGCTGTTTTAAAGGGTCCCGGCTTCAGCGGGCCGTTAAATGATAAGCTGAATCGCGGCTTTACAGAGTACGGAAAAACAACCGTAGCGCCGGCGTCCCTTCGGCTGTCGCGAGGGCATCTTGCCCTCGCGCGCACCTGTATCAGGGCGCGCCTTCAGAGCCTGCCCTGAGCGCAGCCGAAGAGCGCGCCGTAAGAGCGAGAAAGATCGAGGCGGCTTTAGCCGCCGAGGTAGGCGCGACTCGAGAAACGAACGACCACTGCATTTCCGTTTTTCACTTCTGATCGAGCCACTTATGCCGACGACTCAAGACGACCTCACCACCGCCCTCGACCTCTCCGCAATCCGTGCCCAATTCCCTTCCTTCGCCGAAACCGTTAACGGTCACCCGGCTGCCTACCTTGACGGCCCCGGAGGAACACAGGTCCCGCAACGCGTCATCGACGCCATCGCCAATTACCTGAAACACGCGAACGCCAACACCTGTGGCGCTTACCTGACCAGCCGCCGCACTAACGAGACCATCGCCGCCGCCCGCGCCGCCATGGCCGACTTTTTCGGCAGCGATCCCGATGAAATCGTCTTCGGCTTCAACATGACGTCGCTCACTTACGCCATGAGCCGCGCCATCGGACGCGATCTTGGCTCCGGCGACGAGATCGTCCTCACCCTCCTCGACCACGACGCCAACTTCTCTCCCTGGCAGGCGCTCGAAGAGCGCGGCGTCACCATCCGTCGCGTCGCTTTCCGCCCGGCTGACTGCACGCTCGACATGGACGACCTCGCCAGCAAAATCAACAGCCGCACCCGCCTGGTCGCCGTCGGCTACGCCTCCAACGCCGTAGGCACGATCAATCCCGTGAAGGAAATTGTCCGCCTCGCCCACGCCGCCGGAGCCCTCGCCTACATCGACGCCGTCCACTACGCGCCCCACGGACCCATCGACGTCCGCGCCCTCGATTGCGATTTCCTGGTCTGTTCGAGCTACAAATTCTTCGGACCGCACATGGGCGTGCTCTACGGCAAGCGTGAACACCTGCAGCGGCTGCATCCCTACAAAGTCCGCGCCAACACCAACGAGAGTCCCAACCGCTGGGAATGGGGCACCCTCAACCACGAATGCATTGCCGGCATCACCGCCTGCGTCGACTACATCGCCGACATCGGTCGCACTCTGAAGCCGTCGGTCCCCTCTCGCCGCGCCGCCATCCTTGCCGCTTACGACGAATTCGTCCGCTACGAGCGCGCCCTCTGCGAGCGACTGCTGCAAGGCGTGCGCACCATGCCCGGCGTGAAGGTTTATGGCATCACCGATCCCTCTCGCTTCAACGAGCGTTGCCCCACCATCGCCCTGCGCGCCGCAGGACACACGCCTCTTGAACTCGCCACGAAACTCGGCGACCGCGGCTTCTTCACCTGGGACGGAAATTACTACGCGCTCAATCTCACTGAGCAACTCGACGTCGAAAAAGACGGAGGCTTCCTGCGCATCGGCCTGTTCCACTACAACACGGTCGAGGAAGTCGACCGCCTGCTGGCTGCATTACGCGAGATTTTAGTCGCTTGAGAAATCGGACCGGCTCAGCGACCTGGAGTGATTCTGTGCCCGAGAAGGGCTGCGCACTCGCAAGGTTTGACCCCTTCGGTTTTCCCCTGTGTTCCTCTGTGTCCCCTGTGGTGATCGCCTTTAACGCCTTTAACGCCGGTTGGACCACTCGGCGAGCCGGACTCCTCAATGGATCATTGTTGCGTACATCCGCGATGGATGGATCAACCGCCTCCCCGAAATTCCTCCACCTCGCCCGCCTTCGCCATCAACACCACCGACGCCATCCCCACAAACAATCCATGCTCCACAATCCCCGGCATGTCGCTGAGCCGCCTCGCCAGAGCCGGCGGATCCGGAATCTCGCCGAAATGACAATCGAGAATATGGTGCCCTTCATCCGTGAGATAAGGCTTGCCCGCGGAATCTTTCCGCTGCACAACGCGGGCACCCAGATCCGCAATCTCCTTTGCCACCAGCGGCTCGGCGAACCCGATTACTTCCACCGGCAAGGGAAACTTCCCCAGCACCTGCACCTGCTTCGACGAGTCCGTCACAATCACCTGCTGCTTCGTCGCCGACGCGACCACCTTCTCGCGCAACAGGGCGCCGCCGCCGCCTTTAATCAGGTTCAGCGCCGGATCGAATTCATCCGCGCCATCGATCGTCACATCAATCTGCTGCACTTCGTCGAACGTCGTCAGCGGAATCCCCAGTTGCGTCGCGAGGTCGCGGGACGCAATCGAAGTTGGAATTCCGCGAATCTTCAGCCCTCCCCGGACAAGCTCGCCCAGCAATCGAATCGCGATCGTCGCGGTCGATCCCGTCCCCAATCCCACCACCTGCCCCGCGCGCACATATTTCAGACTGGCGCGTGCCGCTACTTCTTTTTCCGCATCATTCGCCATGCTTCACCGAAGCCCTATTTCGATGTAGACGAGATAGCCGCCCAGTCCGAGCCCGAAAATCGCCGTCAATACCGCGACCAGATCGATCACGAAGCCCGCGGGCTCGAACGTTCCGCTGTCTAATTGCGCCCGCGTCCGCCGGTACCGCAACAGCCCCGACGCCGTCAACACCACGCCCGCCACAATCGCGATCAGGCCGAACGCCACCGATACGCCGGTGGTGCGCAGGTCCTTGCCCTGAATCAGGCTGAATTGCCGGATGGCGATCGAGAAACGTCCAATGGCAAAACCGAACACCACGACGGCGATCCCTGTACGCACCCATGCCAGGAACGTTCGCTCGTTCGCCAGGTGATCGCGGGCTCGATTGGGATTCTCAGGCATGCCGGCGGAAATGCCGGATGATTATTCCACAGCTTTCTGCAACAGTGCCGCTGCTCCTGCAAGATTCTTCACCAGGTCGGCGGGAATGCCGTGCCGCTGCTGCAGGTACTCGGCGCTGTTGGTCGTGATCCAGACCTTGCCCTCGCCGTCCTCCCACACCAGCGCCTTTAGCGGCAGATCAATCGCCACCGTCGGCGCCGCCAGCATCACCGGCGTCCCGCCCTTCGGGCTTCCGAAGATCAGCAACTGTGTCGGGTGCATCTCCATGCCCACCTTGGCCGCTTCCCCGCTGTGATCCACGCGGGCGAAAATCATTAGCCCCTTCGATTGCAGGATGTCTTCCAGCTTCTTCAGCGTTTCCGGAACGGATCGCGGGCTGGCAAAATGGACGAGGCCATTCTTCGCCTCAGGCATACTCCTCCTCCATAAACAGCGAGGTGGAGATTGTACATTTGAAGGTGGAAGAACGACTGTAGCGCCGGCAGCCTGCCCTGAGCGAAGCCGAAGGGTCCTGCCGGCTGTCGCGAGGCCGGGGTCCCCAGCAAGCGTTTTCGGCTTGCTGGGGTGGGAGGGCATCTTGCCCTCGCAGGTCAGTAACAGCGTGCGCCTTCAGAGCCAGCCCTGAGCGGAGTCGAAGGGCGCGCATAACCGGATAAGGAATGAGAGCGGCTCTCAAGCCCACATCAGCTGCCGAATGCGTTTCAGACGGCAACTATGGACAATTGCACGCCATCAGCATCTTTCCCATCATTTCCTTCAAAATCTTGCCCGCCACCGCGGCCGTCAGTTCCGAAATATCGCGGCTGGGATTGTATTCCACGATGTCCGCGCCCACGATCGTCGCCGTAATCGAATGCAGGTGCTCCAGCGCCTCCCGCACCGACATTCCTCCCGGCTCGCGATGCGATACTCCCGGCGCGAACGCCGGATCAAGCACATCCATATCGAACGAAAGATACACCGGGCACCACGTCTTCACTTCCTCCAGCGCTCGCCTGCGGCCAATCTCGAAGACCTCGACCCCAAAGCGCCCGGCCTGCTTCTTCTGATGCGGATTCATGGTTCGGATTCCGACCTGAATCAGGCGTTTGGCCAACTTCTCTTCCATGATGCGGGCGAAAGGAGAGGCGTGCGAGCGCCGGTTCCCCTGGAAGTCGTCGTAGAGATCAGGGTGCGCATCGAAGTGGATGATGGTCAGATCTTTGAAGACTTTGCCGAAAGCGCGGACAATCGGATAGGTGATCGAATGATCGCCGCCCAGGCAGACGGGGCGGCGGCGTTGGTCGAGAAGTTCCCCGACCGCTTTCTCAATCGCCGCGAAGGAATCGCCGCTCCCCAAGTCCACTTCGCCACCATCGGCGTAGGCGCCCTCTGCGCCTACATCCACGCCGAGTTCCGTCCACATATTGGAGGATTCGCTGGTCAGGGCGTCGCGAATCAGCGGAGGCGCAGCGGCCGCACCGCGTTTGTAGCTGGAGTTTTCGTCGAGGGGAACGTCCAATAAGGTGGGAGCTCCCCAAGGTCCCTTGCCACCTACCGGAATCGCCATTAGTCAGGGCCTCGCGGGGTCTACCTTACACCCTGGCGAAGTCTTGTCTCCAGTGCGCACTGGACCAGGAGAATCATCCCCGCCCAAGCGAAGCTCGAGCGGGGCAATCCGAATTCACCTGGTTTACTTCCCAGGCAGGTAGCTTAAGTCCGAGCGGAATTTGATGATCTCATCGGTTTGCTTCTGCACGGAGTTGTCGAATCGTTCCATGATGGAGTCTGCTTCGGTTTGTCCAAAGGCATCTTTCAACATATCGCGGAACGGCTTCACCTCGGGTTTATCTTCGAAATCGGCCCAACTGTTGCGCGGCAAGACGAGAACAAAGACGTTCGCTTGCCCTCCACTCGTCAATTCGTACCAGTCGTAGTTCGGTGGCCACTTTGTCTTGCTCGCACCTTCGGTCACCCGAGCCATGGCTGAGCGGAAATCGGAATCTTTTCCGTAGCGCACGTAGAACGTGAGGACGTCGGCGAACTTGCTTGGCAGTTTGTCGTTCAGGGGATTACTGACCTTGGGCATGAACTCGTAATAACGGGCGACGACCGAATCGACATAGCCTCCAACCACCTTCTGGAACTCTGCCAGGTCGGCTTCGTCCGGGACGGGAGGCTTGTCGAAGTCGGCCCAGTGCTGTCCCAGTCGGCCGACCACATAGGTGCCGGTGTTGTCCCCACTGAGAATCTCCCAAACCAGCAAGGGTTGAGGGTCGTTCTGCTGTTTGTGCCAGGCGGCCTTCTGCTTCCGGCCCGCCTCGTATTGCGGCACCATGCCGTTCTTCGGCTTCTGAAATTCCAGAGCAGCAATGGTTCCGGGTTTCTCCTGGGCCCCGAGCGAGCATGCAACCCACAACACGATGCCCGCGACTATCCAGAGTTTCTTCATCATGAGCCTCCTCAGGCAAGTGTCACAGCGTGGATCCGGTAATCCGCAAGGTCCGAAAACCGCGTGAAACTTTACACTAATCCGAGGTCGCCGGATAGCCTCCGGGTCAAATCCGGAGCCGCTCCAAAAGAAACTGGCGTCATCCGTGGCCGAATGACGCCGGCTCCGTTACTGCGCTTGCCCTACGCTTAGTCCCGCCCGTGGAAGTTGAACAGATCCATCATGTCGCCGATGGCTGGGCTGTTCTGCGGTACATACGGATTGGAAGCGCTGCTGACGGGATTCGGGAAGTTGTCGCGGCTACGGCTGGTCACCGGCGACAGTCCCCAGTTTGCTTCGATGAACTTCAGGATCGAAACGTGATCGGTGTAGGTGTGCGAAATGTGGCCCGGGCGGGTCCACTTCGACACGACCAGCGTCGGGATGCGCGTGCCGTCGCCGAAGAAATCCAGCGGCTGGATGTAACCCGAATCATAGTAGCCGCCGCCTTCGTCAAACGTCACGATGACCGCCGTGTTGTTCCACAGATCATGGTTGGCTCTTACTCCATCCACGATCTTCTTCACGAAACCTTCGAACAGGATCAGCTTCGAAGAAGCCGGATGCCCATCGAGGTAGCCGTCGGGCTTCACGAACGATACTGCCGGAAGGTTGCCGTTCTGAAGGGCCGTGTACAGATCCGTCGTGTCCAGATTATTGGCAGCTCCCGGCCCCGTCATGATCGAGGTCGAGTACTGGAAGAAGTTGCAGATGTTGCAATAGGTGTTGTCCGGCGTCACGTAGTTGTTGTCCGGGTTCGCCTTGTACGCGTTCCACTGATCACCGTAATACGCGTACGAAATGCCCTTTTCCAGCAGCGAGTCGCCGATGTTGCGCAACGTCGATGGCGGAATCGTGAACACCGTCTCGTTCGGATTCGTGATGTCGGCGTAGGCATTGCGGCCGTCGCCGTAGTAGCCCGGGTTGTAGTTGTTCAACAGATAATAGTGGCCCCGCTCGCAACGCGGATCGATCGGCGTCGACAGCGACCGCAGATAGCGGACTACCTGGCGAACGCCGTTGGCATCGCTGTTGGAGCAGTTGCTGTACGTCCCGCCGCCCGACGAAGCCGATCCATACGAACCGTTGCCGTAACCGTCTTCCGTGTACCAGTTGTTCGTTCCCTCCTGCGGGTTCGGGTTCTCGATTTCATCGACCACGCCCGCATTCGGACTGCCCGCCGCCACCATCTGGTTGTGCGGAGGACGCTGCGCATGGCCGTTGCCGTCGCTGAACCAGATCGCATCGCCACTTCCCAACATCACGTGATTCGCGCCCGTTCCACCCATCACCGACTGGTGGAAGTTGTCGCTCATCGCGTAATTGTCGGCTAGCGACTTCAAATACGGCGCGTCGCCCCGCAGCATGTTGTAGAAGCCCATCGACGTCGAGCCCTCTTTCGTGCTGGTGACGCTGAAGTTCGCAGCTTGCGGATTCCCGTTGGAACCGGCGCCAATTGTGGTCTCTACCCATGGCCACAGATCGTCTTTGCAGCCGCTCGGATTGGCCGCAGTGGCGTTCCGCGCGTTGCAATCGAACTGCTGCCACATCTGGTAGAAGCGATGCACGGGACTGTTGTCGTAGACGTCGTAAGGATGACTCGCGGACGTCAACTGGTACGGGCCATTGAGCAGACTGGCAGCATTCGGAATGCGGGTGTCGACATCGCCATGGCTCAGGCCGCTCGGAAGACTGCCCGTCGTCAGGTAGATGTAATAGTCATCTGGCAGCCCATTCTCGATGGCCTTCGCGCTGTTCACGTCCGGAAAGGGCGCCGGACCTCCACCAGCCAGCGCCGGTGGCAGCGTCGCATACGGCGTGTTGTGCGACGGGCTCAGACGATATCCGTCGTCGTTGCTGTCAATCGCCGACGATTGCGCAGCCAGAGAGAAATTCGGTCCCGGTGTGCCGTCCTCATTCACGATCCCTTTCGACAACAGGTTGCTCACTGTTTCGCCGTGCCTGGGTTTGTAGGTCGCGAAAACGTGATCGAACGTCCGGTTCTCTCCAATGATCACGATCACGTGCTGAATTGGCGTCTTCGTTGCCCGAGAGTGGTCCGCCGCTGCCGCGATGGCGGGAGAAATCAGTTGAAAAACCAGTGTGGCGATGCCGACGACCGAGGCCGCCCGCCACTTGAGGGAAGCAACTTCCTTTAACTCCATGTACTACCCCTCCTTTTTAAGGTGAGGGCAGAGTACGTGGGGTTTATTTCACTTCCGT
>Ga0210401_10003646_pt1 | contig 16356 bp, 12 predicted proteins | sample IncBWH32MmetaG_FD_150866 | JGI IMG/M metagenome (GOLD analysis project Ga0210401, IMG submission 150866) | Forest soil microbial communities from Barre Woods Harvard Forest LTER site, Petersham, Massachusetts, United States - Inc-BW-H-32-M | ecosystem: Environmental > Terrestrial > Soil >... | reverse complement strand
GCCGCGAAAGCGCTTCCCGGCCCGATCTGGGTGGTGAAGAGCCAAATCCATGCCGGCGGCCGCGGCAAGGGCAGGTTCAAGGAGGCTAGCGCCGGCGACAAAGGCGGCGTGCGCATCGCCAAATCACCCGCCGAGGTCTCAGAATTCGCCAAGCAGATGCTCGGCGCGACGCTGGTCACCGTGCAGACCGGGCCGCATGGCAAGCAGGTCAACCGTCTCTACGTCGAGGAAGGCTCCGACATCGACAAGGAGTTTTATCTCTCGATCCTGGTCAACCGCGAAACTAGCGAAGTGTCGTTCGTGGTCTCGACCGAAGGCGGCGTCAACATCGAGGAGGTTGCGCACAACACGCCGGAAAAGATCGTGACCTTCTCGGTCGATCCTGCGACCGGCATCATGAGCCATCATGGCCGCACCGTCGCCAAGGCCTTGGGCCTGTCAGCCGACCTGGCAAAACAGGCGGAAAGGCTGGTGACTCAGCTCTACGCGGCCTTTGTCGCCAAGGACATGGCGATGCTCGAGATCAATCCGCTGGTGGTGACAAAACAGGGCGAGCTGCGCGTGCTCGACGCAAAAGTGTCGTTCGACGACAACGCGCTGTTCCGTCATCCCGAAGTGGCGGCGTTGCGCGACGAGACCGAAGAGGACGCCAAGGAAATCGAGGCGTCGAAATACGACCTCAATTACGTGACGCTGGACGGCAACATCGGTTGCATGGTCAATGGCGCCGGCCTTGCCATGGCGACGATGGACATCATCAAGCTCTACGGCATGTCGCCGGCGAACTTCCTCGACGTCGGCGGCGGCGCCAGTAAGGAAAAGGTCGCGGCCGCATTCAAGATCATCACCGCCGATCCCAATGTGAAGGGTATCCTGGTCAACATTTTCGGCGGCATCATGAAATGCGACATCATCGCCGAAGGCGTGGTCGCCGCGGTGAAGGAAGTGGGCTTGAAAGTGCCGCTGGTGGTGCGCCTGGAGGGCACCAATGTCGAAGCTGGCAAGCAGATCATCCGCGAGTCCGGCCTCAACGTGGTGCCGGCGGATAATCTCGACGATGCCGCGCAGAAAATCGTGAACGCCGTAAAGGGAGGCTAACGATGGCCGAGAACCATCTCGCTGCGCCGTCACCGCTGGAAGAGCATCGCAAGCTCGCGGCATTCGCGGGGGAGTGGACGGGAGAAGAGGTGGTGTATCCCTCGCGCTGGAACGCGGGCGGGCCCGCCACCTCGCATGTTGCGGCGCGCATCGACCTCAACGGCTTCTATCTGATCCAGGATACGCGCCAGATGCGCGACGGCAAGGAGAGCTTCGCCACCCACGGGGTGTTCACCTACGACCGCGAGGACCGGACCTACAAATTGTACTGGCACGATTCGCTCGGCTACTTCCCGCCGTCGCCGGCCTCCGGCGGCTGGGCCGGAAAGTCGCTGATTCTAGTGCGCGGCTCGCTGCGCGGCAATGCGCGTCACGTCTACGAGGTCGTCGACGACAATACCTACAACATGAAAATCCAGTTCTCGCCCGACGCGGAAGGATGGGCCGACGTGCTCACCGGCGTTTACCGGCGCATCCATTAACGCCCACATCCCGCGAAAGCAGTCTCACCCATGTCCGTCCTGATCGACAAAAACACAAAAGTCATTTGCCAGGGTTTTACCGGCAAGAACGGCACGTTCCACTCGGAAGCTGCGATCGCCTATGGCACAAAAATGGTCGGCGGCACTTCGCCCGGCAAAGGCGGCTCGACGCATCTTAATCTGCCGGTGTTCGACACCGTGGCTGAAGCGAAAGAAAAGACCGGCGCCGATGCTTCCGTGATCTATGTGCCGCCGCCGGGTGCGGCGGACGCGATCTGCGAAGCCATCGACGCTGAAATTCCGCTGATCGTCTGCATCACCGAAGGCATTCCGGTGCTCGACATGGTGCGGGTCAAGCGTTCGCTGTCGGGATCGAAGTCGCGGCTGATCGGACCGAATTGCCCGGGCGTGATGACGGCCGGCGAATGCAAGATCGGCATCATGCCGGCCAACATCTTCAAGCCCGGCAGTGTCGGCATCGTGTCGCGCTCGGGCACCCTGACCTATGAGGCGGTGTTCCAGACCACCCAGGAAGGTCTCGGCCAGACCACCGCGGTCGGCATCGGCGGCGACCCGGTCAAGGGCACCGAGTTCATCGACGTCCTTGAAATGTTTCTGGCCGACCCCAAGACGACCTCGATCGTCATGATCGGCGAGATCGGCGGTGCGGCCGAGGAGGACGCGGCGCAGTTCCTGAAAGATGAGGCCAAGCGCGGCCGCAAGAAACCGATAGTCGGATTCATCGCCGGCGTCACCGCACCCCCCGGCCGCCGCATGGGTCACGCCGGTGCCATCATCTCCGGCGGCAAGGGCGATGCCGCCTCCAAGACCGCGGCCATGGAATCGGCCGGAATCACCGTCTCACCGTCGCCCGCGAGGCTCGGACATACGCTTGTCGAAAAATTGAAATATTAATTCATTTTTTGGTCCTTTTCGGCGCGAAGATTCGTCCTAAATAGGCTAAAAGTGCTCAATCTCGCTCATCCACTGCCCGGATAGCGTTAGCGCCGTTTTCCACGCGCGAAGTCGAAATCACCAGGACGCCATCATGTCTCGCCAGGACGCGAACGCCGCCTTTGCCCTTTCCTCGTTTTTGCAGGGCACCAACGCCACCTACATCGACGAAATCTACGCCCGCTTCGAGAGAGACCCGGCCTCGGTCGACACCGAGTGGCAGGAGTTCTTCAAGAGCCTGAAAGACAGCCCGGCCGACGTTCAAAAGAACGCCGAGGGACCCAGCTGGGGCCGCAACAACTGGCCGCCGCCGCCGCGTGACGAACTGACGTCCGCGCTCGACGGCGACTGGGCGGAGGTCGAAAAGCACGTGGGTGCCAAGCTTGCGGCCAAGGCGCAGGTCCAGGCCAAGGGCGCCGAGGTGACGGTGGCCGAGCTGCACCAGGCGACGCGTGATTCGGTGCGCGCGCTGATGCTGATCCGCGCCTACCGCATGCGCGGCCATTTCCACGCCAAGCTCGATCCGCTCGGGATCGAACCGCCGCGCGACCGCGAAGAACTCGATCCGCGCTCCTACGGTTTTGTCGAGAGCGATTTCGACCGCAAGATCTTCCTCGACCATGTGCTCGGCATGGAATACGCGAGCTTGCGCGAGATCGTCGCGATCTGCGAGCGCACCTATTGTCAGACGCTCGGCGTCGAGTTCATGCACATTTCCAACGCGGCGCAGAAATCCTGGATCCAGGAACGCATCGAAGGCCCGGACAAAGAAATCAGCTTCACCCGCGAGGGCCGCCGCGCCATCCTGAACAAGCTGGTCGAGGCCGAAGGCTTTGAGAAATTCTGCGACGTCAAGTTCACCGGCACCAAGCGCTTCGGTCTCGATGGCGCCGAATCGCTGATTCCGGCGCTCGAGCAGATCATCAAGCGCGGCGGCAATCTCGGGGTAAAGGAAATCGTGGTGGGCATGCCGCATCGCGGCCGCCTCAATGTGCTCACGCAAGTGATGGGCAAGCCGCACCGCGCGCTGTTCCACGAATTCAAGGGCGGCTCCGTCAATCCCGACGCGGTCGAAGGCTCCGGCGACGTCAAATATCATCTCGGTGCGTCATCGGATCGCGAGTTCGACGGCAACCGCATCCATTTGTCGCTGACGGCCAACCCGTCGCATCTGGAAATCGTCGATCCGGTGGTGCTCGGCAAGGTGCGCGCCAAGCAGGACCAGCACGGCGATCCGCCGGACATGCGCATCTCGGTGCTGCCGCTTCTGATGCATGGTGACGCGGCGTTTGCCGGCCAGGGCGTGGTGGCCGAATGCTTCAGCCTCTCCGACCTCAAGGGTTATCGCACCGGCGGCTCACTGCACTTCATCGTCAACAACCAGATCGGCTTCACCACCTACCCGCGCTATTCGCGTTCCTCGCCGTACCCTTCCGATGTGGCGAAGATGATCGACGCGCCGATCTTCCATGTCAACGGCGACGATCCGGAAGCCGTGGTGTTCGCAGCCAAGATCGCGATCGAATTCCGGCAGAAATTCCACAAGCCCGTCGTCATCGACATGTTCTGCTACCGCAGGCACGGTCACAACGAAGGCGACGAGCCGATGTTTACCCAGCCGGTGATGTACAAGAGGATCGCGGCGCATCCCCCCACGCTCGAGATCTACGCCAAGCGCCTGATCGCCGAAGGCGTGATGACCGAAGGCGAGGTGGAAAAGGCCAAGGCCGACTGGCGCGCGCGGCTCGACGCCGAATTCGAGGCCGGCACCGGCTACAAGCCCAACAAGGCCGACTGGCTCGACGGCAAATGGGCGGGCTTCAAACATGCCGATCAGGAAGAGGACGCGCGGCGTGGCGTCACCGGCGTCGATGTGGCCGTGCTGAAGGAGATCGGCCGCAAGATCACCAAGGTGCCCGACGGCTTCAGGGTTCATCGCACCATCGCGCGCTTCCTGGAAAACCGGGCCAAGGCGATCGATGGCGGTGCCGGGCTCGACTGGGCGACCGGCGAAGCCCTGGCGTTCTGCACGCTGCTGCAGGAAGGCCATCACGTGCGGCTGTCCGGACAGGACTCCGAGCGCGGCACCTTCTCGCAGCGCCATTCGGTGTTGATCGATCAGGAGGACGAAAGCCGCTACACGCCGTTCAACCATCTCGGCGGCGATCAGGGCCATTACGAGGTCATCAACTCGCTACTGTCGGAAGAAGCCGTGCTCGGTTTCGAATACGGCTACTCGTTGGCCGAGCCGAATGCGCTTGCGATGTGGGAAGCCCAATTCGGCGATTTCGCCAACGGCGCGCAGGTGCTGTTCGACCAGTTCATCTCCTCGGGCGAACGCAAATGGCTGCGCATGTCGGGTCTCGTCTGCCTGCTGCCGCACGGCTATGAAGGGCAGGGGCCCGAGCATTCCTCCGCCCGGCTGGAGCGGTTCCTGCAGCTCTGCGCCGAGGACAATATGCAGGTGGTCTATCCGACCACGCCCGCCAACTACTTCCACGTGCTGCGCCGCCAGCTGCATCGCGAGATCAGAAAGCCGCTGATCCTGATGACGCCGAAGTCGCTGTTGCGGCACAAGCGCGCGGTCTCGCGACTGGACGAACTGGGCAAGGACGCCACGTTTCATCGCATCCTCTACGACGACACGCAGATGCTGCCCAACGAGAAGATCAAGCTCGTCGGCGACGACAAGATCAAGCGCGTCGTGCTGTGCTCGGGCAAGGTCTATTACGACCTTTACGAAGAGCGCGAGAAGCGCGGTGTCGACGACGTCTACATCATGCGCGTCGAGCAGCTCTATCCGGTGCCGCTGAAGGCGCTGGTGCTTGAGCTCGGCCGCTTCAAGAACGCCGAGGTGGTGTGGTGCCAGGAAGAGCCGCGCAATATGGGCGCGTGGCATTTCATCGAGCCCTATCTCGAATGGGTCTTGAACCAGATCCACGCACCCAACAGGCGTCCGCGTTACGCCGGACGCGCAGCGGCGGCCGCCACCGCCACCGGCTTGATGTCGAAGCATCTGGCGCAGCTCAAGGCGTTCCTGGACGAGGCATTGAACTAGAAGTGACTTCGCAATTCGTCATGCCCCGCGAAGGCGGGGCATCCAGTAACCCGCGCTGCCGGTTCTCGACGACGACCGTCCCGGATTACTGGATCCCCCGCTTTCGCGGAGGATGACAGCCAAGGTTTTGACCGCACAGGTTATCGAGGAAACAGACCATGACTGAAATTCGCGTTCCGACGCTCGGCGAATCCGTGACCGAGGCCACCATCGGCCGCTGGTTCAAGAAGGCAGGCGACGCTGTCGCGGTCGACGAGCCCTTGGTCGAGCTCGAGACCGACAAGGTCACGATCGAAGTCCCGGCGCCGTCCGCCGGCGTGCTCGGCGAAATCTCGGCGAAGGATGGCGACACCGTCGCGGTCGGCGCGCTGCTCGGGCAGATCAATGACGGTGCGGCGGGCGCTGCCGCCAAGCTGGCTCAAGCCCCGGCGAAGCCAACCGCTCAGGCTGCACCCCCGCCCGCCGCGGCTCCGGCGGCGAAGGCGCCGCCTGCTGCCGGGCCGCTGGCGCCGTCGGTGCGCAGGATCTCGGCCGAAACCGGCATCGACGCTTCGACCGTTCCCGGATCGGGCAAGGATGGCCGGGTGACGAAAGGCGACATGCTGGCCGCGATCGAGAAGGCGGCTTCAGCCCCGACCCCGGTCAATCTGCCGGCGGCCGCGGTGCAGGTTCGTGCGCCGTCGCCCGCCGACGATGCCGCGCGCGAGGAGCGCGTGAAGATGACGCGGCTGCGCCAGACCATCGCGCGACGCCTGAAGGAAGTGCAAAACACCGCCGCGATGCTGACGACCTTCAACGAGGTCGACATGACCCACATCATGGCGATGCGCGCGCAGTACAAGGACGTGTTCGAGAAGAAGCATGCAAGCAAACTTGGATTTATGGGCTTCTTCACCAAGGCCTGCGTGCAGGCGCTAAAGGACGTTCCCGCCGTCAATGCCGAGATCGACGGCACCGACCTGATCTACAAGAATTACTATCACATCGGCGTTGCCGTCGGCACCGACAAGGGCCTGGTGGTGCCGGTGGTGCGCGACTGCGACCAGAAATCGATCGCCGAGATCGAGAAGGCGATCGCCGATTACGGCCGCCGCGCCCGTGACGGCCAGCTCAAGATCGACGAGATGCAGGGCGGCACCTTCACCATCACCAATGGCGGCATCTACGGTTCGCTGATGTCGACGCCGATCCTGAACGCGCCGCAGTCGGGCATTTTGGGCATGCACAAGATTCAGGAGCGGGCGATGGCGATCGGCGGCAAGCTCGAGATACGCCCGATGATGTATCTGGCACTGTCCTACGACCACCGCGTCATCGACGGCAAGGAAGCGGTGACCTACCTCGTGCGCGTCAAGGAAAGTCTGGAGGATCCGGCGCGGCTGGTGCTGGATCTCTGACGAGCTCGGGTCTGATGTTCAATCAAGGCAGCATTTGCCGCCGAGCGCCGGTCAAGTGCGTTTAAGTTGCGGGGGCAGTTGTGACCGATAGCGTTGTGATCATCACCGGCGGCAGCCGCGGCATCGGCCGCGCCACGGCGCTTGCCGCGGCCGCGCGCGGCTACAAAGTCGTCGTCGGCTATGCCAACAACCAGGCAGCGGCCAACGAAGTCGTGGCCAGTATCGAGGCCAAGAACGGCAAGGCGATCGCGGTGAAATGCGATGTCGGCCGCGAGAGCGATATTCTGGCGTTGTTTGCGGCCGCCGACAAGTTCGGTACGCTCGGGGCGCTGGTCAACAATGGCGGCATTGTCGGCAAGAGCGGTGTGCGCGTCGACGAGATGTCGGCCGAGCGCATCCAGCGCATGATGGCGGTCAACGTCAGCGGTAGCATTCTCTGCGCGCGCGAGGCAGTGAAGCGCATGTCGACCAGACATGGCGGCAAGGGTGGTGTGATCGTCAACCTGTCGTCGGCTGCCGCCAAGCTCGGCGGCGCCAATACCTATGTCGACTATGCCGCCTCCAAGGGCGCGATCGATTCCTTCACCATCGGTCTCGGCCAAGAAGTCGCGAGCGAAGGCATCCGCGTCGCCGGCATCCGGCCGGGACTAATCGACACCGAAATCCACGCCTCCGGCGGCGAGCCCGACCGCGCGCATCGGCTGGCGCACATGGTGCCGATGAAGCGCGTCGGCACCGCGGAAGAGATTGCCAATGCCATCGTCTGGCTGATGTCGGACCAAGCGTCCTACGTCACCAGCGCCATCCTTGATGTATCGGGCGGTCGCTAATACCTAGCGCGTGACGGAGAATGTTTGTGCTGGTGGTTGCAATCGTCGATGCCGTGAAGATCGAATTCTATCCGGATGAACATCCGCCGCCTCATTTCCATGCCCGTTATGCAGAGTTCGTTGCTCAGATTGAAATCCGGACCAGCAGGGTTTTACGTGGTTCGTTGCCTCCCGCGAAGCTCAACCGTGTGCTATCCTGGGCTGCCGGGCATCAAATGTGACTGATGAATGCCTGGACTGCGGTTGAAGAACTGAGGAAGCCGGAGAAGATAAATGACTGACATAATCGCGATGCATAGTGCGGAGCCGGTCATATTCGGCGTCGTCAAGATCGTTTGGAACGACGGCTTTGCCGGAATCGTCGATTTGCGGCCGTTATTGGCAAAGGGCGAGATGTTTGAATTTCTTCGTGTCGATCCCACTCGCTTTGACGATCTTAGGCTTGAGGAACACGGCCACAAGATCTTTTGGCTCGACGATCACGGAGACGAGATCGATTTCGGATCAGACTCCTTGCGTCAGCGCGCCGAACGTCAAGCCAGTCTCCTTCACCTCGCAAGCTGAATAGAAAGATTTCATGGCCAGTTACGATCTCGTTGTCATCGGCACAGGTCCCGGTGGATATGTCTGCGCGATCCGCGCGGCGCAACTCGGCATGAAGGTCGCCGTGGTCGAGAAGGACGCGACGTTAGGGGGCACCTGCCTTAATGTCGGCTGCATGCCGTCGAAGGCGCTGCTGCATGCTTCCGAGATGTTCGAGGAAGCCGCGCATTCGTTTGCGAAGATGGGCGTCAGCGTTCCCGCGCCGAAACTCGACCTGCCCTCGATGATGAACTTCAAGCAACAGGGCATCGATGGCAACGTCAAGGGCGTCGAGTTCCTGATGAAGAAAAACAAGATCGACGTCATCCACGGCACCGGCAAGATTCTTTCCGCCGGCAAGGTCGAAGTTTTGGGCAGCGGCGGCAAGACGCAACTGGTCGAGACAAAAAACATCGTGATCGCCACCGGCTCGGACATCGCCCGGCTGAAGGGAATCGAGATCGACGAGAAGCGCATCGTGTCGTCGACCGGCGCGTTGTCGCTCGACAAGGTGCCGTCGAGCCTGTTGATCGTCGGCGCTGGCGTGATCGGGCTCGAGCTTGGCTCGGTGTGGCACCGGCTCGGCGCCAAGGTCACCGTGGTGGAATTTCTTGATCGCATCCTGCCGGGCATGGACGGCGAGATCGCCAGGCAATTCCAGCGCATTCTTGAAAAGCAGGGCTTTGCATTCAAGCTCGGCGCCAAGGTCACCGGCGTCGACACCTCCGGCAAGACGCTGATCGCCAAGGTCGAGCCGGCGGTGGGAGGGAGTGCCGAAACGCTGGAAGCCGATGTCGTGCTAGTCTCGATCGGCCGTGTGCCCTACACCGAAGGACTTGGCTTGAAGGAAGCCGGCGTTGGGCTCGACAATCGCGGCCGCGTGCAGATCGATGCGCATTTTTCGACCAGCGTGAAAGGCATCTATGCCATCGGCGACGTCATCGCCGGGCCGATGCTCGCCCACAAGGCCGAGGACGAAGGCGTAGCGGTTGCGGAAATCATCGCAGGACAAGCCGGGCACGTGAATTACGACGTTATCCCGGGCGTGGTATACACCACGCCGGAAGTCTCATCCGTCGGCCAGACCGAGGAAGAGTTGAAGCAGGCGGGCGTGGCCTACACCTCTGGGAAATTTCCGTTCACCGCCAACGGCCGCTCCAAGGTCAACCAGACCACTGACGGTTTCGTGAAGGTTCTCGCAGATGCGAAGACCGATCGTGTGCTCGGTGTGCACATCATCGGCATCGAGGCCGGCGAAATGATCCACGAAGCGGCCGTATTGATGGAATTCGGGGGCTCCGCCGAAGACCTGGCGCGCACCTGCCACGCCCACCCGACGCGATCGGAGGCCATCAAGGAAGCCGCGCTTGCAGTCGGCAAGCGGGCGATCCATATGTGATCGGCGCCCGAGAGAATCACCGGGCGGGATGACCTCGATGCTGCGCCGCCTGCTTCAGCCGCTCTGGATTGTGCTTGCGATCATCTTCCTGATCGAAGCTTGGCTGTGGGATCATCTCGAGCCGGTCGTGGCGTCGGTGGTGGCGATGATACCGCTGCGCACCTTCAAGCAATGGCTCGCCGACCGTGTCGATACCCTGACGCCGGCGATGACCTTGATCGTTTTCATCGTGCCGGTGCTACCGCTATTTCCGCTCAAACTGGTCGGCTTCTGGCTGCTGACCCACGAATATTGGCTGAGCGCCGCCCTCACCATCATCTTCGCAAAATTCTTAGGGGTCGGCGTTGCTGCCTTCGTGTTCGACGTGACGCGGCCGAAATTGCTGGAAATGCAGTGGTTCGAAAGGCTCTACGACTTTGTAATCGAGCTCCGGGCAAAAGCCGCGGCGTTGGTCGATCCGATCAAGCTTCGAATCAAGGAAGGTTTGAGCGGCGCCGGCTGGTCATCGCGGATGCTGCGGCTGATCCAGCGCTTCCGCAAGAGCGTGCACGAAGCGCGTTGATCTCCTTTCTCCGCCTGTCATCGCCCGGCATAGCCGTCCGAAGGACGGCGTCGCTTCCGCTCGCCTATGCCGGGCGATCCAGTGTTCCGAAATATCGAGAGCTACTGTCGGCGTCTCGGATTACTGGATGCCCCGCTTTCGCGGAGCATGACGGAATGCAGAAGCGGGCTTACGGCAAATGCAACAGATGCGGCATCAAGATGCCGAGCGCAGTGATTGCGATGCCCGCCAGCGTCAAGAGACCCGAGATCCAGGCCAGCGCGACAATGCCGGTGATGATCGTCGCCGAAGCCAGCACGATGCCGATCTGGAAAGCGGCGGAAGCAAGTTCGAAATGATGATATTTCGCAGTGGCAAGGTCGCGCTCTTCCTCGGCATGCTTGGCGCGTTCGGACAATTGCTCGGTGCCTTCGCCGGTGTCCGGCTCGGAGCGGTAACGCGCCGCCGTCTTCTGCCAGTCGTCGATCTGCTTTTGCACCGCCGCCTTGGCGGCATCGTCGCCGGCGGCGCCGAGACTTAGCTTGCCCTGTTCGGCCGCGGTCTGCACCGTGGTGCGGCGGATGCTCTTGGCCTGGAAGAACGCCCACAGGTTCGATGCCTCGACGTTCTTGCTGATGGATTCGGTCTGGGCGCCCTTGCCCAGCGTCTCCGACAGCGCGAGGCACAGCGCGATGATCGCGATCAAAAGCGCGATCTTCCTGTTCTCGCTCGAGGCTTCCTTGGCCTGGTCCGCCTGCTCCATGCTTTCATGCGCGCTCATGATTCTCTCCGCCCTGTGGGGTCTTCCACGATGGCCCGAACGACGCGGGCAGTGCAAGAGGCACGCAGACGTGACGGCAATATGTCAGGTGATCCTAGCGGCGCGGATGCGCGGAACGATAGACTTCGAGCAACCGCTCGGAGTCGATCCCGGTATAGATTTGCGTGGTCGAGAGCGAGGAATGGCCGAGCAGTTCCTGGATCGCACGCAAATCACCGCCGCGGGAGAGAAGATGGGTCGCGAACGAATGCCGCAGCGCATGCGGGGTGGCGCTGTCGGGTAATCCCAACGCGCCGCGCAGCCGCTCCATGGTGAGCTGGATGATGCGGGCCTTGAGCGGACCGCCGCGGGCGCCGACAAAAATTGGTCGCTCAGGCGTGAGCGGATGCGGGCACATCGCTACGTAATCGGCGACCAGTGCCAGCACGTTTTGCAGCACCGGCACCATGCGGGTCTTGTTGCCCTTGCCGGTGACCAGCAGGACGTCGCCGGCGCCGGGCAACGGCACGTCGCGGCGCTTCAAGCCAAGCGCTTCGGAGATGCGCAAGCCCGAGCCGTACAACAGCGCCATCACGGCGGCGTCGCGCGCCCATATCCAGGGGTCACGCGTCTCGCCGGCGCGCTCGTCCGCGTCCGTAAAACGTTTGGCGGCCGTCATATGGATGGGCTTCGGCAGCGTCTTTCCGACTTTCGGCGCACGAATGGCGGAGAGCGCGCCGACCTTGCCCTTGCCCTCGCGTTCGAGGAAACGTCCGAACGAGCGCAGGCCGGCCAAGCTGCGCATCAGCGAGCGCCCGCCGATATCGTGGGAGCGCCGCATCGCCATGAAGGCTCGGACGTCGCTGGCTTCCAGCAACGAAAAACGAGCCAGTGTCACCCGCGTGCCCCAATGCTCGCAGAGGAAATCGAGGCATTGCCTTAAGTCGCGGGCATAGGCTTCCAGCGTCTTCGGCGACAGCCGCCGCTCGGCGCGCAAATGCGACAGCCAGCGCGTCATCTCGAGCGCAATGGTTTCATCGGCGCTGTCCAGCTCGATCGGTTCCGGGGCGGGCTTGGCCATGGGGTTATGGACGCTCTGATTCTATCAAGTATATCGCACCTCCTTCGTTTACCGTTCGCTAACTTGCCAAACCGGCGCTAGCCTTGTCTGGCCCAACACCGATTCTGAAAATGGACCGCGCCGTCAGCCAAAGCACGTCCTCCGCCACATCGACGCGTGTCGTCGATGTGCTGGTGCCGGTCGCGCTCAATCAGGCCTATTCCTACCGCGTGCCGCGTGGCATGGAGCTCAAACCCGGCGACGTCGTGGCGGTGCCGCTCGGGCCGCGCGAGGTGGTCGCCGTGGTATGGGCGGAGAATGCCAATCCGGATCCGCGCCTGCATAACCGCCTCAAGGATGTCGGCGAAAAGCTCGACGTGCCGCCGCTGACCGAAGAGCTGCGTTCGCTGGTCGACTGGGTCGCCAATTATACGCTCTCCGCACGCGGCATGGTGCTGCGGATGACCTTGCGCATGGGCGAGAATTTGGGGCCCGAGCGCCTGCGGACCGGCGTGCGCCTGGTCGGCCAGGCCCCGAAACGCCTGACGCCGGCGCGGCGGCGGCTGATCGAGGTCGTGTCGGACGGCCTGCTGCACGGCAAATCCGAGGCCGCCAAGGAGGCGGGCGTCAGCTCGGGCGTGATCGACGGCCTGGTCGATGAAGGCACGCTTCACGTCGAGCCGATGCCGCGGCCTCCGGCGCCGCCGGCGCCCGACCCATCTTTCGCGCAGCCGGATTTCTCGCGTCAGCAGCGCAACGCGGTCGATGCCATGCGCTCGCTGGCCGCCAACGGCAGTTTTCATGTCGCGCTGCTCGACGGTGTCACCGGCTCGGGCAAGACCGAAGTCTATTTCGAGGCGATCGCGGAGGTCATCGGCCGCGGCAGGCAATCGCTGATCCTGATGCCGGAGATCGCGCTGACCGGACAATTCCTCGATCGCTTCGCCCATCGTTTTGGCGTGCGCCCGCTGGAATGGCATTCGGAGCTGACCCCGCGCACGCGCGCCCGCAACTGGGCCGCGATTTCGGCCGGCGAAGCGCGGGTCGTCGTCGGCGCGCGTTCGGCGCTGTTCATGCCCTACGCCAATCTCGGCCTGATCGTGGTCGACGAAGAGCATGACCAGGCCTACAAGCAGGACGATGGCGCCCATTACCATGCGCGCGACATGGCGGTGGTGCGCGCGCACATCGCGAAAATCCCGATCATACTGGCGTCCGCGACGCCGTCGGTCGAGACCGAGGTCAACGCGCGCAAGGGCCGCTATCAGCGGGTGGTGCTGCCGTCGCGGTTCGGCGGCGCGCATATGCCGCATATCGAGGCGATCGATCTGCGTCGCGAGGCCCCCGCGCGAGGTCGTTTCATCTCGCCAAGGCTTACCGAGGAGATCAGGGCCGCGATCGAGCGGAGTGAGCAGGCGTTGTTATTCCTTAATCGCCGCGGCTACGCGCCGCTGACCTTGTGCCGGGCCTGCGGACACCGCTTTGCCTGCACCATCTGCGACGCCTGGCTGGTCGATCACAGATTTCGCCAGCGGCTGGTCTGCCATCACTGCGGCTTCTCGATGCCGCGCCCGCCGGCCTGCCCGAATTGCGCGGCGGAGCAATCGCTGGTCGCGGTCGGCCCCGGCGTCGAACGCCTGCAGGAGGAGGCAGCCGCGTTGTTTCCGGATGCGCGCAGCATGGTGCTGTCGAGTGACCTCATCACCTCGATCGAGACCATGCGCTCTGAATTGAACGAGATCGCGGAGGGCCGCGTCGATATCATCATCGGCACGCAATTGGTGGCCAAGGGCCATCATTTTCCGCGGCTCAATCTGGTCGGCGTGGTCGATGCCGATCTCGGCCTCGGCAATGGCGATCCGCGCGCCGCCGAGCGGACCTGGCAACTGCTCAACCAGGTGATCGGGCGCGCCGGGCGCAACCAGGGCCGCGGCGTCGGCTACTTGCAAACCCATCAGCCCGAACATCCCGTGATGAAGGCCTTAGTGGCATGCGATCGCGAGGCGTTTTACTTGAACGAGATCGAGGCGCGCGAGCGCACCTTCTATCCGCCGTTCGGCAGGCTGGCGAGCCTGATCATATCCGCCGGTGACAGGTCGACCGCGGAAGGCTTTGCGCGGCGGCTGGCGGCGGTCGCGCCAAGGGATGAGCACGTCCAGCTCATGGGCCCGGCCGAAGCGCCGCTTGCCGTGATCAAGGGCCGCTATCGTTTCCGCCTGCTGGTGAAATCGGCGCGCGGTTTCGACCTGTCGGACTATCTGCGGCAATGGCTCGCCGCCGGCCCGAAGACCAAGGGCAATCTCAAGCTCGAAGTGGACGTCGACCCGCAGAGTTTTTTGTGACGCGGAATCGCGCCTCGTCGTCATTGCGAGCGAAGCGAAGCAATCCAGAGCCAAACAGAAGGACTGGATTGCTTCGTCGCTTCGCTCCTCGCAATGGCGGGGAAGGGTTAGATCAGTTCAACAAAAGCCTGCCGTCATTTCTGACGGCAGGCTCTTTTTCGGGGCGCAACAAAGCCTGCGGCCGCTACGCCACCCAACGCTTACCGAATGTTGACGGATGGAAGAGGCGCCAAAACGCCTTAAATCACTTCGGCAGTGACTTGGCCGACGCCGGTGATGCCGACGGCGCGCGCCGCGGCGGTCGAGAGGTCGAGCACGCGGCCGCGGATGAATGGGCCACGATCATTGACGGTGACGACGACGCTGCGCCCGCCATGGGTCACCCGAAGCTTGGTTCCGAACGGCAAGGACCGGTGGGCGCAGGTCAGGGCGTTCTGATCGAAGCGCTGGCCCGAGGCGGTCCTGCTGCCGGACTCGTTGCCGTAATAGGAGGCCATGCCCGAGAAGCTGTGTCCGGTGCCTGACACAGGCGTCATCGCTGCGTTGGCCTCCCGCCAGGAAGAAGCCGACGACCAACCCGGCGCGCGGTTCGAGCCATTGCCGGCATGGCGGGCGGAATGATGATGGTGGTGGAAGGCCTGGTGATGGTGATGCCTGGATTTCGCCGAGGCCTCGGTAGCAGTCCCACCGACAAACAGAGTTGCGGCAAAAACGGCTAACGCCGTGCGCGACCGGGTTAGATTTCCCGGATCCGACTTTTTAGATGTTAGCATATAATAGTCCCTCAGATAGTATTGCCACATATGTGGCAAGTGGAACCCCCGTCCCAACTTTTGTGCAGTGCCGTTTGGTGGTGCAATGCGGCATGAATTGGGCAGTAATTCCGATTAGTGGAGGGCTGAAACATCTTGTTACCAAATGCAGGTAATCGATAGATGTTCCGTAATCGTTGCAAGTAACGATTTATTAACTGTTTCAATACTTAGAAATACTGACAAACAAGGTCATCCCCGGCAACGGCGAGGTTTGCTCAAGTAATGCGTCGTTGGAATGACTCGGGTCGGGTTCCGTTCCTGCCGCCTCGTCATGGCGTCCATGCAGGAGAAGGCGGAACGATCCTCGTCGGTGGTGACGGCGAGGCGCCGCCGCGTGCGGCCCGCGAGACGAAATATGGCGGCCGACATTGCCGAAAAAACAGATCGAAAAACCCGCCGCAAAGGAGCTGCGATCCGGCGGCGCCGCGGGCTCGCGCCGTCATGTTGCACCTGCGCGCACGCTATGTTAGCAAAGCCGCGATTTTAACGATCCCGGCGCCTCTCAAGCCGGTCGAAAATCGAAGTCCCGCTTGAATTCCAAGGGCTTGAATCGCTAGGCGCCGCTATTTGAGGCGACGGTTTTTCTCTTGCGGATTTGATAGCTAAAAGAGCTTGTCTGTGGCTAACGAAGATCCGTCCGTTTCGGGAGTGTCCGGCCGTTATGCAACGGCCTTGTTCGAGTTGGCCCGGGATCAGAAATCCGTCGATGCGGTCAAGGCTGATCTCGATCGGTTCGACGCCATGCTCGCCGATAGCGGCGATCTGAAACGGCTGGTCCGCAGTCCGGTTTTCTCGGCCGATGCGCAGGCGAGAGCGCTCTCCGCGGTGCTGGAGAGGTCCGACATTTCCGGCATTTCCGCCAATTTCCTGAAAGTTCTCACCGCCAATCGCCGGCTGTTTGCGGTTAGTGACGTGATCCGCGCCTTCCGTGCGCTGGTCGCCAAATTCAAGGGTGAGGCGACCGCCGATGTCACGGTGGCCGAGACGCTCAACGCCAAGAATCTCGACGCCTTGAAAACCGCACTGAAGACGGTGACC
>Ga0210401_10003644_pt1 | contig 16357 bp, 13 predicted proteins | sample IncBWH32MmetaG_FD_150866 | JGI IMG/M metagenome (GOLD analysis project Ga0210401, IMG submission 150866) | Forest soil microbial communities from Barre Woods Harvard Forest LTER site, Petersham, Massachusetts, United States - Inc-BW-H-32-M | ecosystem: Environmental > Terrestrial > Soil >... | reverse complement strand
CCCGCCTTCGTGATGCGCGTCTGAACGGGCGGGACTCACGACGGTCCTCGATGTGCCGGTTGCTTCTGGTCGGCCACAGGCTGAGCATCGCGGGAGAGCAGGCTGCGATAGCGCGCGACGTTGCGATTGTGCTCGGCGAGGGTCTTGCTGAAGAAGTGTCCGCCGGAATCGTTCGCGACGAAATACATGTAGTCGGTGGCCGCGGGAGCGAGAGCCGCGCGCAGCGAAGCTTCGCCGGGATTGGCGATTGGGCCGGGAGGCAAACCGGGATTCTTGTAGGTGTTGTATGGCGAAACGATCTGCAAATCCTTGGCGTGCACGATTTTTACCGGATGACCGGCGAGTTCCAGGGCGTATGCGACGGTCGGATCACACTGCAAAGGGCCGCCAAGTTTGATGCGATTGTAGAAAACACCGGCGACCAGGGGACGCTCGTCCTTGCGCGGGGTCTCGCGTTCCACCAGGGATGCGAGGGTTACAACCTGGTCGGGCGTAAAGCCGGTGGGTAAATCTGCGGTGCCCGCGAGAGTGAGAGATTCCCAGACGGCGCGAAAATTCTGGACCATGCGTTTGGTGGCCTGTTCGCAGGTGGTGTGATGCGTGAACTCGTACGTGGAAGGAAAGAGGAAGCCCTCAAGGTTCTGCGCTTGCGGCGCCAGGTCGGATATCAGCGTGGTGTCTTTCGCGGCGTCGAGGAAGCCTTCACGGGTGCAGACGCCCTGGCGATCGAGTTCGGCGGCGATATCGAACATGGTCCAGCCCTCGGGGATGGTGACGGTGTGCACAAAAATTCTGCCTTGGGCGAGCTGCCAGAAAACTTCACGCGAAGTGACCGGATGATCGAAATAATATTCACCTGCGTCCATGGGCGCGCGAAAATGCCAGAAGGTGAAGAGCGCGAAGGCCAGGCGGTCGCGGATGACGTCGTTCTGGCGAAGGATGCCGCTGATGGCCCAGCGCGATTTTCCATGCGGGATATCCACGAAAACTTTCTCGGGCCGGTGACCGCGATAGGGCCGGCTGATTTGCGAATCGAGCCAGCCGGCGCCCGCGCCAATTGCCGCGATCACCAGAAGAGCCAGGAGGCCGAGACGTCGCATCGCGGGTTATTCCTTCTCCGCCGCAGCAGGCTGCAGGCGGCCACGGTGGCGTTCGAGGTACTCGCGCAGAAAGATGGCGGCGGCGACGTCGTCGAGCGATGTGGCTTTTCGGTGCGTGGCGGATCCGGTTTCAGCGACCATTTGCGCGGCCTCCCAACTGGTGAGCCTTTCATCCACGAGATCCACTTCGATTCCTAGTTCCTTGCGCAGGCGCGCGGCAAAACGCGCAGCTTCCTGTGCCATTTCGCCCGCTTCGCCGGTGATGTGCAGCGGGTGGCCCACGAGGATACGCGCGACGCCCTGTTTTCTGCAAATATCGCGCAGGCGGCGGAGGTCGTCGCGGCGATTCGCGCGCTTCAGCACCAGCAGCGGTTGCGCCGTCAACTGCAATTCGTCGGAGATAGCCAGGCCGATTCGCTTGCGGCCGTAGTCGAGCGCCAGAATCCGGCGGGGCCTGGATTCCTGCAAGGCAGCGGAGCTATCCCGAGCAATGGAACGCGGGGCGGCTGTCATGTTCTTGCGCCTAGTATACGCGATGCGTAGCGCGGCATGCACACTCTCGCAGCCGGGCGCGGCGCAAGGAAGTTGCGTTTTTGGCTGGCATGGCGTATTAGCTAGCCCACTGCGAAAGGAATCGATTCGTCAAAGGAGAAACACAAATGGGCGGCTTATTGCTTTTCGTGTTCATTGCACTTTGCCTGTTGGGCGCGTGGCGCGTGTTTGTTGCCACCAAGGCCGGCCGTGGTGACGGTCCGATTGCCGCAAGCCTAACGCACGGCATTCCGTTTTTCATCGCGGCAGGGCTGATCTTCATTTTCTGGATGTCATTCACAACGGTGGATTCCGGCTATCGCGGCGTGGTGCTGCGTTTTGGGGCGGTCACGGGACGCACGCTCGAGCCGGGTCCGCACCTAATCATGCCATTTCTGGAAACGGTGAGGCCGGTTTCGGTGCAAGTCCAGGTGGAGAAACTTGATTCGCAGGCATCCAGCCACGATTTGCAGGTGGTGCACACGCAGGTGACGCTCGCGTACTATCAGGACCCATGCTGCGTGACGGATATATGGGCAAAGCTCAATGACGATGCGGTGGATCGGGTGGTGAAGCCCGCGATTCTGGAGGCCATCAAGGCGCAGACGGCACAGTACGACGCCGAGCAACTGATCGCGCAGCGGGCCACGGTGCGAAACGGGATTGAACAGTACGTGCGGGACCGGCTGGCGGCGCACCATATTGATGTGGACGCGGTGAGCATCACTGATTTCAATTTTTCCGAAGAATACAATCGAGCGATCGAGGCCAAGGTGACGGCGCAGCAGAACGCGTTGAAAGCGGAAAACGATTTAACGCGGATCAAGATTGAAGCGGAACAGAAAGTGGCGCAGGCTCAGGCGGAAGCAAAAGCGCTGGAAGTGCAAAAACAGCAGATTACGCCCGAACTGCTGCAGCTGAGGACGATTGAAATGATGCAACAACATTGGGACGGCCATCTGCCCGAGGTGTATATGGGCAGCGGGCAGGGTGGGGCGCTGCCGATGATTGACGTGTTGAAGGCGGCAGGCCGGAGCAAATAGGCCGGCAGCAGCTTAAGGCTAGGGCTCGCGGCCGCGGACGCTTTTTTCCCAGAGCGGCCAGAATCCGGCTTCCTGCATATCCTTGTCGAGGCCAGTGTCGCGCAGGAGTTGCTCGATTTCGGCGCGGGATTGGCGCGGACCGATACGCTGCTCGGCGTCGGCGAGGGCAAAGGCGGTGACGGCGGCAATTCCTGAGTGGCGCTTCAGCTCGGCGATATCAACTTTGTCGAATGTGTCTGACGCGGCGTGATAGTTCAACATGTAATTCGCAGGGTCTTGATTAGCGACCAGGGTGGGAACACCTTCAATGAGGAAATCGAAGTTGTCGGTGTCCATACCGGCGTCCATGGTGAAGTCTTTCACGCCGAGAGACGTTATCGGCTCGAGGGCGGCGCGAACGGGTGCGACGACATCCTTGCGACCGCCCAGCGCATAGCCCGTGACTTTGCCGTTCCCTGAATCATAGATAATTGCAGCGATCATGTTGTCCAGCTCGGCGCGGTGCGCGTGAGCATAGGCGGCCGACCCGAGCAGGCCCTGTTCTTCGCCGGTGAAAAGGATGAAGCGGATGGAGCGGCGCGGGATGGTGCCGGAAGCGTGAATCACGCGCGCCGCGTCAATCGCCATGGCGACGTTGCAACCGTTGTCGAGCGCGCCGGTGCCGAGGTCCCAGGAATCCAGGTGCCCACCGAGGACCACGAATTCATCGGGCTTTTCGCGGCCGCGAATTTCCGCTACGACGTTTTCAGAATCCACCGGGCCGGTGATGCGGTTGGGCATTTCGAAATGCACGTGAACTTTTTGTCCGGCTGCCAGAAAACGCGCGATGCGTTCGGCGTCCTCGCGGGCCACGACGGCTTGCGGCATTTTCTCCACTTCGCCATTGACGGCCAGCGTGTGGCGATACAGCAGCAGATTGGGTCGTGACGACATCCAGAGAACGGCCACGGCGCCGGCTTTTAGCGCGCGATCGAGAATGGCAGGACCGATCGAGTATTCGTTGGTGAGATCTTCCCAAGTGACGAGGAAATTCGAATGGACCAGGACAATCGCATCTTTCGCGGCGGCGCCTGCTTTGGCGAAGCCGGCGTCATCGCCCATGCCGGCGTCCACCACGTCCGCGGTGATGCCGCCTTCGGGAGTGGGGGGCGACCAGCCGATGGAAACCAGGCGAACTGGAAATGCAGCGGGAGTGAGAATTTCAAGATGGGTGTGGCCTTCGGTCCAGCCTACTGGGATTGTGAATTTTTCAGTATGCACGTCGTCAACGCCGGCATGACGGAAGGCTTGCACGGCCCAGTCCGCGGCGCGGTCCGCTGCGGGCGTGCCGGTGACGCGGCCGCCGATGGTGTCGCTGAGATAGCGCAGGTTTTCTTCGAGCGGTGAGGGGCCGAGGGCGGACTGGATCATGCCGGGTGCCACTTCGGCACAAGATTTTTGCACCGAGCAGGTGCCCGCGCCTTGCGGCACTTGCTGCGAGAGCGGTGCAGGTTTCAAGGGCGGGATTTGAGCGCTCGCTATGAATGCCAAGAGCAGCAGGCTGGGGACAGCGGCTACGAGCTTTGTGGTTCTGTGCAAGGCTTCCGCTCCCTCGCGAGAATTTCGCATACGGATTATAAAGGGAGGAGTGTAACCCGAAAGCACTTTCCGCAAATGGATTCGTGATGGAGGGAGCGCTGAGGCCTCAGCGGACTGCTTGTGATTTCTATTGCGTGCAGGCTGTGGATAACTTGCGCTTCCGGAAGAATTTGCAACGCCAGAGCAGTTTCTACCTATGAATTCTGGAGCGCGGGACTGGTCGGGTCGCACATGTGTCTCATTTTGAGGCACTTAAATAAGCTACCGTTTGGCAGAGAGCCTGCCACGGCCAAGTGCGGTTGAAACGTGACCGTCACGTTCTCAGTCGGTTTTTGGGGGCAGCAGGACCCTAGCGGTACGACCGGTTTTCGCCGGTGCTTTATGCAACATGAGATGTAGACATGCCGTTGGGAAACGCAAAATTGCAGATAGCTGTTAAATCCCAAAGCTTAGCCGCATGCAATCTTGGGCAAGCAGACGGAAGGCTCACTTTGAAAAAGGTTCGCGTTTTTCCAAAACTCGTTCCCCGCGAAGAAAAGCAAGAAACGAACCACCCGAATCTGTTCCTCTTCTGTGAATCATCGAGTGGCACGGCGCAGTTTCGGGCGACGGGGGGCGGAGACTTGGAGTGCACGGTCGAGCGCATCGCCGGGCTGCTGGCGATGCAGTGCCTGGTGCGCGGGCAGAATCCCGCCGAATTTCAGGTGCTGGTGCCTGCGGAGCAGTCTCTGGTGGCGCGGTTGATTTCGCGGACGGAGGAGCTGTTGAAAGAGGGACGTGCGATTGCATGTCCTACAGCGCTGAGCGCCCGGCAGAGAGAGGTGCTGGATGCGGTGGTGAGCAACCGGGCGAACAAGGAAATCGCTTCGCGGTTGAATATCACTGTGCGCACCGTGAAATTCCATGTGTCTTCGTTGCTGAGCAAGTTCGGCGTGGAAACACGCTCCGAGCTGGCACGCCGGGCTGCGGGGTTCATGCGGCCGACGCTGCTGGAAAACGAGATGAGAACTCCGGCACAAGTTAATAAGGGAGGCCGGAATTTGGTCCCCGAGCAAACCATGGAGAAGACGGCGCTGGCGATGGCGAATGGTTCGCGCAGCGTGCGGTTCCCTGGACGCATTCTTACCGCGTAAAAATCAAGACGATCGCTTTATCAGAATTGGTTTGCTGCCTTTCGCGGCTGGGGAGTTCCTCGCGCGAGCTAACTTGCCGGCTTTCGTCCCGACTCGGTGATCGCGTGGAGCATGGCGGCTTCGACGGCGGCGTCGCAGATATCGCCCTGGATGAAGGTTTACTGCGGATTGCTCGCGGCGGAATCCAGGTTCGCGAGGTTTCTAGCGTAGCTCAATCTGTCGTAGTTAACGACGGAGTAGTTCTGGCGCAAGCCCAGAACGTGAGTGATGAAATTCGATTCGATGAAGCCGGCGCCCCCGGTGACGAAAATTTTCATCGGGCGGGTTCCTGGCGTCTGGCGCCGGATGAACGATTCATCTTGTTCTCACCCATTTTCGCGATCATGCTGTCACGGTGACTGATTATTGCCGGGAACAAATCGAATCGCAATTAAACGATTGGGGAAGCCATTACCGACTAATCTAGCGGGCTAGTTCAGAATTGCTCTGGTGCTGCGGTGGTGTGAACGAAGATCCAACGGTCGATATTGATCCAAAGGAAGCCTGCGGCTGCCATCAGAACTGCAAGTCCCAGATAATCGAACGAGAAGGAACGGCCGCTGCTCGAGACGAGAATCCACTCCAGCAGGAATGCGGGAATCAGAAATCCGCATGCGAGTCCGGCGTAGGCTGTAAATTTCAGAGCAGTCAGATTTCTCGCGGCGATGCCTAGAATTGCGCCCGGAAAACAAAAAACCAAAGCGTAATAAATGTAATTGTAGCCTTCGAGTTCGCCAGCTTTGACCGTGCGTACGGATTTCGCCAAGGCGGTTCCGGGGCCGAGGCGGTAGGTTAGCGGCTCCTGTTTGCCATCAAGGAACAGAGAAAGATTTGCGCCATCATATGTATAGAGGATGTCGCGGGTGCGACCGCCTGTAAATACTTGCGGGACAACCCATGTGAGAACCGAATGGTTTGCCGAAAGCGGATTGCGAAACCAGAAGGTCAAGCTCGAGTCTTCCTGGCGGAGAGTGAGATCAGGAAAACCCGAGGGCTCTGAGATGGAGATGATTCTGCCTTCACCTCCAGTTCCCTGAGCGGGAGTGCACAGAACTCGCAGAGTGAATTGATTAGTCTTTTCCAAATTGGCGATCAGGTCGGGTACGGCGACCCTGGAGGTGAGCCAAGAGGCGCCATCCAAAAGGAGCAGGCCTGATGCTGAGGTCGCGGGCGCGCTGGGAAACCAAGCCAGCTCGGAGGAAATCTGCTTTTGATTGCGAAAGGGCGGGCCGGCGGAGAAATCATAGTCCACAAGCAAGCCGGGATTGGCGGTATCCGTCGCTTGGCCGGCGGATAACAGCTGCGCGACTTCGCCGCGAAGCGCAAGATCCCCAATTTGCACGGCATTGACCGTGCCCTTCCACGGAAACTTTCCCGAGGCGTCGTTACCCACAACCAGCAGAGCGTCCGATCGCCAATCGCTCAACCGCGTCTTTTTTTGCAGCTGAAAAGAAGCTGTAAACCACAGTGCGAAATAAACCAGCAGAACAACGAAAGCGCGCCGCGGCGCCAGCAGGGATTCGACCCAGCTCTCACCGATTGACAGCCAGCCCAGGGCGGGCTTTCCGAGAAATTCGTACAAGATAAAACCAGCCACCGACCCGGATGAGTTGGTGAAGATGTCTTCCCATCCCGAATCCCGCGGAGGAATGTAGAGTTGAAGAAATTCGATGCAATAGGAAAACAGGGCGCCAGCCGCCAACGCCAGCGCAAAAGTGAACGCGCGTGATTTTCCGCGCTCACGAAACTTCGCTGCCAGACCAAAGCCGAAGGGAACAAAAAGCAAAACGTTCAGAATAACGTCTAACAGACCTGCCGTCTTTTCGCTCCTGCCCAAAAGGAACGGAGGACCGCCGCCTGGCACGGCGGCATGGAAGTCAAAGTGAAACGGATAGAGGGTAAGAAACAGGATACCAGCGGTCGCGAGCAGCAAAATTCGGTTCGACCAACTACGCCTGAGCGCCGCAGTAGATATGCCAGTGGGTTTTTCCTGCATTGCGCTCGTTAGCGGATCCCTCAAAAAAACCATCTTAAAGTCTAGCACACGATCGATTTCGGCCGTTTCGAGCGCTCGATCGCGTCAGCACTTTCACCAACAGATTCACGAAGACCAGCTGACCCGAAGCAAAACATCCTTGTAAGTCTTTGCCAGCAAACGACTACGCGTACCTGTACGGGCGAGTAGGTCAGGTGCGCGATGGCCCGGCTGAACAGGCGAAAAGACTTGAACTAACTCGGTTCCTCTGACCAGTAGTTGCGCCCCTGCCTCGCTCCCTACACTGGCTGTGACATGAGAGCCCATAGCCAAGAGTGTGGAATTCGCAACACAAGTTCAAGTTCACAAGGCCGAGCGACGGTGAGCCGTTCATCCGCGCCGGTCGTTCTGATTACCACCCTAGCCATGATCCTGGCGATTGTGGGGCTCTCCAGCTGTGCCGGCTATACCAGTTCGGCGAAAACGCAGTCGTCCAACCCGGGCGCGGGAGTACTTTCGCCGAGCATGACGAGCGTAAGCTTCGGGAGCATCGCCGTTGGGGCCACCGCGACGCAAAGCTTGACGGTAACCAATACAGGATTGGGAACGGTGACGATTGCTTCGGCGGCTTTGACCGGCGCCGGTTTCACCGTGGTTGGCGGAAACCCCTCCGGGATCATCGGAGTGGGCCAGAGCAGCACGATACAACTGCAGTTCGCGCCGACATCCGCGGGTGCGATAAACGGCAGCCTGACGATTCTAAGTGATGCTTCCAATTCTCCGCTGGCGATTTCGATCACCGGAACCGGGACGCAGGCGGGTTTGACGATTGCTCCGTCCGCCTTGACGTTTGGAAACGTGATCGTGGGACAGAGCGGCACGCAGAGCGTGAAGCTGACGAACAGTGGAAACTCAAGTGTGACCATAAGTCTCGCGACAGTGGCCGGAACCGGCTTCGGAATCAGCGGGCTGTCTCTACCAAAGACATTGACCGGCGGAGAAAGCCTATCCTTCAACGCGCAATTTGCACCGACAGCGACCGGCGCGGCGATCGGCAGCATTACCCTCACGGACAGCGCGCCAGGTTCGCCGGCCACAATCACCTTGAGCGGGACGGGCATGGAGGCGCAATTGGCCGCCACACCCAACACGGCAGCGTTCGGCAGCGTGACGACTGGGACGAGCAATTCGCAAACCGTCACCCTGACGAATGGTGGCAGCGCGACGGTGACAATTTCTTCGGTAACGGTTTCAGGAGCCGGCTTCAGCACCACCGGGATTACGGCGCCGGTGACCATCGCGGCGGGCAAAGCGACGACGTTCAATGCGGTGTTTGGACCGAGTGCGGCGGGGACCGTGACCGGATCGATAACACTGCTCAGCAACGCGCCTAACTCGCCGACTACGATTTCTCTGAGTGGAACAGGCGCGGCTGCGACTCGCGTTCTTGGACTGAGTTCGCCGAGCTTGAGCTTTGGAAACGTCAGCGTGGGAAGCAACAGCTCGTTGACGACGACACTGACCAACACTGGAAATTCGAACGTCACGATTTCGGGCGTGACCATTTCGGGAACGGGATACAGCGACAGCGGCGTAACTTCCGGGGAAATGCTGACGCCGAACCAGTCCGTGACGATCACCGCTCAATTTGCTCCGGCGGCTGCGGGGTTAGTGAACGGAAGCGTCAGCATCGCAAGCAACGCGACAAACTCGCCATCAGCGATCACGCTGTCTGGCACGGCCGTTGCGGCAACGCCCCACACGGTGGCATTGTCCTGGACGGCAAGCTCGTCCTCGGTAAGCGGCTACAACGTATATCGTGGCACGACATCGAACGGGCCGTACCCAACGAAGCTAAATGGCTCGCTGGTCACGGCGGCGGGCTATGCCGATTCCACAGTCGCCGATGGAACGACCTACTACTACGTGGTCACGGCGGTTGATTCCAGCGACGTGGAAAGTGTGGATTCGAACCAGGCGACGGCCATTATTCCGTAGCCGCCGCGGGATGAGCGAAGATTCGGAGCGAGCAGTAAAGCTCTATTTTTAAAGCAGTTCGGAGCTAGGCGGGTGGCCAAACGGATGGCTGCCCGAGCGCAACGGTGCAAATCCTGTCCCCGCGTACAGGGTAATGTCCCTGTCCCAAGTGTGTACCCTCGACCAGTAGTTCTGGCAATCTGCCCCATCGGACAATGCGCGTGGTGATTACTCGTGCCCCCATCCTGGAGGGAGCTCGCGTGAATGGCGCAATCCGTTCACGGCAATTTGCTCTCGAATCCATCTTCCGCGCGCTATCCGGAGCGGTAGCTCTGGTGGTGATCCTGGTGACCTCTGGCTGCGTCGGCGTCACCGGCAAAGGAACGACGCCCACTGTCACAGGTGTTGCGATTGATATATCGCCCAGTTCCGTAAGTTTCGGAAACGTGGCGGTGGGGCAGAGTATGACGAAGACGGTGACGCTAACCAACACGGGAACCGAAGCGCTGAGCGTTTCGGGTATTTCGGTAGCCGGGACAGGATTCACTGCTTCCGGTCCGCACCTGCCAATCTCGCTGGGCGCGGGACAGAGCACATCTATTTCTGCTGTGTTTAAACCAACCGTTGGAGACGCGGACACCGGCACAATCACGATCGCTAGCAATGTCGCCGGCTCGCCTTCGCGCATTGCGCTGAGCGGAACGGGAACGACGGGAAAGACGGGCACGACTGCTGCCACGCTGACCGCGACTCCCAGTTCGATCGCTTTCGGAAGCGTAGCGGTGGGAAGCGAAGAGACGCAGACGATTCACGTGGAAAACACCGGCAGCGAATCCGCTACGATTTCCAAGTTGACGATTTCGGGAAGCGGGGTCAGCGTTGCGGGAATGACGGCTCCGACGACACTGGCTGCCGGACAAACCGCGAATTTAACGGTTACCTACAAGCCCGCAGCCGCAGGGATACTGACGGCGAGTTTGGCAATCATCAGCAATGCAACCGATCCCAGCGTGGTGGTCGGGATTAATGCGACCGCCACTGTTTCGACGCTTGCAGCGACGCCTTCTTCTTTTAGCTTCGGGAACGTGGCGGTGGGCAGCGACACGACTCAAACGATTCGCCTGCAAAACATAGGCACTTCGCCGGTGAAGATTTCCGCCATCACACCGTCCGTTTCAAGCATAGCGATTTCGGGAGTAGCGCTGCCTATTAGTCTGGCGCCCGGCACGAGCGCGACTCTTACAGCGGCATACAAACCTACTACCGCCGGAAGCGTAGCGGGAAAGATTACGGTTACGAGCAATGCCGTGGGCTCACCGACGGTCGTCGATTTGAGCGCGACCGCCGCGGCTGCCGCAGTTCTACTGACGCCGAGCGCAACGAGCTTAAGTTTTGGAAGCGTGGTGGTTGGATCGTCTGGCATGAGTCAGCTGACGGTGAGGAGCACGGGAAACACCAACGCTAATATTTCGAAAGTGACGATCACAGGCACCGGATTCGTTCTGGGAGGTTCCGCAGCGAGCGTGATCCTTGATCCTGGTCAGGCTGAATCCTATACGGTGAACTTTAATCCTAAGGCGACGGGCAGTCTAACCGGAACATTGACGATCACCAGTAACGCGGCGAACTCGCCGTTGAATATCCTTCTCTCCGGGACTGGAGTTGCCGCCGGAGCTCAATCTCTGCATTCCGTGGCGCTTACATGGGAACCCAGCGCCTCGAGCGTGACGGGATATTTCGTGTATCGCGGTTCGAAACCCAGCGGGCCGTTTGCGCAGCTGAACTCTTCGCCGGAGCCGAGTCCGTCTTACTCCGACAGCACGGTTTCCAGCGGCCAAGTTTACTATTACTTCGTGACTGCGGTGGACTCCAGCAACATCCAGAGCGCTGATTCGAACGAAGTCTCCGTAACGATACCTGCGAATTAATCCGCCCGCGGTTCCTGATGGACTCCGCGTTCTCTCTCTATCGAAACCGTCTAATTGCAGATCATGTTGCGCTCGCTGCCACAGGAATCACTTGCTCGCGCTAGAGCGCGAAAATCAGCCTTGAGGCGTCGGTGAGGCTTCAGCCGAGAATTTCGGCCACGAGGTCCCGGACATGTTCGGCGATGGCGGGTGCGGAGGTGAGTCCGGGAGATTCGATGCCCATCAGCTGCACGACGTTGGGAAATTGCGAGTCGCGCTCAATGATGAAATCCGCGACACGTTTTTCCCCGTGTTGGCTGGGAGGCGTCAACTTCGCGCGGATGCCCGAATAAGCGGGCATGAGGTCGGAAGGTTCGAGTTCAGGCAACAGCAGCTTTGCGCCGCGAGCAAATGCTTCGATCGGTTCGCGATCTCGTTCGTAATTGTTCTTGTCGTCCAGATAACGGGCCGTGGGGCCAACCAGAACATTGCCCCAAACTGTTTTCGTCAGGTGCACGCCGAGGCTTACCCCTTCGGGGTGAGGCAGAGGATAGACGAGGCCGCGAATCCAATCCTGCCTGGAGCGCACCAATTCGCTGTACTCCCCGCGCACGGGATAAATCTCGTGCTTGGCCATGGGCGAGCCGAGCATCCTGGCGATTTCATCGGCGAAAAGTCCGGCGCTATTCACCAGACAGCGCGTTTCGATCTCACCTGCCGTACTTGTGACTCGTATGCCATCGCGCGCAGGCTCCAAACGTTCTACTTTTGCGTGAACCACGATGTGCGCTCCTTGATCCGAGGCGGTGCGCGCATATGCCTTGACGAGTTCCTCGCTGCCGACAATGCCCGTGGAGGGAATTTCAATGGCTTGCAATCCTTCCACGTGCGGTTCGCGCGCGCGAATTGCCGCACGATCGATGATGCACATGTTCTCGACGCCATTGGCCTCACCGGTTTTCATCAGCGCGGCGAGTTCTTCTGCTTCCGCGTTCGATGACGCGACTACGAGCTTGCCGGTCCTACGATGAGGGACTCCATGAGCGGCGCAGAATTCGTAGGTCAATTGATTGCCGCGGAGACAATGCCGAGCTTTCAAAGAGCCCGGCAGATAGTACAGCCCGGAGTGGATGACTCCGCTATTCCGCGAACTTGCGCCCATGCCAATTTTCGGAAGCGCTTCCAGAACGAAGACATCGGTCCAGCGAGTCGAGAGAGCGCGCGCAATCGCGCAGCCGACGACGCCGCCGCCGATGATCACTATGCTGGCTTGTTCCACGGTTTACAGTGTATCCGGACATCCGCGGATTCGTTCAAAGGCGTTCCATTGCAACTTCCGCGGGCGAGTTTCAGCGCGCAAGTGAGAAAGCTTGCCTAACGTAAAGTACCATCAGGCCGCGAACAAAATTACAGTCCCTGAATGCGCGCAAGCTAACGCTTTGCGAGGTGAAACCACATCCGGCTGGCCGCCTTCGTATAAAGAACAATTACTTGGACTTTGGGATCCAAGCGAACGGTTTCCATTCCGGATTCTCTAGCTGGCATTTTTTCGCGCTGAATGAGGTGGGAAGTTGGCTCTGCCCTTCGATTCTCGAAGCTGAAACTTTATTGATTTCGATGCCCGCCTGTACACGGCACCAGATCGTCTTTGTAGCGTCGTGCTGATAATCAAACGGCATGTAGGCAGTGGTCTGACCTATCCATTTGCCTCCGCTCTTCTTCAACTCGGAGCGCATAAACGCCGAGCTTCTTTTCAAGGCTTGCGGCAAGTTAACCCACTCGGCGTGGATGGAGTCGCCGTCAATCCGGACTTGGTAGTCGCGCCCATCAGTTGTTGAGGTCCAGATGCTTTCACCTGAAAGAGCGGGAGACGTTGCAGAGTCAGGTGCGGACGGACTGCTCAGTGGCGGGAGGACGGGCTTCGGATCCGACGCGCCAACCGAAGATTTGACAGGTTCGTCCACGGTTCGCGAGAGTTGTTGCGCATGTCCACTCAAAGCAGAAAAAAGTACTAGCGCCGTGACGTAGAAAGTTGAACGATGAATAGAAAGGTTCATGATCCGTCGTCGGAGGAGGCTACTTCACACTTCGGCAAAAAGCAACGCTGACGCTTAGGCGCGCTCGACGCGCTATTGCACGCGACCGTTTTTGTGGTCGGTGCAGTGAACGCCCTGAATCCTCTTCTGGAACCACAGGCCTGCAAAGCGACTCTTCGATTCTAATTGGACCGAAATGCTTCACTACACGACAGCCGCGAGAGCGACGCGTCCCGCCGTTGCATGCATTTCGCTTTTACCGGGACAGAGGTTCGGTTGACTGTTCTACAGCGGAACGCTCTTGGCTCATGATTCGCACGATGTGCTCGGCAAGGTTTGCGGCTTGCTGCCGGAGTTCCGGCACTGCGGTGGTCTCCCACAGCTTGCCTTTTCTGACAGGGCCAATGGCGAACAGCGACCGCGATGCGACTGCCTGATCGTTAAGCACCGAACCATCTGTGTCAACGTCGAGGCCGAGGAAAAGTGGGTCGGGTCTCGCGAGCCTTTGCGCAAACAAACTACTCAACAAAGAATTATCGATGCGCCGCCAGTCCGCTTCCGGGCCCGTACAGTTGATCACACGGCCCACGAGCAGTTCATCGGTTCGCCCATCGCGGCGCCGACGATAGCTGACTGCGGCGTGATTTTCCTCTTCGCGGTATTTTGCGATTCGGCCAGCGTGAACCTGGATGCGGCCTTCGCGGATCAAGGTTGATAGCTGCTCGCTGACTTCGGGAGCAACGCGATGGCGATGCGCGTCCCAGTAGGGACGCACGTGGCGCATGAATCGCCTGCGCTCTGTGTCGGGGAGCGAACGCCATATGTCCGGCGTCACCGGCCGCAGCGCGTCAATGACGCTTCGCCAGTCGATTCCTACCTTGGCCGCAGCGCGCACTTGATTCCGTATCAGTCGCATCAGGCCACGAACTGTTCGCGGACATCCCTCGTTCCAAAATTGCGGCCACCCTCCAGTTTGCCGGTGCGCCTGCGGAAGCAGTCCGCGCCTGGACAGCATTTGAATTTTTCCGCGAAATCCCTTGGAAGCAAGTGCGATCGCCAGATCAACGCTAGTGAGACCTGCACCAATCAGCAGCACATCGGCGCTGCCGCGCAATCCTTGCAGGGCCGTTTGCGACCACGCGAATGTAACGTATCTCGTAGCTGCGTCCGTCAAGCCCGAAACCGAAGAAAGACCTGGTGGGACGTTCCCAGTGGCGATCACGACGGCTCTCGCCAGAAGTTTCCCTCCGCTCTTCAATTGCGTTGAGAATAAACCCTCGATCCGAGTCAGTGTCACTGCCTCGTCGCGGAAACAGGGCAGATCACGCCCGCTCGTCGCCGCAGCTTCTTTGAGCAACGAAGCGAGATAACGTCCGTACACCATGCGCGGGAGAAAGCTTCCATCTTGCACGTTCGGATCGTGGTGGCGGCGCGCCCAGCGGACGAAATGCTCGGGATCTTCCGGAAAGGCACTCATGCTCTTGGCCGGCACATTGAGCACGTGACACTGGTAGGTAGTGCCGTACGCCAGTCCTTGCCCCGGTATCTTTCCGCTGTCCACGATTGCGACCTTTAGTTCTAGATCGCGACGCGACAACTGAACCGCCAGCGTGGTCCCACTGAAGCCGCCCCCAATGATGAGGACGTCAAAACAGGGCGCAACACCATCGCTATCGTTCGTATCGGTCTCCCGCTTGAATCTAAGTTCAGCCACTCAGTTCCGCCTTGCCTCTCCGCCGACGAACCGCTGGAGCGGACAGGTGCATGTAAAGCTTGGCAATTTGGGGTCCAGTCTGAGTATGTCCAACACACTGATAATGCATAAGTTATTTATCTATGCACGGTTGCGTGCAATGGATTGGCGCACCCAAAAGGCTCAATTTCGGAACCATTCTTCACTTTTGCCGAGAAGACAGGCCGACCTGGGGGGGGGGCCGGCACACCGCCGTCGGAGCATGGTAGCCTGGGAATCAGACGAGGTTCGCTTTTGGTTAGGTCAGAGGGTACTTCTGTACTATCGCCCGCGCCGCCCATGGAGACCAAGCTGTAAATGCCGCGGTCGCCAAGCGGAAAGGCAAGGCTTGCAAAACCTTATCGGCGGTTCGATTCCGCCCCGCGGCTCCAATTTTCGTGATCAATGAAATCAGATCCTGAACGAAAGGCGGGGTCCTAAATCAAATTCGCCTTCCGAAGCATGTGGTTCGAACAACCGTAAACGTCACGCAGATTCCGAGGCCGCGCTCTTGGCCAACGCAGAGAGTCTGATCAGGCGTCGAGTGCGGGGAAAGGGCAGAATGCAAGAGTCAGACGTTGAAATCAAAAAATCCGCAATAAATCCCCATAATCGCAACGACCAAGCGAGCACCGCGAATGCCGAAATCCGCGTGAGAGGGAAAGCAGTATGTGTTCCTGCAGCGCAGATTGACGGGAGAACTGTAGTCACAACCGGTAACTGGCTCAAGATAGCATCCGTTCGCGATGAGGAGTTACTGGAAGGCGACACGGTGGCGCACCCGGATTTGTTCCTTTCTCAACTGAAGGAAAGCGGGCTGAAAGCGAATCTTCTCACCTTCGCGCAACGCGTACCCGAGACGACGCCAAAGTATAGCTACCCCAGCCAGCCTGGTTTCTACGGCGTGAAACGACTAGAACCTACCCAGGCAACGATAAAGTCCGCAAAGCCCGCCACGTCTTGATCCGCCGCACGCCACTTAGAGGCGTGAATCGCAACGCCCCGCATATGTATAACTACCACCACCATGCGATTCAGCGGACCGATGGTTCCCAGTTTGTCGTTTGCGATCGCGCGGAAGACCTTTAGATTTGGGCATCCTTATTCACGGTTCTCAAGGAAAATTCCTGCTGGTTAACGGCAACGATTTGGACTTCACATATATGCTTGCAAACGGAACCTTGCAAAAGGCGACGCTGTTGCAGACCGAAGTCCTGTGTATTGTGGTAGATACGGGACTCATCGTATGCGGTCACTATTCCACGCTCTGGAAACGAAGATGCAGTACTAAGTGGAGTTCTGAACT
>Ga0210401_10003643_pt1 | contig 16360 bp, 21 predicted proteins | sample IncBWH32MmetaG_FD_150866 | JGI IMG/M metagenome (GOLD analysis project Ga0210401, IMG submission 150866) | Forest soil microbial communities from Barre Woods Harvard Forest LTER site, Petersham, Massachusetts, United States - Inc-BW-H-32-M | ecosystem: Environmental > Terrestrial > Soil >... | reverse complement strand
AGCCGAAGTTAAGTGGACCAATCGACACGGGAGAAGGAATCGTTAACAAGATCAACAAGGACGACACCTATGACGGCAAGGAAGATAAAGTATCCAAGAAAGAGAAAGTCTCGATCACAAGCGCAGAGCCGGGGTCTAATATTTCAACTTCCCGCCCGACAGCTTCGGTCCCGCCGGTAAACGCGACTGCCGGCAAAAATGCTGCGGACGCAACGTTACAGATAGACATCGAGCATCATTTCACTCAAGCGCTAGCTTCGGTGTGGGTGGACAACAGCTTGGTCTATACGCAGGCGTTGCGCGGGGACAAGCAGCGGCATGCCCTCCTCTTCCGTAAGGTCGAGGGACGTCAATTTAATGTGACGCGCGTGACGCCGGGTCGACATCAGTTGCGAGTTCGAATCCAGTCGGCAACCGATTCTTACGACCAATCCAAAGTTGTCGCTATCGCTTTCATGCAAGGCGTCAGCTTGCTGCGCATCGTTTGCGGTGACCGCGGCGAGGGGTTACAGGTCAGCCTTCAAAAGGAAGCTTATCAATCTTATCGATAAGGCAAGCATGAAGATGCGCTAGATTTGGAGAGCACTCGATTGATCCCGATGACAACCCTAGAGTTCTCCTCTGCCGCTCGGTCGAACGATGGCAGCGAGGCTCTTCACCCGGTTTTCTCCCAAAGCGTTGTTGTTTTTGCCCTTTGGAAATCATGGCTTGGGAGCTCTCGGAGATGTTGTCTTCAACTCCTGTTGGGTTTTCGCGCTCATCTGTTAAGCGACAATGCTGGGGCAAGCAGACCTGCCGAAACGACGACGCCAACACATTCGATAGCTCCTTCGGTTGATCCCTCCCATCAAGTTTTCCCACCCTTTTAAAAGACGCCGATCTCAACCTCCCGATCCTAAGGCGAGCCAAAACGGATGCGTCAAGTACTTTGTGAACCATGGCTGTTGTGGTCATCATCCCCGCGCCGCTCAACGGTATGCTGGTAGGGACTGCGGTTTGTCACGCGGTAACAATGACGCCAGTGCACGGACTTTTGCTAGCACGGTGATAGTGTGACGCACTCCCGAATCAAAGTACACGGCGTCCCCTGATTCGAGGTTGAACGTCTCGGAGCCGATCGTGAGGTCCAGTTTCCCGGAGATTAGATAAAGCAATTCCACGCCCAGATGCTGGTGAGGCCGTGACTTGTCAGCGGCAATGGGTTCGAATTCCGCATAGAAAGCATCTAGCTTGCGCTCAGTAGCCTTGAAGTCGAGGCTCTCGAAGTTGTACGCGATGCTCCTTCCGTCCGGACTGTCCGGAAACCGCAGGCGCTCCTTCTTGCGTGCAATCGCCACCACATGACGCTTACGCTCATCAGTAAAGAAGTATTCGAGCCCCACCCCGAACACCAAAGCGATACGCAGCAGCGTGGGGAGTGTGGGGAACAGTTTGCCACGCTCCAGTTTTGAGAGCATCGCCGCCGAAAGGCCGGTGTGCTTGCCCAATTCCACCAGACCCATGCTCTTGCGCAGCCGTAGGCTCCGCAGTTTCTCCCCCAGGGCATAGGGCCGAAGCCCTTCGACAATTGTTTTGTTGACCACTAGCTTCTCCTGTTTTCCCACCAGTACAAGAACTGCCTGGACTTTTTACTGGTACGCACATGATTTGCAGAATTTGGTTGTTTGTCGTGTTGTGCAAATATCTGTTCTCTATAGTTAATACAGTAAACAGGCAACAGTGCAACCGGAAAACAGAAGAACAAGAAAATTAAGGAGAGATGAATTGAAAGCAGCCAGTTTTGCATTGATTCTCAGCGTCCTCCTAAGCGCCATGCCGGCAGCCGCCGGTTCCGCCCAAAAGGACATCGTTGACACTGCGGTCGCCGCGGGAACCTTCAACACATTGGGCACCGCGCTTCAAGCCGCCGGTCTGGCCGACACCCTGAAAGGCAAGGGACCCTTCACCGTGTTTGCCCCGACAGACGAAGCCTTCAGCAAGCTGCCAGCGGGCACCGTCGAGTCGCTTCTCAAGCCCGAGAACAAGGAAAAGTTGAAGGCCATCCTGCTCTACCACGTGGTATCGGGCGACGTGACTGCGGCGCAGGTGGTGAAACTGTCTTCGGCGAAAACCATCAATGGTCAGGACCTGAAAGTGACGGTCAATGATGGCACCGTCATGGTCAATGACGCCACGGTGGTAAAGGCCGATGTTTTGGCTTCCAACGGCGTGATCCACGTGATCGACACTGTGCTTCTACCCAAAGACTAAGTAATGGAGGAAAAGATGAAAACGTTAGACGTAATCGCAGCGGTGCTTCTAGTGGTTGGCGGACTGAACTGGGGTCTTGTGAGCGTTGCGCATTTCGACCTGGTGGCCGCTATTTTTGGAATGAAATTCGGCGAAACTTCAACACTCAGTTCCATCGTCTATGCTCTGGTTGGCTTGGCGGCGCTGTACCAGGCTGTCTCGTTCAAGGCCATTCAGCATCGTTGGGGACACGAATCGGCTCTGGCTGGCGCTCGCTAAAGACGGGGGAGAACGCCTCTGCTTTCTCCCCTATTTCACTCGGAATGGAAATCCAAACTCTAAGTCTCGATCCCCGCATCACAGTGCGGAAACCCGGAGCGCCGAATCCAGAAGGAAAATGCGTAGTCCACTGGATGTAGCGTGCCCAGTCGAGCATTGGATAACCCAGCTTTGGATGTGGTGGTCGAGCTTGGCAACGAACTCGGCAAGCCGCTCGTGCCTAAATCCTTACCTGCTGATGGCGGCGGCTGGCTGACTAGTGTGGCGGCACAGAATTCACGAAGATTTGTGGCTGGCATTGGCCCTCTTCATGGCGCAATTAATCCTCAATGGACTATGGTCTTTTGTCATCTTCGGTGGGCGAAGGCCCGGAGCGGCCCTGGTCGAAATCACCGTTCTGTTGGTTGCAGTCGCCATGACCGCCATGCGATTCGCGGAACTTTCACGCCTGGCGTTTTGGCTGATGACCCCCTACTTCGCATGGGCCCTATATGCTTCCTACTTGAACTTCGGAATCCTTCGCCTGAATAAAGGCACAGCGTGAAGGTCCTGGTTACTGGCGCATCCGGCTACATCGGCCGGCAGCTAGCGGAAAAACTCTCGGCAGCGGGTCACAATGTCACCTGCATGGTCCGCGATGCCGAGCGAGCCCCCCAACTTCAGGGCCCGCAAATCAACTTCGTCGAGGCGGATGCGTTGCAAGCCGAGACACTTCCGCCGGCGCTAAACGGAATCGATGTAGCCTACTACCTCATTCACTCGATGTCCGGCCGGGTTGAAGGGTTTGACTCGCGGGACCGCCAGGCCGCCCGCAAGTTCGCCACAGCCGCGAAGCAATGCGGGGTGCGGCGCGTCATCTACCTAGGTGGACTGGCAGCGGCTGGAGGCGCGATTTCGGCGCATCTCAAGAGCCGGCATGAAACGGGCGCGGTGTTGCGAAAATTTGGGCCGCCTCTCGTCGAACTGCGGGCCGGCATCATCGTTGGTAATGGCAGTACGTCTTTCGAAATCATTCGCTGCCTGACAGAACGGCTCCCGGTCATGATCTGCCCTCGTTGGGTAGTGACAAAAACTCAGCCGATAGCGGTTAGCGACGTACTCGAATACCTCGAAAGTGCGCTTAGCCTGCGGGAGGCGTTGGAAGAACCCATCGAGGTCGGTGGTTCGACAATCGAGACCTATCGCAGCATGATGCTTACGTATGCGCGGCATCGTGGGCTCCGCCGATTGTTGATACGCGTTCCGGTGCTGACCCCGCGGTTGTCGTCCTATTGGCTGGACTTCGTTACGCCAGTGCCGCCAGCCGTATCTCGCCCGCTCATCGAGGGTCTCCGAAGTGAATCCGTTTGCGCCAATGCGCTGGCCGCCAGACTATTCCCTTCGATCCGTCCGATCTCGTACGCCGCCGCCGTCCAAAGAGCACTGGAGAGGCCCGTACCTTTGATGCCGCTGCCTCACATGGGCGGAGCGTCTCACCGCACATTTCGCGCCGAGGGGATAATCTGCGACGTAAGGGAAACGACCGTCGACGCTCCGCCCGAACGCGTGTTTGAGTCGATCGGGACCGTCGGAGGGAAGAACGGGTGGTTCTACGCGAACTTTCTATGGTCTGTACGCGGTTGGATCGATCGACTCATCGGCGGCGTAGGCATGAAACGTGGCAGGTCACGAGTGTCCGGTATCGAAACGGGCGATGTCATCGACTTCTGGCGAGTCGAACGCGCCGACGCGGCGAGCGCTGTGCTGCTCCGGGCAGAAATGAAGCTGCCTGGCGAAGCATGGCTGCAATTCAACCTGACACCCCACCACCATGACTGCACGCTTCTGCGGTGCTGCGCATGGTTTCAGCCGCGCGGTTTGGCCGGAGAGATCTATTGGTGTGGGTTGTACCCTGTTCACGCGATAATTTTTTCCGGAATGCTCAGAGCGATCAGGAACCACGCGGAACAGAGCTCGTAGGCAGGAGCGCAGCCGGTTCGGCCGCTCGGAGACAAGATCGGTACCGACAAGAAATGTATGCGATCCCTGCCACGGTGTCCGCAAGATGGACTCACCGGAAAAGTAGGCGAAATTTCTTCCTTCATTAACGTGAGTTGTCGTATCGCATGCCCGCCTCGACCTCCGCGATGGCCTGGTTGACAAGCTGAAGAGCGTTCGCCCGATGGCCACCTTTGTCATGCGAAGCAGCCTCCAGGTTTCGCTGCGCTTCACGCAGGCTTTGGATGGCTGCTGTCATCTCGGGCTGTGCTTCATAGCCGCCGCCTTCCCATCCCCCATTCCAGCCGCCGTTGCCCCAGTCGCCGCTACCCCAGCTGCGGAACTGGGAGCCGTCGATCGTGCTGCCTTCGCGATACTCGAACATTCGGTCCTGCCCGTTTGGCCCACGGGCATAGATGCGAAGCGTCTTCTCATGCCCTTGGTCTGGGTCCACGCCGAACGTGCTATTGCCCATCCGGAAGGTACGGTCTTGACGAGCAAGCTCCTTCAGACGGTTGGTGACGTCCACGTAATGGCGGGCAGTTCCGTATTGAGCGCTCAGGATGACGTACTCTCCGGAGTCCTCATCTCTATCCCTATCTCTATCTCTATCTCCGCCCCCGCCTTCCCATGCACCATTCCAGGCACCGTTGCCCCAGTCACCGCCGCCCCAGCTGCGGAACTGGGAGCCGTCGATCGTGCTGCCTTCGCGATACTCGAACATGCGGTCCTGCCCATTTGGCCCGCGGGCGTAGATGCGCAAAGTCTTATCCTGCCCTTTGTCGGGGTCTACGCCAAACGTGCTGTTGCCCATCCGAAAAGTACGGTCTTGACGGGCAAGCTCTTTCAGACGGTCGGTAACGTCCACGTGATGGCGGGCAGTGCCGTATTGAGCGTTTAGAATGACGTACTGCCCTGAATCGCTGGGAGGATTTTGGGCGGCTGCTGACCCTAGCAGAAAAGCTGCCGCTAACAACGACATGACGAGCCGAATCTGAGACATGAGAATCTCCTGTTCTGCCGAGTCGACGTACCGGAGGAGGCACTCGGCTCCTCGTGTGGTGCAATTTGCTTTCTTCGCGAGCAGACAGCACACTACCTCTAACGACTACCATAATACCAACCACCGCCACCGAGTAAAAACACAACTAAGATGATAATCAGGATAGTCTCGATGCTCATTGAATTCCCCTTAGTCAATCTTTATCGTCGTACTTCGATTTGATTCAGTACTTGCTGTACGTTGGGAATTCCAGCCGCAAGCTTTCCAGCGTGTTGCCGCTGATTGGCATCGTGAACGCTCCCGGTCAAAGTAAGGACGCCATTCTTTGCTTTAAAGTCGACGTGTTGTTTCTCCAGACCGCTTGAGATCAGCGCAGCTTTATAGTTTTTCTCAATAGCATCATCTAGATTCGAAGCGACGTCCTTGGCTTCTGACTCGGAGCCAACAGGCTGTACGCTAATCTCGTTGGCTATGATTCGGGTGCCCGCGGCGCTTTTTGCCACTTCTGCGGCCTTGGCCTTCGCGTCGTCCGAATGCAACTTGCCTCCTAGAGTTATCGTGTTTTTGTCTTTGTCCTCAGAAACAGTTACATCTTTCAAGTCAGCCTGCTCCAGAGCCTTCTGAACCCCATCCTTATACGAAATGTTGTTTTGGTTTGAACACCCGACACCGAATACCAAAACCGCCAGTGCCAACCACGATGTAAAAACTTTCATTTACGCCCTCCTTGGGCAATCAAATTTCCTGAAACACGCCTTCCCCCTCGTCGAAGGGAAGCGATTCTCGCCCCGATTCCTAATCACTTGGCAAGCATTGAAGCAGTACCACTTTACGACTGGTAGAGATGGGGACAGGGTACGAAGTCCAGTCGCGCTTCCCAAGCCATCGAAGCGTAAAACGCTGAGGCAGAAAACTCACTAAGGTACATCCTGTACGTGGTTGAAAATGGATATGTACCAAGTAAGCGAGAAGGAAGAAATTTACCGGTTCGCTCTGCAGAAACTGCATGTCGCGGGTTGTTTGATTCGCAATTCCCTACAGTTTCAGGCTCTTCAAAATGGCGCATGGCGTGCTGACGTGTGGGGGCATCTTAGGCGAGGCGGATGAAAGTGGAAATCACACGTCCAGTCCTGATTGTTGGCTCGATGATCACTCTGTTTTGCGGCTCGGGTCAAGGGCAGCAGAATGTCAGGACTGGAACGCTGTCTGTGTCCTCCATCGTTCGGCAAATGCAGAAAGCTCAAGCCCAACTTCAGCCACAAACTCCTTATCAGGTAATTCGTGAGTACCACTTGTGCGGTACGAAAACATCGAGCGCTAACGTAAACGTGGTAGCACAAGTGGACTTCAGGCCCGCGACCGGGAAGGACTACAGCATTCAAAAGTGGTCGGGTAGCATGCGAGGCAAGCAAATTGTGCAGCGGGTCCTGGACCACGAGACGGGAGCGACCAAACCCAATCCAGCTCAGAGCGCGCTTTCTAGTGACAATTACGATTTCGTCCTGGTGGGCGAAACCGTCTTAGTCGGCCGGCCTTCTTATGTATTAGAACTGCGGCCGAGGAGGCGAGAGAAAGACTTGATCTTAGGAACGGTCTGGGTGGACAAAAGTTCGTTCCGTATCCTCCAAATCGAGGGAGAAGCTGCAAAGACCCCTTCATGGTGGCTGAGAAGCGTTCGAATCAGAATGTCGTTCGGCGATTTTGCTGGAACTTGGCTGCAAACCAGCATGGAAGCCGTCGCGGATGTCCGTCTTTTTGGTTCCCATACTCTGACGTCTCGCATTTTGGACTACCGTGTCGAAGACGTATCTGCATCAACAACCCTCGTTCCAAAGCCGCGTTAGCCACCGTGGCTATGCAAGTACCCAAGAAGCTAGGTGCGGCTCATTGATTAAGGGCGTGGCTCGGGTGAGGAGAAATTCGCGTTGAAGTGGTCTTCGCCTGCGGCGGGAACTTCAAAGGGGCTTATGTCTGCCGCTAGTCCGGCACAATCGGGATTGGAGTGGTCGAGTCTTCCTGGCTGCTGAAGGGTGCGACCCGGACTTCCGGACCGCCATGACCGCTGCCCCGTCTCGGTGCGGCTGTTCGTACTTCTAAGGAGTGGCTCTTGACTTGCGAATGACGTTGAGAGCATTCATACTCCCGTCATGAGCCTCAAGAATGCGGCACTTCTGGCATTGATCGGGATGACCCTGCTGACCATTTTGCTCGTGGCAAGTTTCATTTCCACTGCTTTGGCGGTTATACATGATTTGATTCCGGCCGTGGTGCTCTTGAGATCACTAGTTCATGTATTCACTAGCCTCACTGTGTTGGTGTTCTTTTATGTCTTTCACCGAACGCAATCCTGAGAGCAGGCGACGTAAGCTTGTGGTCGGCAAAGTGCAGGCGTGGAAGTGTGAATCAGAGCGGTCCGGAAGTCTGGGCCGCACCATGTCGCGATCAGATCTGATCCACAGTACTTAGAATGCTTCGATTCTGCCTTCGCAGTGGTGCAGCATGGGAAAGCTACCGCTACCCAACGTCCGCCGAACGGCTCCTCTACATTGCCTTTGGCGGTTTCAGTTAGGAGAATCCGCTAAGGTTCACGCGCTCTTCAAGTAATCAAAATTGTCGACTGTTCGGATAGCCGTCGCGCAGTGTTTCAATGAGCTACGGAGAGCATGAAGGATACACATCGCATCGTCTAAGCTTTCCCCCTCTTCGGCGTCATTTTCGGTCGCGTAGAATAACTCGCGCGCGCGCAAAGTGAGCGCAGCCTCTGCCTCAGTTATGCGCTCCGGCAGCTTATTCAAGTCCGACTCCAAGATCGCAGCTTGGTAAAGCTCTTTCCATCCCCCGGTACCCCTACTTTTGCCAACAGCTATATTCATGCCTGCCTCCTAAAGCGTACTCGGTGTTGCCTCGTTCTCTCCTTTGTCAACAACCCGGACACGTTTGTCATTCCCGCGCGGAGCAGGTCGTGGCCTGATGAGTTGTTGGAGGGTCGCTGCACATTTATTTTAACGATCAATTCTGAGGCCGCTCACGGCGACTGACCGGATGACCAAGAACGCTGCAATCATTGCAGGAGCCCAGCATATTCCAAGCATGAGGCTTCACAGCCATGTTTTGCGGTGCGATACAATCCGTCCAATTCTCCAGCGCAATTTATTGTCGCCGCCGAGACGAGATTCCTGGGAAACATCGCGCACGTCTGGCATCCCGGCGGGGTCCGTACCAAACTAGTTTGGTACGAGTCAGAGCGCACCACCAAGCCAAATCACACAAATTAAAATACGCTCCGCTTCAACTGTAAACTAGGTCGCTCGTCTACGTACCGGTGGCATTGGAATCTCCGATCGCGCTGGTCGCCGCTTCCCCGTTGCACGCGTCGGGCTGATGTCAATCTCCAGCTCTCGGATCGTACGGCGCAGCGTATTCCGGTGTATGCCGAGTCTCTCGGCAGCTTTGCACTGGTTCCCTCTCTGATCCTTGAGCACTGTCAGGATGAAAGCCTTTTGAAATTCCCGCACCGCTTCAGAGCATCGCACACCGGCTCTATACATTTCTAAGACAACACTCTCCAGTTGTTCTTTCATAGCGGGTTTCCGCCTTCATCATCACACAACTAAGGAAGGCCAATTGAGCGAGTGGGATCTCGCAGGAAAAGGAAAAGGCCGTGATCTTGGTTACGCTCTAGCCGCTCGCTCCTGCGAAGAAGCCAACAGCGTGGAAGCATGCACCATCACGGCCCCTGATGTAATCACTGCTTTCGCAGTTCCAAACCCCGACCACTCCTCGCAGAGTTGTCGGTTTTTTCGGGTTTGGCGGCCCAGCAAGTTGCCCCGCCGGACCGATCACCCAATCTACTTCGGACTGGCTAATTTTATTTGAGCCAATCCTTTCGATCATCGACGGTGCGAACGTTAGACGGACTGCCAATGGTTGTCAATGCCGCTTTTCGGTGCAAAACTCGAGCGCGATTTGGCACTCTTATGAGGGGAGAAATCGTTTGGCGTGCGGGGTTTGCGTCATGTGAGAATTTCGACGACTGCGTTTTACACAGAACATTCCACAACGATTCTGCCAACTGCACCAAGCATGCATACAACCGGCCCAACATCAGCCCAGTGGCACGGAGGAAGCCGGCGCCGCGCGGGACACACACCGCCAGGCCAGCTACAACGAGCGCAGAAAGTTCAAGATATCCTGCCGCTGCGATGGGCTGAGCGCATTGAAGTTGTTGATAACCCCATAAGCTTCTGAGCCACAGTTGTTGACCTGATGGTGATCACGGTCTTGATTATGACCACGGTCGCCAGTGCAGTCGGCGTGGGCCTCGATAGCCTGCAATAAGTCGGAGGTGCGTCCGTCATGCAGGAAAAACAGGCGCTGGCCGATGCCCCACAGGGGCGCTGTGCGAAACTCATCAGCGGTTGCTACTCCTTGGTTAATGCCATCCGCCAAATTTTGTCCCATGTGATGCAAAGCAAAATCTGACAGCGGATGATAGGTGACGGAACTCATCCCGGTAAAGTTAGACTGGGCAGTAGTCAGGTTCTCCGAGTGGCAGAGACCGCATCCAACGGATTCAAATAGAGCCTGCCCATTTGTTGTGCTGGTCGTCGCGGCAATCGGAACGGGAGGGGCCGACAATCGCATTGCGTCGGTAAACGCATCAACATCCGAATTAGGATGAGAATCCTCGGGTGTGCCGTTGAAACTGCATCCCGGATAGGCGTTCCGTTCTTCCGGAAAATTGTCGTTGGTAATGCCCATTTCCACGTTGTAAGCCTCTCCGGCGAATACTTCCAGCGATGGGTTCTGCGCTTTCCACCCGAATTTTGTGATGTTTCCGGTATTTCCAGACGTGTTAAATCTGCCTCCGATGTTCAGCTTCGATCGAGCAGATGCGGTAGAAGCAAGATTCGCTCTCAACCCAGCGTCCGGAGTATTTTCAACTAAGCCTAAGCCAAACAGCGGGGTAGGGATTCTAAAGATCACATTATTAAAAAGCAGCTGAGCAGCGAAGTTTGGTTGAGGTAGCTTGCATCCCGGAGCGTCCATTCTCCCTGCAATTGAGAACAGGTTATGCACTCCCCCATCCAATGAGCCATCGGAATACCTTACGAACCGTGCTTCTCGAACTGGACCGCTCGGCGTAATGAACGATGGGATAATGTTTCCGGCGCCTGTCGACAATCCAGCAGCTATCTCAGGATTCGGTTGCGGCACTTGCGGGCTAGTTGGACTGGGACTTGTTCCAAGCGCTGCTGGCTGAGAATGACAAGAGGCGCAACCATTGGAGTTAAACCCTGGCCCCAAACCGCCGTTGCCATTTACTCTCGGGACTGAGTCGTTCACTTCCGTAAACTGATCCAAGCCATTGGCAAAAATAGCTTGTTCAGCAGCGTTTAATGTCGGGTAAGGGCCGCCGACTACCGGCGTGCCAACGCGCGGGCCAGGGTCATGTTGAGCCTGAAGCGTTCCAGTACTTAGTAGCGCGACTAAACCAATACACAAAGTTGCTGCAAGCAGGTTCCATGGTTTCATTTTCGCGCCTCCATGCACGGAGTAAGACACACTCCGGCGGCAGATTCCTGCGACTTTATTTAGGGAGAGTGGCGCTAGATCCGTGCTGGTACGACCTGGGGGAGGACCGTAGTCGCCCCATTAGCGCGAGCAAAACAGTCCCAAGGTAGGCCAAAGCCTCCGGGCCGGACTGCAGATTTCTCACAGGCGCTGGAAGATAGAGAGAACTTAACCGGACTTTAGCACGATCCGAAATCGAGTCAAGCGCCTAGAAGTACATCCCTTCCTATTAAAAGGCCTGACCGACACGGGATTTGGGACATGCGGATCAGTAGATAATCACCGTTACTCAGCGGCCCCATACTCCTTGTTCTACGACATGCGCCGAATCCATCAGGCCTTGACGCCGCAGCAACACTTTGGACATCGTGACTGGATTTGTGCTTGTTCCTGCCACGGCTCGAGCGGTGAAGCTGGCGCATGCGCTGGTGTTACCCGAAAGGCCGACTGCGCCGCTACCATTCCCAGCGGAACTGACCATCAGTGTGGGCGAGGCGAAGGTCAGGCCAGCATGGAGACCGCTCCCAGTCCAAGGCAACAATGGAAACTCCTAGTTGCGATCTCCCAGCCCGTGCTTTTGACCACAGAGTTTGCACAACGTGGGCGGCTCAGCGTTGTCGACCAGGTGATGCACTGGTTTTAGAGTACGCAGGTAGGCGAACATCGCTTTTAGGTCATCGTCTGTCATGTTGCGAAAGACCCACCAGAGCATGGCCGAATTCAGTTTGCGGGCGCGAACTGTGCCGGTGCGCATGGTCTGGACGAATAGCGCCTCGTCGTAATAACCGATGCCGGACGGATCCGGCGTGATGTTAGCGGAGTTTACCCCTTGTTCAATCGGATTCCCGCCTGCCATCGTCAGTCCCGGTATTGGCTGAAACTTCGAATTGAGCGGCGTGTGGCAGTCGCTGCATGTTGCCATCTTGACCAGGTACGCGCCGTACTTGGCGGGCGCGGACCGGTCCGGCTCCGGCACGGTTTCGATCACCGGCTTCGGCACTGCCTGAATCAGGCGGGCGAACAGAAACGGAATTTTGTTAGGAGGCAGATGGCTGCGCGCAGCCGGCACGCTGCGGAGGAATACCACAATAGAAGCCAGGTCTTCGTCGGACAAGTCGCGGAAGTGTTCGTAGGGCATGACCGGAAACAACGCTGTGCCGTCCGCCGCGATGCCTTCGCGGATAGAGCGGGCGATGGCGTCATCGCTCCATTTGCCGATGCCGGTTTCCCGATCAGAAGTGATATTGGGCGCGACGATGCGGAAATTGCCTTCTTCAAAAAAGACTTGACCGGAACCTTCCTTGGAAACCAGCATGGGTGGATTCGCTTTGTCGTCGTGTTTCGAGTGGCATCCCATACAATGCATGACCGCATGCACCAGGTAATCCCCACGACGCATGCGCTCCGGCGAGGATTCGAACTTGCGCGTGGTCAATGGGCGCTTCTTCGCGCCGATGACTGGCCGCCAGCCCACCGTGAAGGTTAGAGCAAGGGCGGCGAGTACCAACAAAACGAGGATCCCATAGCCGCCAATTTTCGCCAGACGTCTTACCCAGGTCCGCGCCATAGTCTGCCTTGCTGGATCGCAATTACCAAGTCGGGGGATGATACCGCAGCACGGCCCGCTCACCGGAATTTCATTTTGAGTCACCGGCACACGACACGGATAAAAGAGTTCAATGAGATTGCCAGACCGTGAGTTGGAGTCCGCTCTCCCTCGCGAGGGCGGTTTCGCTTTCGTTAGGTTCACTTCTCGGCGGGGCTTTGCGCTGAAAGACTTGCAGTCCGCTCTTGCCGACGGCAGCTCGCAAACCTTGCCGGGGCGTCTGTTGGACTGGGGGAACCCGGTGCGTTAGATGATTTTCCAAAAACAGGAGTGCATTCGGGACTGGCCAGATTGTGGTAGAGTATCGGCCTGCTTAACAAAAATGGGTTGGCTGTATGTCGCTGATGCTATTTCATCGCGGATTTTATCCGAACCTCGTGCGGTCAGCCTTCGCCGGCAACGGAGTAACAGCGGCAGGATCGCTCTTCGCCCGGTTTTCGCACAAAGCCTTGTTGTTTTTGCCCTTTGGAAATCATGGCGTGGGAGCTCTCGGGGATGTTGTCTTCAACTCCTGTTGGGTTTTTGCGCTGGTCTGTTTAGCGACGATGCTGGGGCAAGTAGACCTGACGAAGCGGCGACGCTTACACATTTCTCGGTACTAGTCCGGCGGATGAACCCATAACTTCCGTGTTGCCCGTCATCCGATCCCAACGCTCGGCTAGGTTCCCGGGGGCCACACTTCTACTACCGCGGTGACGTAATGGGTCTGATGCTAAGCGTCTGCGATTCTGGAGCTGGCTTCGTCGTTCTCCCACGCCTGTGCGAGCTTATTCTCGGGGACCGGTCGGACGTCCGGATTCTGCATGATCACGCGCGCACAGGTGTTCCATCGCAGAATGGCATCGTCGTTTCCGGGTATCGCGTAATTCATGGCCTTCTCATAGTGATGCATCGCTTCCCGCAGCGCATGATATGCGGATGCGCCGGCTCCAGTGCCGCCGTGGCGAATGCGCGCATTTCCCAAACGCTCCCAAATGATGCCTTGGTAGTAGCCCCGCTCGTAGTCGCCTTTAATTTGTGCAAGAACCTCTTGTGCGGCTTTCACATGCACATCAGATTCGAATTGGTCGGTTCGCGCAAGCAGAAGCGAGATCAGCGCCTGCTGGTGATTGGGCACGATGGCCAGAATATCGAGGCAAATGCTCTCCGCCAGGCTGGGCTCATTCAATAGCCTGTAGCGCTCGACCTTCGCCAGCGCTTCGGGAATACTCTGCTCGGAAATGGATTTCAGTTCGAAATGCATAACACCTCCTATCTTTTCGAATTGCTGAATGCACGGAACAGTCTCGACAGAGGATCGAAGAAGCGGTCAACGACGCGTTCCTTGAGCGGGATGATCGCGTTGTCGGTGATCGTGATGTTTTCAGGGCAAACTTTGGTACAGCACTTGGTGATGTTGCAGAGACCAATGCCGAATTGCTTTCTCAGGTCTTCAACGCGATCTCCCACGTCCAACGGATGCATTTCGAGTGCGGCCGCATATACCAGATATCGCGGACCGATGAATTGTTCGTGCATGTGATGGTCGCGCAAGACGTGGCAGACATCCTGACAGAGATAGCACTCGATGCACTTTCGAAACTCCTGCACCCGTTCGACATCCTCCTGGGCAATGCGCCAGGTCCCATCGGGCGCGTCGGGCTGCCGCGGCTGGAACTTCGGGATGCGCCTCTTTACCTCGTAATTCCACGACACGTCCGTGACCAAATCCTTTATGTGCGGGAATGCCTTCATGGGTTCGACGGTCACAGGCCTATCCTGCGGGAGGGTATTAAGTCGTGTCATGCACATCAGTCTCGGCATACCATTAATTTCGGCCGAGCACGAGCCGCATTTCCCCGCTTTGCAGTTCCAGCGAACTGCAAGATCGCCGGCCTGTTCCGCCTGTATTTGATGCACGGCGTCGAGGACCACCATGCCCGCTGAGACTTCTGCGTTGTAGTCTTGGAACTTCCCCTGGCCTTTTTCCCCACGCCATATCCGAAACGTGGCCGTTGCCATTACTTCATCTCCTGGATGATTTCCTGCAGATCCTCTCTCATCGGGGGGATGGGCTCGCGCGTGAGTTGCATTTCTCCACCAGCGCCTTTTCGCACCACGATGTTGAAGCCGTCGTACTGCTTGTCCTTGGTGGGAAAATCATCGCGGAAATGCGCCCCACGGCTTTCTTTGCGTTCGAGCGCCGCCCGAGTAACAATTTCCGATACGGTCAGCAGGCTAAACAAGTCGAGCGCCGTGTGCCAGCCCCCATTGTATTCCCGGTTTCCATCCACGCTGACCCGCTCGCTGGCACCTTTCAACTCTCGAATGCGCTCTAGCGCTTGCAGCATCTCTTGTTCCTGACGTACGATCCCCACCAGTTCCTGCATCACGTCCTGCAATGTATGTTGTACGACATACGGATTGTCGGACCCCTTGCGCTCGAAGGCCTGCAGCGCCCATTTTTCCGCGGATCCGAGTTCATCCGTATTCACCGCTCCCAGCGAGTTCTCTTTTGCATAGGCTGCGGCGTACGCACCGGCCCGCTTGCCGAAGACTAATAAATCGGAAAGTGAATTCCCGCCGAGCCGGTTGGCGCCATGCAGACCTGCCGCACACTCTCCCGCTGCAAAGAGGCCAGCCACGTCTGACATTTGGGAGTCAGCGTCCACCTTGACGCCTCCCATCATGTAGTGGGTTGTAGGACCCACTTCCATTGGCTCCTGGGTAATGTCAATGTCGGCAAGCTGCTTGAACTGGTGGTACATGCTGGGCAGCTTCTTCTTTATATGCTCCGCCGCGTTCGGAATTTTCTCCTTGATCCACGCAATGTCCAAGAACACACCGCCGTGAGGGCTACCTCGCCCTTCTCGAACCTCCCGCCGGATGCAGCGAGCCACGTGGTCGCGGGTCAGCAGTTCGGGCGGGCGTTTCGCGTTCTTGTCACCCTGCGTGTACCGCCAACCTTCTTCTTCGGTATCGGCGGTCTGGTTAGTGTACAGCGGCGGAATATCTTTGAACATGAATCTCACGCCATCCCGATTACGCAGCACCCCTCCCTCGCCGCGCACTCCTTCCGTGACCAGAATGCCGCGCACGCTAGGTGGCCAAATCATTCCCGTAGGGTGGAACTGCACAAATTCCATATCCATCAGTGCCGCACCGGCATGGTAGGCGAGCGAATGGCCGTCCCCTGTATATTCCCAACTGTTGCTGGTGATTTTGTAAGCCCTTCCAATTCCTCCCGTCGCCAGCACCACGGCTTTGGCGCGAAACACGTGAAACCGTCCGCGCTCGCGGTCGTATCCAAACGCCCCCGCAATGTGATCGCCGTCCTTCAGCAACGTGACAACTGTGTGTTCCATGAAAACGTCGAGCCCCAGATGGATTCCATGGTCTTGAAGAGTGCGAATCATTTCCAGGCCTGTACGGTCGCCGACATGAGCAAGCCGAGGATATCGATGGCCACCGAAATTCCGCTGCAGAATTCGGCCGTCGCTAGTGCGATCAAAAAGCGCGCCCCAGGCCTCGAGCTCCCGCACGCGCGCGGGAGCTTCCTTGGCATGCAGTTCCGCCATCCGCCAGTCATTCAGGTATTGACCGCCGCGCATGGTGTCGGCAAAGTGAACGCGCCAGCTGTCCCGGTCGTCCACATTTCCCATCGCCGCGGCTACGCCACCCTCAGCCATGACGGTGTGTGCTTTGCCGAGTAG
>Ga0210401_10003642_pt1 | contig 16360 bp, 14 predicted proteins | sample IncBWH32MmetaG_FD_150866 | JGI IMG/M metagenome (GOLD analysis project Ga0210401, IMG submission 150866) | Forest soil microbial communities from Barre Woods Harvard Forest LTER site, Petersham, Massachusetts, United States - Inc-BW-H-32-M | ecosystem: Environmental > Terrestrial > Soil >... | reverse complement strand
CCTTGGCGTAGCTCGCCCGCGAGGCCTCGGCGGCGGCGCGCTGCGCCGGCGAGAAGACGTAGATGCCGGAGCGGTATTGCGTGCCGACGTCGTTGCCCTGGCGCATGCCCTGCGTCGGGTCATGGTCTTCCCAAAACGTTTTCAACAGCCGCTCGTAAGAGATCTTTTTCGGATCGTAGACGACCAGCACGACCTCGTTGTGCCCGGTGCGGCCGCCGCAAACTTCCTTATAGGTCGGATTGGGCGTGAAGCCGCCGGCATAGCCCGCCGCGGTGACATACACGCCGTCGCCAAGCTCCCAGAATTTGCGCTCGGCACCCCAGAAGCAGCCAAGCCCGAACATCGCCATCGCCAGCCCCTCCGGATAAGGCCCCTTGAGCGCATGGCCGTTGATGAAATGTTCGCGGGCCGTCGGGATCGGTGAGGAGCGACCCGGCAATGCATCAGCAGCGGCCGGCATTTCAAGCTTCTTTCCGAAGGTGAACATCGGTGTCTCCCTTGCGTGGCAGAGCAAATATAGGCGGCGCTGCGCCACTTCGCAGCCGGTTCGTAATCACGTTTTTGCCGCAGCCGCTTGATTTTTGGTGCGTGCGCTGGCCGTGTCCCGTCATGCTCCCACGGCATTTCGTTGCCGACGCTTCCACCCGGCGCGTTTGCCGCTTATTGTGCCGCTGCGCGCCCCGCCTTCGAGTCGGCATGCTAAGGAGATGATGAAGATGTCCCGGATGCTTGCGCTTGCCTGCGCACTGGTCGTCTTTGCCCTGGCGGCTGGCACGGTTTCCACAGGCTCCCTTGCCCAGCAAGCTGCCACACCCCCTTACGGCGTTCCGATCACGCTCGACGACGCCAAGCGCGTGATGGCCGCCTCCGAGCTCGAAGCGGCGAAGAATTCGTGGCAGGTCGCGATCACCATCCTGGACAGCGGCGGCAATCTGGTGATGTTCCACAAGGCCGACAACACGCAGCTTGCTTCCATCGCGGCGTCGGAAGGCAAAGCGCGGACCGCGCTCACCTTCAAGCGGCCGAGCAAGGCGCTCGATGACGCGATCGCCGCCGGCGGCGCCGGCTTGCGCCTGTTGGCGGTGAAGGACATCACGCCGCTGGAAGGCGGCATTCCCATCCTGGTCGACGGCAAGATCGTCGGCGCGATCGGCGTGTCGGGCGCGCTGTCCTCGCAGGACGCGCAGGTCGCCAAGGCCGGAGCCGACGCGCTGGCGAAGTAGCTCGTCGCCCGGCGACAGGACCGGAGCGCTTTCACATCTGATGCCGCGGCGGTGCGGCTACGCTAGCGGCAGCCCCGTCCGAAGCATGATTTGGCGTGGCGCGCGCGATCAAAAAACGAAACCCACCTTTGGCGAAGCATTGAACCTGCCATATTTCCTCACCAACTTTGAAGGTGGCGGGGTTTAGCGGGTGACGGCATGAGCGGATCACGGCAACTGCATCTCGGCGCTTTCATGCGCCCGACCACCATCCATACCGGCGCGTGGCGCTATCCGGGCGCTTTCCCCGACGCCAACTTCAATTTCAGCCATCTCAAGCGCTTCGCCCAGACCCTCGAGCGCGGCAAATTCGATGCGTTTTTCATGGCCGATCATCTGGCGGTACTGAACATGCCTCTCGATGCGCTTAAGCACAGCCATACGGTCACCTCGTTCGAGCCGTTCACGCTCTTGTCCGCGCTCGCCATGGTGACCGAGCATCTCGGGCTGATGGCCACCGGCTCGACTACCTTCGATTCGCCCTACCATGTGGCGCGCCGGTTTGCTTCGCTGGATCACGTAAGCGGGGGCCGCGCCGGCTGGAATATCGTGACCACGTCCAATCCGGATGCGGCGCTGAATTTCGGCATGGACGATCACATGGAGCATGGCGAGCGCTATCGGCGCGCGCGCGAGTTCTACGACGTGGTGACCGGCCTGTGGGATTCCTGGGCCGACGACGCGTTCATCCGCGATGCCGCAAGCGGTCTCTATTTCGATCCCGACAAGCTGCATGTGCTCAATCACAAGGGCCCGTATTTGTCAGTGCGCGGGCCGCTCAACATCGCGCGACCAGTGCAAGGCTGGCCGGTGATCGTGCAGGCCGGGGCGTCTGATTCCGGCCGTCAGCTCGCGGCCGAAACCGCCGAAGCCGTGTTCACGCCGCCCGCCAATATCGCTGCGGGCCGCGAATTCTATGCCGACGTGAAGAGCCGCATGGAGAAAGCCGGCCGCGCGCGCGAGCATATGAAGATCATGCCGGCCTGCTTTGTCGTTGTTGGCGACAGCGTCGAGGAAGCGCGCGCCAAGCGCGCGAAGCTCGACAGCCTGGTCTATTACGACAACGCCATCGCCTCGCTATCGATCGCACTCGGCCACGACGCCTCACGCTTCGACCCGGACCAGCCGCTGCCCGCCGACATCCCCGAAAGCAATGCCAGCAAGAGTGCACGGCAGCGGGTGGTCGAGATGGCGGAGCGGGAGAAGCTCACGGTGCGCCAGCTCGCGCAGCGGCTCGGCGGCTATTCGGGGTTAGCCATGGTCGGCACGCCGCAGACGATTGCCGACGAGATGGAGGAATGGCTCCACACCGACGCCAGCGACGGCTTCACCATCATGTTCCCGTATCTGCCGGGCGGGCTCGACGATTTTGTCGATCGCGTCGTGCCGGAATTGCAGCGCCGCGGATTGTACCGGCGCGAATACGAAGGAAAGACCTTGCGCGAGAATCTCGGGCTGCCGCGTCCGACCAATCGTTTTTTCGAAACGCGCAAAGCGGCGGAGTAGTCTCAAAAGCTTGCGCGAAATCCGATCGACTCCGATCGGCTACTTTCATCCCGCTCGTCCCCGCTTTCGAAGGCGGGGACCCGGCTGTTGGCACCCGCCCCTGGATTCCCGCTTGCGCGGGAATGAGCGGAGTTACGTTAGTCTAAAAATGATAGTTGAGGCCGACGCGAACGATGTTCGTGCTGGCGTTGCCGCTGACCGCCGTAACGGTCGGAACCGCCGGGGTCGTCGACGGCGTACCGACAAACAGATATTCAAGCTTCGCGCTCCAGCAGCCCCAGAAAGCCATCTCGGCTCCGGCGCCGGCCGTCCAGCTCCAGAAGGTCGTCGAGCTGGAGAAGTTGCCGACCGTGGATTCGGTGCCGCTCCAGGAGCTGTCACCGTAAACCGTGCCGGCGGTCGCGTAGAGCAAGATGCGGTCCATGGCATAGCCGACGCGGCCGCGAACCGTGCCGAACCACGGCGTCTTGGCCGTCGCGCTGATGGTGGGGCCGGCGCTTGCGTTCAGCGAACCACTTGCCGTGGTGCCTTGGAAGTCGGCTTCGGCGCCGAGCACGAAGGGGCCCGTCTGCCAATTGTAGCCGAGCTGCGCGCCGCCAAGAAAACCGTTGCTGCTGACGGTGAATGGGTCCGCTCCGAGCGCGGTGGTGAAGGTGCCCGACCCATTGGTCCAGCCCCAGCCGGCGTTGCCGCCGATGTAGAAGCCGGTCCAGGAGAAAACCTGCACGACCGGCATGGGAAGCGGCGGCGGCAGCGGGGGTGGCAGCGGCAGCACGTCGGCAGCCGCAGCGGCGCCTATCCCGCCCGCGACCAGAACTGCGCCCAAGCCAAGCACCCGCAAAAAACGAGGCATCATCGCCCCCGCATTGTTTTTCCTCCGCTTGTTATGATTCCGGTAGGGTTAAGCGCGGGTTAAGGCGGTGGCGTCGCATCGGCGACCCGCAACACCCGGCTGGCCGAATCGGCTCGGCGTCAGCGTTGTTTGAGAAACTTCCGGACGCTTCGAACGTTCGGATCGGAGTCCTGCTTGGCGATCGCACGGCGGAAGCCATCGCGTTCTTTCAGCGATTGCCAGTAGGCCGCGACAGCCGGAGAAAACTTCGCGTTCAAGCCGATGAACTCAGCCAGCATCAGGGCGAAACCGACCGAGATATCGGCGACGGTGAAACGTCCGCCACACAATGTCGCTTGTTGGGAAACGACGGCGTCGACGCCGCGCAGGCGCGAAAGAAACCACTGCGAATAGTCGGCCGCGACCTGCTCCGATCGCCGCTCCGGCGGTTCAAACAACGAATAGCGCAGCACGATTGTCTGCGGGAACGTCAGCGTCGCCTCGCCGAAATAGAGCCAGTTGAGATACGGACCGAAATCCGGCTCCGATGTCTCTACCGCCAAAGGCGTGGGGCCATACCGGGTCACCAGATATTGGCAGATCGCCGCCGACTCGGTCATGCGCATGTTGCCGTCGAAGAATGTCGGCACCGTCCCAAGCGGATTGACGGTGAGATAGTCCGGTACCGCCGCCCGCGGCGGGAAAGGCAGCATCTTCAATTCATAGGACAGGCCCATCTCCTCCAGCGTCCACAGTGGACGAAAGGAACGCGCGTCATGACAATGATAGAGTGTGAGCATGCGTTTCCCTCGGCCCTCAATTGGTTTGGCTCTGCGCCTATCGATTATAGCGTCAAATAGGCGCGCTGGACCTCCGTATCGTCGGCCAACTGGCCCATCGTTCCTTGCCAGCGGATCTGACCTTTCTCCAGCATGTAGGCGCGATCCGAAACGAGCTGCGCGAAACCGACATTCTGTTCCGACAACAAGATCGACAGGCCGCGTTTTTTCAGCGCGATGATCGTGTCGGCGATCGCTTCGACGATGAGCGGCGCAATTCCTTCCGAGGGCTCGTCGAGCAAAACAATCAGCGGGTTGCCCATGAGCGTGCGCGCGATGGTGAGCATCTGTTGTTCGCCGCCGCTCATGCGGGCGCCGGGACGCGCCCGAAGCTCGGCCAGATTGGGAAAAAGCTGAAACAGCGCTTCCGGCGTCCAGTTAGGCGCTTCGGCGCCATCCTCAAAACGGCGCGGCGATTGCCGGCCGGTATCCAGATTCTCCTCGACTGTCAGATCGGAGAAGATACGGCGATCCTCCGGTACGAAACCGACGCCGAGGCGAGCGATCTCGAACGGCCGAAGCCGCGAAACATCGCGACCGTTGACGCGGACCGTTCCACTGCGGCGCGCCATCAGGCCCATGACGGCCTTCATGGTGGTCGATTTGCCGGCGCCGTTTCTCCCCATCAGCGCGACCACTTCGCCGCGCCCGATGGTGAAGCTCACGTCATAGAGAACTTGCGCGGCGCCGTACCAGGCGTTGAGATTTTCCGCCGCGAGCGCGGGCGCACTCATGAGTTCGCCCCGGCCCGCTCGAAGGTCCGGCCGCTGCCGAAATAAACCTCGCGGACCAGCGGATCGGCGCGGATCGTCTTGGCGTCACCATCGGCGATCAGCCGACCGCGCGCCATGACGAGAATGCGGTCGGCGAAGGCAAACACGACATCCATCGAATGCTCGGTGAACAGGACCGACACGCCGCGCTCGACGACCAGCTTTTTCACGAGAGCAATCAGCGCGTTGCGCTCGCGTGGCGCCATGCCGGCGGTCGGTTCGTCCATGAGCAGGAGGCGCGGCTCGCTGGCGAGCGCGATGGCAAGCTCGAGCCGTTTGACGTCGCCATAGGCGAGCTCGCTGCACGGCCGGTCGGCGGCTTCCTTCATTCCGACTTGCGCCAAAAGCTCCAGCGCGCGACCGCGATGATGCGACGCCGCCGTCCGCCACAGCCGATAAGTCTCGTGCGCATGCGCGATCAGCGCCATCTGCACATTTTCGACCACCGTCATCGAGCCGAAGGTCGCGGCGATCTGAAAGGTGCGGGCGACGCCGCGGCGGCAGATTTCGCGCGGCGGCAGGCCCGCGATATCGCGGCCGTCGAAGCGGATCGTGCCGCTGTCGGGCGCGAGCTGACCGTTGATGGTGTTGAAGCAGGTCGATTTGCCGGCGCCGTTCGGACCGATCAGCGCCAGGAACTCGCCATGGCCGACCGAAAAGCTCACATCGTCGACGGCGCGAATGCCGCGGAAGCTCTTGAACAAAGAAGCGACAGTAAGCTCGCTCATGCCGGTCGCCGTCGCCTCGCGGCAAGTTCGACGCATGCGCCGACGATCCCGGATGGCAAAGCGAGCACCAGCACCAGAATAATGCCGCCCAGGAGCGCATGCCAATATTCGGTCTGCTGCATGACGAAATCCTGCAGCACGGCAAAGATCGTGGCGCCGACGATCGGCCCCGCCAAAGTCTGCACGCCGCCGAGCAGCACCATGACAAGGCCATCGATCGAGCGGCCGATGCTGATTGTTTCGGGCGAGATCGAGCCTTTGGCGAAAGCGAAGATGCCGCCGGCGACGCCGCAAACGGTTCCGGCGATGGCGAAGCCGAGCCAGTGCACGCGCTTGACGTTGATGCCGATGGCTTCAGCCCGCAGCGGCGAGTCACGGCCGGCGCGCATCGCATAGCCGAACGGCGCGAACAAAATGCGTCGCAGCAGCAGTACGCCGAGAACGACACAGACCAGCGTGAGAAGAAAGAAAATCGACAGCCGGTCGAAAGGCGCACTCGGCCAGATGCCGAGCACGCCATTGGAGCCGCCGGTGAAGTCCTGCCATTGGAAAACGATCGACCAGACGATCTGGGCAAAGGCGAGCGTGAGCATGGCGAGATAGACGCCGGACAGGCGCACGGCAAACCAGCCGAACAGCAACGCGCCAAAAGCGGCTGCGACGGGCGCGAGCGCAAGCGCCATGCCCATCGGCGCCGCGAGCCATTTCACGGCGAGTGCCGCCCCGTAAGCGCCCAGGCCGAAATAAGCGGCATGGCCGAAGGAATGCATGCCGCCCGGCCCCATGATGAAATGCAGGCTGGTCGCGAACAGCACCGCGATCAGTACATCGACGCCGAGCACCAGCGCGTAAGGCTGCGAGCTGGCAAGCAGCGGCAAGGACAGCAAGACCAGCAGCACAAGAATGCTCGCGACCACAAGCGCGCGGGAAGCCGGACGAATCGGCGCTTCAATGGCGGCGCCGCCGCGCACTGCGATTTGCGGACGCCCAAGCAGGCCCTGCGGACGGGCGATCAGCACGATCGCCATCACCAGAAATTCGGCGACCAGTGTGAACTTGGAAAAATTCACGGAAAATCCGGCGATGCTGACGAGCCCGATGCCGATGCACAGCGCCTTGACCTCGGCCACCAGCACGGCCGCGATGTATGAGCCGACGATCGAGCCCATGCCGCCGATCACCACCACCACAAAGGCATCCGTGATCACCGTCAGATCCATGGCGAGATTGGCGGGCTCGCGCGCGATCTGCAGCGCGCCGCCGAGACCGGCGAGCAGCGAGCCAAGCGCAAAGACGGCCGTGAACAGCACCGACTGATTGACGCCGAGGGCGCCCAGCATCTCGCGGTCTTCGGTGGCTGCGCGTACCAGCCGGCCGAAACGCGTGCGCGTGAACACCGCATGCAGCACGACCAGCACCAGCGGCGCAATCGCGATCAGGAAAACATCGTAGCTCGGCATGCGCCGGCCGAGAACTTCAATAGCGCCGCGCAAGCCGGGTGCGCGCGGACCAAGCAAGTCCTCCGGTCCCCACAGCCACAGCGTCGCGTCGTTGATGACCAGAAGCAGCGCGAAGGTGGCGAGCAGCTGAAACAATTCCGGCGCAGAATAGATCCGCCGCAACAGCAGTATCTCGATCAGAGCGCCGATGATGCCGACGGCGATGGCGCTCGCGACAATGCCGCCCCAGAAGCCGAGCGCGCCGTCGAACCTCGTCGCCAGCGTGACGGCGATATAGGTTCCCAGCATGTAGAGCGAGCCATGCGCGACATTGATGATGCGCGTGACGCCGAAGATGAGAGAAAGCCCGGCCGCGACGAAGAACAGACCGGATGCCGAAGCGAGACCATCGAGCGCCTGAAAGGCTAGGCCTTCCCAGTTCATCGCGCGTGCGCGGCCCTAATCCGCCGATGCCGGCCGCAGCTTCTTCACTTCGGCGTCGGACGGCAGCACGCTGGCGCCGTCGACATATTTGAAATCCGTCATGGTGCCGTGGCCGTCCTTGAGCGCGAGCTTGCCTACGAAGGCGCCCAGTGTCGCCTGATGATCGCTGGCGCGGAACGTGAACGGGCCGAACGGGCCATCGACCTTGAGGCCTGCGAAGGCTTCGACGAGCTTGTCGGTGTCGGTCGAGCCGGCTTTGGCGATGCCGGCCGCCAGCGATTTGACCGACAAATAGCCGACGATCGAACCGACCCGCGGATAATCATTGTAGCGTTTCTGGTAGGCGGCGAGAAAAGCCTTGTGCTCGGGCGTGTTGATCTCGTTCCAGGGATAGCCGGTGACGATCCAGCCCGCGGGCGCCTCGTCCTTCAGCGGATCGAGATATTCCGGCTCGCCGCCCAGGAGATCGACCACGACACGATCTTTGAATGTGCCGCGGGTCGAGCCCTCGCGGACGAATTTGGTCAGATCGCCGGCGAACAGCGCGCTGAAAATCGCATCCGGCTTGGAGTCATCGATGGCCTGCGCCACCGCGCCGGCATCGATCTTGCCGAGCGGGGACGCCTGCTCGGTGACGAATTCCACGTCCGGCTGCTTCGCCTTCATCATCTCTTTGAAGGCAGCGGCAGCCGATTGGCCATATTCGAAATTTGGATAGACCAGCGCCCAGCGCTTTTTCTTCGCCGCCAGCGCATCCGGCAGCAGCATCGCCACCTGCATGTAGGTCGAAGGCCGCAGCCGGAAGGTATAGCGGTTGCCATTCGCCCAGGTGATCTTGTCGGTCAGTGGCTCGGCGGCGAGAAAGAACACCTTCTTCTTGCCGGCGAATTCCGTGACCGCCAATCCGACGTTGGACAGAAACGTGCCGAAGAGAATGTTGAGATCGCTGCCGGTCGTCAGTTCCTCGGCGACCCGCACCGCGTCGCCCGGATTGGCGCCGTCGTCGCGCGAGACGATCTCAAGCTTCCTGCCCAGCACGCCGCCGGCGGCGTTGATCTCATCGACCGCCATTTCCCAGCCCTTCTTATAGGGATCGAGAAACGCCGGCTGGCTCTTGTAGCTATTGAGCTCGCCGATCTTGATGGTTTGTTGCGCAAAGGCCGGCACCGCCGCCGCTGAAAGGGCGAGCGCAGCAGCAACAATAAGAGCGTGAGCGCGCATAAAACTCTCTCCTATCCGCACGTTTTCGGCTTCCTTTGCTCATATCACGCCGCACCGGCGCCCGCAGCAACGATCGCCTGCATTTTCGCCGCATCAAGCCGCTTGCCGTGGCTGATCACATGCGCCGGCGGGCCGTGATAGCGGAGCGCCTCGACCTCGTCCGGCTGATCGAGCACCACGAGGTTTGCGGGCGCGCCGACCGAGAGGCCAAATTTCTCGAGATTGATGGCCTTGGCCGGCTCGAGCGTGATCATGTCATAGAGCGCCGCGACGTCCTGCCGCGTCATCATCCAGAGAAGGTGCGCGGCCAGGAAGGCGACTTCCAGCATGTTGTTGCGGCCAAATGTGTAAAAGGCATCGGAAATATCATCCTGGCCGAGGCACACACGCACGCCTTCGGCGCGCAATTCCTTGACGCGCGCATGCAACGGCCCGGTATGCGGATCAGTCACCACCGCGACGCTTGCGGTGTTGAGAAGCCGGGCGAGACGCTGGACGTAGGGCGCAGGATAAAGGCTCATGGCGCGGCAATGATGCGCGAGCGCTCTTCCCTGCCAGCCGCGCTTGATCGCTTCGACGGCCATCATTTCGAGCGTACGCAAACCCGGATCGCCGGCGTCGTCGAGCAGCATCGAGACGTCCTTGTTGAATTCCTGCGCCAGATCGAAGCAGGTGCGAATGTGAGCCGCTACATCATCGCCGGTGAGTTCGATCCACGGAATGCCGCCGACCACATCGGCGCCGAGCGCCATGGCTTGGCGCATCAATTCCGCCGCGACCGGCTCACGCACGATGCCGTCTTGCGCGAAGGCGACGACCTGCAGGTCGACAATGCCGCGGAATTCGTCGCGCACACGAATGAGCGCCTTGACGCCTTCGAGCCGCGCCTTGCCGTCAACATCCGCGAAGGCGCGGATGTGCAGGTTGCCGTGCAACGCCGCGAGCGCAACCGCGCGGCGGGCGTTTTCCGCGATCCACGCTTCGGCGTATTTCTCTTTGATCTTGCTGGCGAGCTCGATGCCCGAGAGCGCCTTGCCCATGCCTTCGCCCTGATAGGCGCGCAGCGCCTCCTCCTCCATCATCGGCAAAGTCCAGACCTTGCACAGATGCAGATGCGGATTGACGAAACTCTCGGTCACCAGATTGCCGCCGGCATCGATTTCGGTTGCGCCGCTGCCGTCGAGACGCGCCGCGATTGCGGTGATGCGGCCGTCCTTAATGCCGATGTCGGCATGCCGATCGGCGGAGCCACGCAGGCGCGCATGGCGGATCGCGATGTCGAACGCTTGAGTATTCATCTCGGCAGAGCGCGGCAGCGCCGTTCCTCAACGGGAGTAGATGAAGGCGAAGATAGATGCGTGCGCCATGCGCTGCAAATTCCGCGCCGCTAGAAATTTCCAACCCCTGCTACCGGAGTGCGCAGGGCTGGACTCAAATCGGACTTTCGCGGTATCGGCCTGTCAGAACTCTATCTGATCGGCAAATTCTCGAACGCGAAGGAACCGTCATGGAACGTCGGATGTCGAGTATGACGCAAATGGAGATCGCCAAGATCATCGGCGAGCGCAAACCGGTCATACTGCCGACCGGGGCGACCGAGGCGCACGGCCCGCACATGCCGACCGACACCGATACGCACCAGGCCGAACACATCGCGCTCAGACTGGCGGAACGGATCGATGCGGTGGTGGCGCCGCCGGTGGCTTACGGCATCTCGAAGACGTTCGAGTTCTTTCCCGGCACCATCTCGCTGTCGATTCCGACGTATCAGACCATGATCTTTGAGATCGGCGCGGCGCTGATCAAGCAGGGCTTCCATCATCTGATCATTCTGAACGGCAACCGCCCGAGCGGCACGGCGAATGACCAGGTTGCCAGGCATCTGGTGGACGAACTCGACAAGGAGCACGACTTCATCGTTTCGGCTGTCAGCTATTGGGAGCCGGCGGCGGCCAAGATCCACGCCATGCGCAAATCGGTGCCGGGCGGCATGGGCCACGGTTGCGAACTGGAAACGGCTTTCCAGCTCGCGACGCGCCCGGACCTCGTGAAGATGGCCGAGCTGGCGGGCGCGAAATATGGCCCGGTCGGCTGGGACCTCGTCGCACCCAGCAATCCGACGCGCACCTATATGCGCCGCCCGCGTCCCGCCGCCGGCCACGCCGCGATTTTCGGCGATCCGACCAAGGCCACCGCCGAAGCCGGCAACGCCTTCATCGATGCGGCAGTCGACGGCCTGGTGGAGACATTCAAGAACCTGCAAGGCTCCTATCAGGAGCGGCGTTGAGCGGACACAGGTTTCCGTCCGTTGACCGGATCCGGCCGCCAGCCGAGGTCCATCGATGCCAGATGCGCGGCGTGCAAGAGGTGCTCGAGCAACTCGTCGCGCCTGCGCTCGTTCTGCAGCAACGTCTTGCGGCCGATAAAGCACAGCGAGGCGATCACGCGGCCGCTAACGTCGCGGATGGGCGCCGCCATCGATCCGGTGAACGGCTGAACGTCGGCGATGGTGACCGAATAACCACGCTGGCGGATTTGTTCCAGATCCTTCCGCAACACTTCGGGATCGGTGATCGTCAGCTCGGTAAGCCGTTCCAGCGGCCGCCGCAAATATTGCTCGATGAAATCCGGCGTTTCAAAAGCGAGCAGCACGCGCCCTTTTGAGCCGCAATGCAGCGGGAAGTGGTAACCGTACTGCGCCTTAGCAATCTCGGTTGCATAGGGCTGCGCCGAATAGATCGCCACCGCCTGATCGCGGACGCGCTCGGCCAATTGCACGGCGATGCCCTCGATCTTCTCGGGTTTCTGCAAATAGGGGATCGCCGCGCGCAGCACGCGATGGTTGGCCATGTAGGTGGCGCCGGCAAACCACAGCGCCGGGCCGATTTCATAGCGTTTGGTCTCGGGATCGCGCCGCAGAAAATCGGCTTTGGTGAGCTGGGTGATGATGCGATGGACTGTCGCCCACGGCAGCCCCATTTCCTGAGTCACGTCGACCACGCGCCCGGGCCGCACCGCCAAGTGCTCGATGATCGCCAGCGACCGCGACATTCCCCGCAAATCTTCCAAACCGTTGCCGTTCTTGGCGGGCTTTCGCTGCTTGCGGCCTGAACGCGCCGCTTTAACGGCGGTGGGCGGCGGAGATCTCTCAGGCATGCCTCTGTACATGATGAATTTCCCAGCTGACTCTCGCTCAATCGACAGGCAGCACAATCATTCTATCAAACGCCACTGTGGCGCGTGAGTTGATTGACAGTCCGTCCATTATGTAGATATCGTATTCGGGTCGCGGATACACGCGTTATGTGAGGGCCGCTGGTAGAATGAAGCCGCCGCTGTTTCGGTATGAGGCCCCGCGGACCCTCCGGGACGCTGTCGCCGTCCTCGCAAGCGACCCCGACGCGGTGGTGCTGGCTGGCGGCCAGAGCCTTGTCCCGGCAATGAATTTCCGCGTTGCCACACCTTCTCTGCTGGTCGATATCCAGCATGTCGAGGGCCTTAAAGGCGTCGCCATAGAGGGCGATACCATCGTCATCAAGGCGATGACGCGGCATCGCGAGCTCGAGCTTGATCCCGGGGTACGGCGGGTCAATCCGCTGATCGTCGAAACCATGCAGCACGTCGCGCACGTGCCGATCCGCAATCGCGGCACCGTGGTCGGCAGCCTTTGCCACGCTGACCCGTCGGCCGAGATGCCGCTGTTGTTTGTACTCTTGGACGGCACTTTGGTCGCGACCGGCCCGGTGGGAACGCGCCGCATCGCGGCAGCGGATTTTTTCCAATCTTTCCTCACCACCAGCCGCAGCCAGGATGAAATCGTCATCGAAGCGCGGCTTCCGGTTTTGCCTGAGGGCGCGGGCTTCGCCTTCGACGAGGTGACGCGACGGCATGGCGACTATGCGCTGGTCGGTGTCGGCTGCGTGGTTTCGCTCGACGGCAGCGGCCGCGCGCAAAACATACGGCTCGCGGCTTGCGGAATTTCCGATCGCCCGGTGCGCCTGAAGGCGGCTGAAGCGGCGCTCGATGGCAGCCTTCTTGCAGCCGGCGATCTTGCCGCCGCGGCGCGGGCATCGGCGGATGCGGTGACACAAATGGACGATATGAACACTTCGATGTCTTACAGGCGGCGCGTGTTGAGTGGTCTGATCCAGCGGCTTGTGCCGATCGCCGCAAGCCGCGCGCGCGGAGGAAAGCGGCAATGAAGCGCTCGGCGATCCGGCCGTCGATTCCCGAACGTTCGGAAGATCCGCGCGTCGAGGTGTCGCTGACGGTCAACGGGCACCCGGTAAAACGCACGGTCAGCGTGCGCTTGCTGCTGAGCGATTTTCTGCGGCACGAGCTTGGGCTCACCGGCACGCATGTCGGCTGCGAACACGGCGTTTGCGGCTGCTGCACGGTCCAGATCGACGGCAAGGCCGGCCGCTCCTGCCTCACGCTCGCGGTGCAGGCGAACGGCTGCAACATCCGCACCATCGAGGACGTGGCCGCCGAGAACGGCACGCTGCATCCGGTCCAGCAAGCATTCAAGGAATGTCACGCCTTGCAGTGCGGCTTTTGCACGCCTGGCATGGTGATGAACGTGCTCAGCCGGTTCGAGGAGCACGAGCCGCTCGACCTTTCCGAGAGCGGCATTCGCGACCTTCTGTCGGGCAATTTGTGCCGCTGCACCGGCTACATCAACATCATCGCCGCGGTACGGCGCGCCGCCGAGCTTCTCGGCCGCGCCTGACGGATCTGCCATGTCGACACGCACATTCGGCGCCCGCATTGAACGCAATATCGATCCGAAGCTGCTGCGCGGCGAAGGCGCCTTTGTCGACGACATTCCGCTGACCAATCCGCTGCATGCCGCCTTCCTGCGCAGCCCGATAGCCCGTGCGCGGATCAAGACAATCGACGTCAGCGCCGCCAGAGATTATCCGGGCGTCGCCGCGGTCTATACTTGCGACGATATCGGCCCGCTCGACATGGCGATGCCGCTGCTCATTCCGCATCCGTCGATGAAAAACCCGAAGACGCAACGGCCGCTGGCGCGCGGCAACGTGTATTACGTCGGCCAGACCATCGCGATGGTCGTTGCAGTCGACCGCTATACCGCCGAGGACGCGGCCGCGCTGATCGAGGTCGAATACGAGCATCTTCCGGTCGAGATGGACATGAAACGCGCGCTGCAGAACGGCGCGCCGCTCGTGCATGGAGACGTGCCCAATAATCTCGCCGCGCATTTCATCCAGACGTCCGGCGATCCGGATGCGGCCTTCGCGCGCGCCGAACATTTCACCAAGATCGAAGTGCAGGTCGACCGCTCGACCGCAGCGCCGATGGAATGCCGGGCGGTGGCGGCGCGTTGGGATGCGGTGTCCGGGGAGCTCACCGTCTGGGACGGCACCCAGGCGCCGATCTCGGTGCGCGGCGGCCTCGCCTCGATCTTCAACCTGGACGAAGACAAGGTGCGGGTGATCGCGCCTGATGTTGGCGGCGGCTTCGGCCAGAAGGTGCTGTTGTTCTATCCGGACGAGTTGCTGGTGCCGATGGCGGCGATGCAGCTCGGCCGCCCGGTGAAATACATCGAGGACCGGCGGGAGAATTTCATCGGCTCTTCGCAGGAGCGCACGCAAATCCACGCCATCGAGCTTGCGGCGCTCAAGACCGGCGAAGTGATCGGGCTGCGTGACAGCTTCCTGCACGATACCGGTGCGTTCATTCCGTACGGCATCGCGGTCGCGCAGGTCGCTTCCACCTCGATCGCCGGGCCCTATCGCATTCCCAACATCTGGGTCGAGTTCAAGGCGGTCTATACGCCGACCGTGCAGGTGACACCCTATCGCGGCTGCGGGCGGCCGCAGGCCTGCTTCGCAATCGAACGCGCCATGGATCAGCTCGCCGAAGAGCTCGGCATCGACCGCTTCGAGATCCGCCGCCGCAATTTCATTTCCGAGAAGGAGTTCCCCTACCCGCGCGAAGGATTGCTGTTCGCCGACGGGCTCAAGGTGACGCTCGACAGCGGCCAATACGGCAAGGCGCTCGGCATGGCGGTCGATGCGCTCGGCGGACCGAAATTCCGCGTCGAGCAGGAGAAAGCCCGAGCCGAAGGCAAATATCTCGGCTTGGGGCTTGCCTGCTATGTGGAAGGAACGGGTCTCGGCCCCTACGAAGGCGGCCACATCCGTATCCATCCGATTACCGGCAAGGTCTACGTCAACACCGGGCTTTCGACCCAAGGCCAGGGCCACGACACCGTATTTGCGCAGATCGTCGCCGATCAGGTCGGCGTCTCGCCGGCCGATGTGATCGTGGTCGAAGGCGATACCAAAGCTTTCGATTGGGGCGTCGCCACGTTTGCCAGCCGCGCCGCGGTGGTGAGCGGCAACGCCATCCACAAGGCGGCGCTGACGGTGCGGCAGAAGGTTTTGGAAGCCGCCGCCAATATGCTGGAAGTCGACATCGGCGAGATCGATCTGCACGACTCCGCCGCCTGGATCAAAGGCTCGAACCGCTTCGTGCCGCTGGCGGCGATCGCGACCGCGAGCAATCCGCTGCGCTACGCGTTCAATGAAGCCGCGCAAGCGGCGACGCAATTCGCGCCCGCGAGCAAACACGACGGGCCGCCGCTCGCCGAGGGGCAGGCGCCCGGTATCGAAGCGACCGAGTATTACAGCCCGTCGGCATCGACCTGGGCTTACGGCGTGCACGCGGCGATCATCGAGGTCGATCCGCAACTGTGCACGGTCAAGATCCAGAAATACGTGTGCATCCACGATTGCGGCAACATGATCAATCCGATGATCGTGGAAGGGCAGGTCTGCGGCGGCATCGCCCAGGGCATCGGCGGCGCGCTGTACGAAAAACTCGAATATCAACCCGACGGCAATCTCGCCAACGCGAGCCTGATGGATTTTCTGGTGCCGTACGCGACCGAGATTCCGCCGGTATCGATCTTGCATCTGGAAACGCCGTCGCCGCTCAACCCGCTTGGGGTCAAGGGCGTCGGCGAAGCAGGTTGCATCGCGGTCGGCGCCGTCGTGGCCTCGGGGGTCGAAGATGCGCTGCGACCGCTCGGGCCGATCAAGATACGCCATGTGCCGCTCACGCCGCGCATGATCAGCGAGGCGCTGGAGCAAGCTGGCGTCTAGAGCGCGATGGCTCTGGTTGAACCGTCATCGCGCTCTAGATCTTTGATGGAGCATGATCTTATCGGAAAACCGGTATCCACTTTTCCGGATCATGCTCTAGGCGGGCGGTCATGCATCCGGTTGCCGGCACTGCCGACCCAGCCGGGGGGTATGGACGTTTTGAAATATTTTTAATGGGATTAA
>Ga0210401_10003640_pt1 | contig 16368 bp, 13 predicted proteins | sample IncBWH32MmetaG_FD_150866 | JGI IMG/M metagenome (GOLD analysis project Ga0210401, IMG submission 150866) | Forest soil microbial communities from Barre Woods Harvard Forest LTER site, Petersham, Massachusetts, United States - Inc-BW-H-32-M | ecosystem: Environmental > Terrestrial > Soil >... | reverse complement strand
CGCGTCGGACGCGCGTTGCAGCAGTCTGAAAGGTAAATGGCGACGGACAATTACAAGGAGCTGGCGCCTTTTGAAGCGGTTGAAGTTCCATCTGGCACGAACTGAGTATCTGCACTCTGGATCTGCGTATCCTTGTTCGAGTCTTTTGGTCTCCCAGCCAGTCTTCCTTTTCCGAGAACGAGTTGGCTTCGCATCCCTGCGGGCGTGTTTCCCCTCCCCGCTGCTGTAAAACCAGCGTTCCCCTTATGCTCAAAGACATCTCGTCTTGGGCGGCAACCCTCGCAGATCACAGGGTTGCCATCTGCCACAACCCTGCAAACGTCTTCTGATACAGCATTTCGGCGCGTAGCAAGACCGGGAATCCTGAGGATTCATGGACGAAATAACAATTCGCCACCGACAACAGAAATTTTCGGTACAAGTTCGGTACTCTTCAAGAGGGCAGAAACAAGCGGTTCTTCCCGTAAGCGACACCAGAGAAAAGGCTTATAATTTGCGGCCCCCTGGTTCGAAGCCAGATGCTCTATCCAGCTGAGCTACGGGCGCATAATGCCATTATACCTTTCAACGTCTCTCTCTTCCGCTTTTCATTACCTCGTCACCTCACTACCTCGTTGCTTTGCGACCACATAGCTTTTATCCTGAAATTAGGTGTTTCTGTGAACCGCATCTATCTCGACCATAACGCCACCACCGCCGTCGACCCGGCTGTCCTCGACGCCATGCTTCCCTTTTTCTCCGCCGATTTTGGCAACGCCTCCTCCATCCACACCTTCGGTCAGCGCGCCCGCTCCGCCGTCGAAACCGCACGCGAACAGGTCGCCGCTCTCTTGAACGCCCGCCCGCAGGAAATTGTGTTCACCAGCGGAGGTACCGAGTCAGATAATCACGCAATCTTCGGCGTGGTCAACGCCGCCACGGCCAGTACCAAGCACGTTATCACCTCCTCCGTCGAACACGAAGCAGTCCTCAACACGTGCCAGGCTCTTGAAAAACAATGTATCGCCGTCACCTACCTTCCCGTGAAGCGCGATGGCCTCATCGAGCTCGCCGATCTGCGCAATGCCATACGCCCAGACACCGTCCTCATCACCGTCATGCACGCCAACAACGAACTCGGCACCATTCAGTCTCTTTCGGAAATTGGCCGCATCGCTGCGGACGCCGACATCTACTTCCACACCGACGCGGTGCAATCCGTCGGAAAGATACCGGTCGACGTAAAGTCCCTCCAGCTCGACTTGCTTTCCCTCTCCGGCCACAAACTCTACGCACCCAAGGGCATTGGCGCCCTCTTCATCAAGGGTGGCGCTCGGGTGCGCCAGTTCCTCTATGGCGGTCACCACCAGCGCGGCTTCCGCCCTGGCACGGAAAACGTCGCCGGTATCGTGGGCCTCGGCAAAGCCGCGGAACTCGCGCGCATTTCTCTGGAGTCAGACGCGCAGCGGATTTCCATTCTCCGCGACAAGCTGGAGCGCGGCCTACTCTCTCGCATTCCGGATTCCCGCGCCAACGCCGCCGGCGCCCCGCGCACACCCAACACGTCCAACATCATCTTCCCCGGCATTGAAGGCGAAGCTCTCATCATCGCTCTCGACCTCAAGGGCCTCGCTTGCTCTACCGGCGCAGCCTGCTCTTCCGGCGCTGTCGAGCCTTCGCACGTTCTTACGGCCATCGGCCTGCCCGCCTCCGAAGCGCGTGCCAGCATTCGTTTCAGTCTCGGTCGCCATACCACTGCTGCCGATATCGACCCCGCGCTTGAAATCATTCCTGCCGCCGTCGCGCAACTCCGTCAACTCTCTCCCACCTACAAAAAAGAGGCGGCCGCGCGTTCTTGAGCGATTCCCTGTAAAATAGAAGCTGGATGTCCACGCAACTCCAACTCGATTCCCTCCCTGCCGCAATCGCCGAGGTTCAGCCCGGCCTCGTTGCCGTCGCCATGTCCGGGGGCGTGGACTCTTCCACCGTCGCGGCCGTCCTACTTCAACAGGGCCACCCCATCGTCGGTCTCACTATGCAGCTTTGGAATCAGCGCCGCCTCTCCGAACTTCAGAGTGAAGGTCCCGCGCAACACCGCTGCTGCTCGCTCGATGACGTCTACGACGCCAAGCGTGTCGCGCAACACTTGAACTTCCCGCACTACGTGGTGAATTTGGAGGATCAGTTCGAGCAACGCGTCGTGCGTCCCTTCGTCGAACAATATCTCGCTGGGCGCACGCCCATCGCCTGCACCAACTGCAATACCGACGTGAAGTTCGAGCCGCTACTTCTCATGGCTAGGCAAATCGGTGCCGAACGGCTTGCTACCGGACACTACGCCCGCATCCGTCGCAATGAACAGACCGGCCGTTACGAATTGCTGCGCGCCCGCGATGATTCCAAGGATCAGTCGTACTTCCTTTGGGGACTCACTCAGGAGCAACTATCTCGCAGCGAGTTTCCTCTCGGCGAACTCACCAAGGACGAAGTTCGCGCCTTGGCTCGCGAAGTAAATCTGCCGGTCGCGGAAAAGCCCGAAAGCATGGAGCTCTGCTTCGTGCCCAACGGCAACTACGTGCAATTCATTCACGCCTACTCAAGCGAAGTCGGCAAGCCCATCAGTGACGCGAAAGGCGACATCGTCGCCGAGGACGGCACTGTCCTCGGCCGCCACACCGGCGTGCACAATTACACCATTGGCCAGCGCAAAGGCCTGGGCTTCGCCACTGGCAAGCCCGTCTACGTACTCGCCATCGATCCCGAAAAGAATCGCATCATCGTCGGCGAAGACGATTCCCTGCACACAACCTCCTTCGAAATCGAAAACGTGAATTGGATTTCCATCGCAGAACCCGCCGCGCCTATGCGTGCCGAGGCTAAAATCCGCCACAAGCACAACCCGGCTCCGGCCACCGTGGAAGCGCTGCCCGGCAATTCCGCGCGCATCACTTTTGATTCACCGCAGCGCGCCATCACCCCGGGCCAGGCCGCCGCGATTTACTCTGGCGGCGTAGTTCTAGCCGGCGGGTGGATCAAATAGCGAGAAGTGCGAACTCATAACGAAGGATTAAAGGCAGCGAAACTAGTGTGCGCAGAAGGGAACGAAGGTCTACGTCGGGCCGAATGTCTTGAATAGGAATGTGCTTCGGGTCTCGCGCAGTAGGGCTTGGCCATTGAACGAGGCGGAACCCTTTCGGTACCCGCCAACAACATATTTCCACCCGAACGTGGAGCCACCACTGACCTGGAGACTGTAAAGCTGACCGGGCGAGACCTCTACTCCACCTTCCGGAAAGACAAATATCGCATGCTCAGCGTCGGTGGTCTGCACCATCTTCGATACAATTGCAACTGCACGCCCAGTTGGGCCAACCAGCTTCATCGTGAGCGTATCAGCCGACGGGCCGGGATTGGCCGTCACTAGTTCAACCTCGACCGCCACGAGTTTCGGGAGTGCGGGCGTGAATGACTGACGCACGTCATTGAGAAGGTTTGTCCAGGCATTTTGCCACGTCGCGGTGTTGGCCTGATCGAGCTTTATGGCCGGACGTTGCGCCGGAAGTGCAGCCGGAACCGCAGCGCACCAGAGGCCCACCAAAACCACCAGTCGGGAAAGATTCATGTTGGCGAGATTGTAGTCAGCCCGCCCGCCATAGGCAACTGCCGGGCGACCTTCGTTAGTGAATTAAATAAACAGCTCGTCTTCCTGCTCCACCGACTCCCGCGCTGGCGCACTTCCACGCCGCGCGCGCAGCACATCCAACCCAACCTTGATTCCCTGCACAATCGCCGACGCCTTCTGCACCGGCCTCCAGAAACCGCGCTTCACATTCACTCCCACATCCTCCACTGCTTCCAGCGCTCCCGTCAGGATGCGGTCCGCCCGCACCAATTGCCCGCGCAAACGGTCCGTCGCATCGGTCATGATTCGGTCGACCTTCTGCGCCTGACCGCGCGCCAGATACACAATATGCGAAGCGTCTTCCACCAGGGTTGCAATTTTCGGTTGCGTATCATCCAGCAACAATTGCGTTCGCGTCAGGATTGGTCCCATCCGCGCGTGCAGGTCGTTCACCACCCGGTTGATTGATTCCGTTGTGCGCTTCAATTGCAGGAACAGCGCGATCAGGATGCCTACCTGCACCACGAGCGCAATTGCGGCTACGATGCTGAAGAACTCCATCCAAAATTGCATACACACCCCGCCTCTCCGCGAACTCCGCGGAAACCGCCGGCCCTCCTGCTCAAATTTACGACTTCGACTCGCGCAGAAATGCTTCCCGTCCTGCCTCCACAGCCGCAGTCAACGAATCCCGCTTGCGCGTCGCCACATCTTTCCCGCGCTCAATCAGTTCATCCGCCCGTTCACGCAGCTCGCGTGCTTTTTTTTGTGCAAATTCGCGGCCGTCGTCCGCCCGTTTGGCGAGAAAATCGCGCGTTTCTTCCCCGGACTTGGGAGCAAACAAAACGCCCATCAGAGCGCCAACGCCCAATCCCACAAGGAAATACGTGACTTTGGATCCTACGTTGTCTGACATGTTGGTAACCTCCACAGGAACCGTAGCATAGGAGAAGGGGAGCCGCAATACACCCTAACCGCCATTGTTGCCTATAACGGTTAACTCGCCCTTACTTCGTTCCGCGAAATATTGCCGGATTTTCTCCGCACTCTTCTTTGACACCATCCGGCTGAGTTCTTCTTGGCTTGCCCTCTGCAGATTCGCCACGCTCCCAAAGCGCTGCAAAAGCCTTTGCGCGGTTACCGGCCCGATCCCTGGGATATCCAGCAACGCCGTTTTCGTTTGTCGTGCTCCTCGCCTTTGCCGGTGAAAGCTCACCGCAAACCGATGGGTCTCATCGCGTATCTGCTGGATCAGGTGCAGCACCGGAGAATGCCGCTCCAGGATGATCGGCTCGTCCTCTTGCCCCAGCACATACACAATCTCTTCTTTCTTGGCGATGCTGGCCATCGGCTGGTTGATGATCTGCAAAGCTTCCAGCGCCTGCGCCGCTGCATGCAGTTGTCCAAGGCCGCCATCGATCAAAATCAGGCCGGGCATAGGTTTCTTTTCTTCCTGCAAACGCCGGTAGCGCCTCGTTACCGCCTCAAACATACTCGCAAAGTCATCGTTCTGCCGGCTGTCCTGCGCCAACCCGCTTCCCTCGTCGCCGCGAATGATCAACTTCCGGTAGTCCGATTTTTTCATCCGCCCGTTTTCCCACACCACCATTGACGCAACCGTGTCCGTCCCCTGGATATGGGAAATGTCGAAGCTCTCGATACGCTTCGGATCCTCGGGCAGGCTCAACGTATTTTGCAGCGCTTCGCTGATCGCCTTCGACGTTGGTTTCAGCACGCGGAAGCGTTGCTCGAACGAATGCTTCGCGTTATTCTCCACCAGATCCAGAAACGCCCGCTTGCTGCCCCGTTGCGGCGTGTAAATCTCCACCTTATGTCCGGCACGTTCACTCAACGTTTCTTCCAGCAGCTCCCGCTCTTCAAACTCGATCGGCACATGGATCATCTTCGGCAGATACTCTGCCTCCAAGTACAGCTGCTTTAGCAGCGAGGGCACGAATTCATGCGGGTCGAAGAGTTCCACATCTTCCCAGTAGAACTCGCGTCGATCCACCACGCGTCCACCGCGCAGGTGGAAGAGATTCGCCGCCACCAGCGGTGGTTCGGCGTAATACCCCAGCACGTCTGTATCATCGCCCTGCGCCGCCGCGATCCGTTGCCGCTCTTCAATATCTTCCAGCGTGCGCAACAGGTCGCGGTACGCCGCCGCCTGCTCAAATAGTTCCTTCTCCGCCGCAGCCATCATTCGTTCTTCTAAGCTCTTGATCAGGTCGTGCCGGCGCCCTTCCAGAAACAACCGCACATCGTCTGCCGCTTCCGAATAACGCTCATCGGTTGTCAACCCCGCGACACAAGGCCCGAGACAGCGCTTGATGTAGTACTGCAGGCACGGTCTCGGATGGCTCTTCGTCAAATCCACAAAACACGAAGGCACCAGAAATCGCTTGTGGATGAAGTGCAGGATGCGCCGCGCCAGGCCCGCTGGAAAATACGGCCCGAAGTACAACGACCCGTCTTTCTTCACCCGCCTCGTGAAATACACACGCGGATATTTTTCCGAAGCCGTGAACTTGATATACGGATAAGTCTTGTCATCCCGCAGGATTACGTTGAATTTCGGTTTGTACTGCTTGATGAAACTGTGTTCCAGCGCGAGCGCTTCCCGCTCGTTATCGACCACCACCGTGTCCAGGTCCGCGATCTCGCGTGCCAACGATCCGGTCTTGGCGTCCATCCAGCGCGATTCCAGGAAGTACGAGCGCACGCGACTGCGCAGCGAGCGCGCCTTCCCGACATACACCACCGTTCCACCGGCGTCCTTGAACAGGTACACCCCTGGTTTTTCGGGTAGCTGCAACGCTTTTTCACGGGGTTCCATGCTTAAGGGTTTCCGGAACGCCGCCTGCGTCCCTGACTACCATTTTAAGGCCACTGGCAATTCAACGCGAATTGGCCATATCCGGGCTCCGTCAAGCGGGTATTCTCGGTGCCGTCTCGCCTTTTTTCCGCTGCGCAACTCTTTCCTGCCTTCCTTCCGCAAGGGTGTTGAATCCCGGTGCCCGGGAGTTGAAGGATAACGACTCCGGACTTCAGGAGGATTCATGAGCGCACCACAACACGCTCTTACACCCGATTTTGCTGTTGCTCAGCGAGAATTAATGCTTCAGGGATTGGAGAGAACTGGAAGTAGCGAAGAAGGTCCTCTCGGCCGTGCCCGATTCGAACCGCGACTTCCGCCTCGACCCCAAATCACGCCCTGCTGGAGAACTTGCCTGGCACCTCACCTCCAGCGACGTGCAGATGCTCGATGAAATCGCCGATCACAAATTTGAATGGCCCTCCCCTTCAAACAAGAATCCAGGAACATCACCGACCTTGTCGATTGGTACGAAACAAATTTCCTGCGCGCCGCCAATCGCGTTCGCGCCATGACTCCCGAGCAGTTGGCAACGCCCGTTGATTTCGCTGGCGTGTTCAAGATGCCTGCGGTCTTCTATCCCGGCTTCGTCAACAACCATTCCGTCCACCATCGCGGGCAACTCGCCGCCTACCTGCGGCCTATGGGCGCAAGATTCCTTCGATCTACGGCCGCAGCGCCGACGAGCCTTGGAACGGCTAACTTCACTCAGCTCCCAAACGGCCGTCGCGAGGCGGCCGTTTTCTTGAGCCGCGTCTGTGAACTACCGCATGCTGCGTTTCTGTTTTACACTCCTGCCAGAGAACAAGAACTAGCATCGCTCCAAATGAGGACACCATGAAACGAATCACGCGTCGCACGATGCTGCGGAACTCTTCGGTCGCCGCCGCGGCCGCCGTCACCTTAGGAACGTGGCCCGAAGTTAGCGAACTTCTCGCAAGCTCCACCAGTCCTGTTGCCGCCCCGGACCTGAAGTTCCCGACCGCCGCAAGAGAGCGCTTGGCGGTCGCCACCTGGCCTTTCCGCGCCCACATCGACAGCCCCACCAATGAGGATCGTGACAAGAAGCAGCCCGGGATGGACCTCCGCGAGTTCGCAGCAAGAGTGAAAAAGGATTTCGACGTTCCGGGCGTCGAGCCTCTCAGCTTGCACTTCTCTTCCACCGACGCCGCTCATCTCCACAGTTTCCGCGATACCATCGAAAAAGCCGGCGTTCACGTCGTCAACATCCCCGTCGACAATTCCTTCAGCTATTACGATGCCGATCCCGCCGCCCGTCAAAAGGCCGTCGACAATGGCAAAAAATGGGTGGACATCGCCGTCATCATCGGCTCGCCCAGCCTTCGCACTTCCATCGCGCAAGCGAAAAATGCTAAGCCGGATGTCGAGGTTGTCGCCGAACAACTGCAAAAATTAGTGCATTACGCCGAGTCGAAGAATATACTACTGAACCTTGAAAACGATAACCTCGCCAGCGAAGATGCCTTCTTCCTCGTTAAGGTCATCAAGAAGGTCAATAGCCCTTACCTTCACGCTCTACCGGATTTCTGCAACTCCATGCAATCCGGCAACGAACAATTCAACTACGACGCGGTCACGGCTCTCTTTCCTCTCGCCTATAACATCTGTCACGTGAAAGATTCCGAGGCCGGCGACAATGGCAAGGTCGTCCGCGTCGACCTGAAGAAGACCTTCGCGATCCTCAAGGCTAGCAACTATCGCGGCTACTGCTCGATGGAATGGGAAGGCGCGGGAAATCCGTACGACGGAACCCGCTTCCTCATCAAATCGTCCCTGGAGTACCTGTAGCTCACCCTTTCAGGGGTGAGGCTTTTCTTGCCGGTGGCAACCAACCTGAACTGTGATTCCCACGCATGTCATCCTGAAGGGCGCGCTGCTTGCGTTCTGAAGGATCTCAAGCATAGCTCTTACGTGAAACAAACGTCAGTAAGGAATATCCACCGCGCCATTGCGCGCCGCCATCTGCGATCCCTCGGAATCGCGCACCACCTGTCGCACCATATATTTGCCCGGCTTCAGGTCGAAGCTCGATTTCAGGGTCAACCCTGTCCGCAGCACCCTCTCGTAGGTTGGATCCAGCAGGCGCATTTGCAGGATCTTCTCGCCGCCGGTCACGAAGTTCCCATTGTCGTCAAAAATCGCCGTGGCAAACGTTAAGTTATCGTTGTGCCGCCCGTCGGCCGTCCGGAAATGCATGCCTTTCACCTGCAGGCGCGACACCACGCTCAATTGCGCTTCGGCCGCGTCCTTCTTGAAGTACTGCGTCTGCAATTCCAGCGGCAGGTCCATAATTTCGTCCCGCGAGAAGATCGCCTCCTGAATCTCTTGCTTCTCCTGCTCCTTCGGGTCGTTCAGTTTTCGCGGCGCGTAGTATCCCCGGCGCGCCTGGATCGTATATTTCTCTTTACCAGTAAGTTTCACCTTCAGGGTGTGGAACGAACCGTCTATCTTTTCGTTTTGCGGAGAGAAACCGATCACATAAGACACTTCCGGCGCCGATCCGATCATCTTCATGCCACCGGCTATGTCGTTCGAATTCTGAAAAAAGGCTCCCCCGGTGCCGTATGCAAAATCCGAGAGCACGTACGCCTGCTCAGTCTGCGCCGCTATCCGGTAGCTCCCCAATTGCGCTATGCCAGTGCGCGGTTGCGAAACATCCCCCATATCCGGGGTATACAACCCGCGCGCATCCAGCGTGTTGATCACGATATTCGCGTGATTGGCCTGATCGACAACTATCATTAAGTCGCTGGTCTGCAATCCCATGATGAATCCGGGAGAAACCAGCAGCATCACGCGCTCTCCCGGCATCGCCGCCAACCTTCGTAGCGTGTCTTGAAGTGTTCGGTAGGTGTAATTGTTGTCTGCGTCCGCCTCCATCGCTACTCGCGGAATCGTCGATTGTGCCAGGCTCACCGCCGAGTTGTACATCAAAGGATCGTTGTTATAGGCGCACTGCCACGCGTCCTTCGCGACCGCTTGAAACGCCATTTGGTCATTGCGATTCTGCACCAGGTCCGCTACGTAAGGCGAAACATCCGGACAATCGTTCGTCGAGGTGTGCCCCACTTTTGGTCGCGGTATGATGCCCAGCAACTTCTGTTTCAGCAACGCAACATCGCTCGTGAATTCTTGTGTCAACTCTCCGGACGTCGTGAAAATGCCCACGCGATCCGTTGGTGCCAGGCTATCGAGCAACTGCTCCGCGGATTTCCTCGTATACGCCGCGTCTTCTGCTACCAGGTGAATGTCGTCAAATTCCATCGCCACGAACCGGTCCGGCAGCACCGTTTTCGATTCGTCCGAGCCGCTCGCATCTGCTTGCGTCTTTGCTGCCGCCAGCGCCTTTTCTCTCCTTGACTCCCGCGTCTCCACCGCAAACACGGTGATCGGCTGAAGCTTCCCTTGGTCGAAGACCTGGAAATCTTCACGCTTCAGGTTTGGGATCGGGTTTCCCTTCCCATCTCGCACCGTGACGTGTACCTGAACCAGGTTCACCCTTAGTTTGAAGGTCGTCCCGGTGTCCTGCGTGGAAATTTCGGATTTGGTGTCGCTTTGTGCTTTCGCTGAAGCTTCCGATGCCGCGGTTCCTTGAAGGCTCTGCGAACTTGAAGCTGCTGGCGCTCCGCTTCCCGCGCCAGTCCCCGTTTCTTGCGCGCGTACCCCGGGGCTTGCACATAGAAAAAGCAGGGTGCCTAGCAGAACTGCCCAATGCCCCCGGTCCCACAAAAAAAGAGAAATCCGGCGGAGTCTATTCATGAATTCCTACCCCGTTTTCCCTGAAGCAAACAATTCTCTTATTCGCGCTGGCTAGAATTGTACAGGAACTCCCCGTTCCGTGCGATTCCACTGGGTCTCTGTGATCTCTGTCCTCTCTCCCCGAATCGCTTCAGAACTCTCACCGCCGAGGATTTTAACGCGCTGTCAACTGCCCTGGGGCGCTCGGTTCGTATATACTGGTATGGGTTTCCCCACCGCGTATCGCTCAGGGAGCTTACACTCCAATTGAAATGAGGAACACTCCGTGAACATCAGCTTTGTCGTGCGCCAGGTTTCCGCGGCGCTGCTGGCCGCTGCTCTCTTGGCTCCGGCCGGTTTCGCCGATGAGGGTATGTGGACGTTTGATAATCCCCCTGTCAAGCTTCTCCAGGAAAGATATAACTTCACTCCCACCCAGCAATGGCTCGATCATCTGCGCTTAGCCTCCGTCCGCCTCAATGACGGCGGTTCTGGTTCTTTCGTCAGTCCCCATGGCCTGCTCCTCACAAATCACCACGTAGCACTCGGCCAGTTGCAGAAGAATTCCACCGCCGAGCATGACTATGTCCGCGACGGTTTCTATGCCGCCACGCCCGATCAGGAAATGAAATCGCCCGATCTCGAAGTCAACGTCCTCGTTTCCATGGAAAATGTCACCGACAAGGTCAACGCTTCCATCAAGGACGCCAAGACCAGCGAGGAGGAGTTCGCCAAGCGCAAGACCGCCATCGCCGCCATCGAGAACGAAAGCACGCAAAAGACCGGGCTGCGTTCCGATGTCGTCACACTCTATGCCGGCGGCGAATATTGGCTTTACCGCTACAAGAAGTACACCGACGTCCGTCTGGTCTTTGCCGTCGAACAACAGGCAGCGTTTTATGGCGGCGATCCCGACAATTTCACTTACCCGCGTTACGACCTCGACATGGCCATCTTCCGCGTGTACGAGAACGGCAAGCCCATCGATAGCAAGGATTACCTCACATGGAATCCCAAGGGCGCCGGTAATGGCGAACTGGTCTTCGTCTCTGGCCACCCGGGCGCTACGCAACGCCTCAGTACCTACGCCGAACTGGAATTCGATCGCGATACTTCGACCGCGCTGATCATTCAGAGTCTCAAGCGCCGTATCGCCACCCTGAAAGATTACTCAGCGCGGGGTCCCGAACAGACGCGCCAGGCCACCACGCTCATCTTTGGTATGGAAAACAGCCGAAAAGTCTTTGAAGGTCGAGAAGAAGGTCTGCAGAGCAAGACCCTGATGGACAAAAAGCGTAAGGAAGAAGAAGACTTCAAGGCCAAAGTTGCCGGCAATCCGGAATGGGAAAAAGACTATGGCGACGCTTGGGACTTGGACGCCAGAGCCATCGAAAAAGAGAAATCTCGCGTTAATCAACTGTTTTTCCGTGCCGTCGACTCCCAGCTCGCGCAACTCGCCATCAACACCGTTACCTATGTCGCCGAAATCAAAAAGCCCGATGGCGAGCGCCTTCCCGGCTACCACGAATCTCAGCTGGAATCCCTGCAGCATCGCTTGTTCTCCCCAGCTCCGATCTATCCGGAAATGGAAATCGTCCGGATGAGCAGTGCCCTGCAAGCGGATGTCGCCGGAATCGGCGCCGATGATCCGTGGGTCAAGGCCGTCCTCAATGGCCGCTCGCCGCAACAGGCCGCCACCGAACTCATCACCGGGAGCAAGCTGGCAGATCCTGCCGTTCGAAAAGCCCTCGTCGCTGGTGGTCAGGCGGCAATCGATGCATCCACCGACTCCTTGATCGTCATGGCGCGGAAGATTGATCCCATTCGTCGTGAGCAAATTACCTGGTTCGAAGAGAACGTGCAAAGCGAACAGCAGCGCGCCGGCGAAAAACTCGGCAAGGCACGTTTCGCCGTATTCGGCAAAAACGCTTATCCCGATGCGACCTTTACCCTGCGTCTTTCCTATGGCCAAGTGAAGGGCTATCCGATGAACGGCACCATCGCTCCCTACAAAACCACGCTCTACGGCTTGTACGATCGCGCCGCCAGCTTCGACAATAAGGAGCCATTCGATCTCCCGAAGCGCTACATCGACGGCAAAGACAAACTGGATCTCGCCGCCCCCTTCAATTTCGTCACCACCAACGACATCATCGGCGGAAACTCTGGCTCCCCTGTAGTCAATCGCAATGGGGACATCGTCGGTCTTGTCTTCGATGGCGATATCGAGTCGCTGGTCGGTGATTTCGTTTACGATTCCTATCAAAATCGCACTGTCGCGGTTCATACCGCCGCAATGACCGAATGCCTGAAAAAACTATATGGAGCCCAGGCCCTCGTCGACGAATTGATCGCAAAATAGCTCAGGCAACTTCTCCCGCCTGTGACTGAATCGCAGGGGAAGGAGAAACCCTCTACTTGAAATACCTTTCGCGATCATGCCTCGCATTGCTTCTTGCCGCCAGCGGGCTGTGCTTCCAAGCTCTACCCGCTGGCGCGCAGGATCCCGTGCCCCCCGGCGCTCCTCCCAAACCGCCGGATACGCCTAAGCCCAAGCCGAAGCCAAATACTGACACCGCTGCAACATCGGCGCCAGACCAGCCGACCTGGGATCCCTTGCGTGCGGAAAAAGACATCGAGGTCGGCAAATACTATATGCACAAGGGCGATATCGACGCTGCCATCGATCGCTTCGACGATGCCGTGCTGGCGAAACCGGGTTATGCCATACCGTTTCGCTATTTAGGCGAAGCCTACGAAAAAAAGGGAAAGAAAAAACCTGCGGTGAAGGCCTACCAGCGATACCTCGATCTCTATCCTCACGCGGAAGACGGAGACAAGGTCCGCAAGAGAATCGAAAAACTAAATCAAGAAATCGACAAAGAAAAGAAGCAGTAGCATCCCTCGCTGTTCACTTCAGTCTTGATATCCTGCCGCTCACCCCTAGGGTGAGGGTGTTGCTTTGTCTTTGTAGCGGCCACTTTCCGAAGCGGGCGCTTTTCTGTTACACCATTACCACCATAACCACGGGAACCATTGTCATCCTTAGGCGCGCGCAGTTTGCGCACCGAAGGATTCTCAACTTGAATACTGCCCAGGCTCTCAACGCCTTCCGCCACCTTCAGCGCGCCAGCCGGTCCAAAAACGTCCTCGCCGGTTCAAACTGCTCAAACCGCTTTTCCTCCGCACGAAACTCCGGCGAGTGTGAAATCAGGCTGCACCCAGAGCGCCGCGTCGGGTGTTTCACGTGCAGCATCTCGTGGTAGAGCACGTACTCCACAACGAATTGCGGAATGCCCGCCCGGTCCATCCGCCGATTCAGCAGAATCTGATTCGGCCCCGGGTCGTAACAACCGAACTGCCGCCGCCAGCTTCGCGTGCTCCACCCGACGTGAGGGCGCTGCAGCACACCCGCGAAGTACCTCTGATTGAGCTGGTCAAACAACGTCACTAGGTCATATTGCTGTCCCTGCGGTGCCGTAGGCGCCAGGCGCACCCGCCGGCTGCGCATCTGGCTGATCCGGCTGCGTGTGCGGTCCGATCGCGCATACTCCAGGTACGGACGCACCAGCGCCCTCGGCGTCCTTCTACGGTACACGCGCGCCAGCAACAAAGCCGCGGCGCCCTCCAGCACGCTCACCGGCGCCCGCCGCAACAAATCTGAAAATCGCACGTACAGCACTTCCTCGCGGCGCCGTATGGTAATCACCAGGCTGCTGTAGGGATAGAACTCCACATGAAAATGCGGTGGGCGTTCCTCACACCCGATCCGCGTGAACATGCGCAGGAACATCGCTTCTCCGCCGGGAACTCTTGTTGCGTTGCGCCGGCGCGGGCTCAATTCTTGCGCCTCACTGGCGGGGGCGCGGCTTTCTTCTTGGCCTTCTCCGCATCGTTCATGGCGTCCTGCGTGCCCTCGATCGCATCTTCGAGATTTTCTTTGTACAATTCCACGTCCGGTCCGCCCGCTTTAATTTTCTCCAGGATCGGCAGAAACTCCTTTGTCCGCGTGGCCATCAGATCCACTCCCTCGCGAATGCTGTCCTGATGCTCCAATCCAACCTGAATGATGTCTGCCGCGTCGTCCACGCAACCAATATACGAGTTCATCAGATAATTGAGCATCTCCGTGTGCTTATTGGGTGAAGGGTGTTCCAGCTCGTACTGAAACTTCTTCAACCGGTCTTGCGCGAACTCTAAAAACAGTTTGATGCGCTCGTTGGGCGTTTCCGCATCGCGAATTTTGTCTGCCTCAACACCGGAAAGATAATCCTTATCTGGCCGTTGCGCGAAAACAGGCCGCGTATACGCGAAAGCCAGCAATAGCATAGCTGCAATCCAGGGCACCGGTTTTCGAATCGTCATGGCTTCTTCTCCGGAGGTGGCGGCTTTGGCCCCGTATCTTGGCTACGGCGTGGGAACAGAAGTTGAATCAGCTTGTCGTCCATGCTCAGCAAATCCTGTTTCACCAACTGTAGCGGCGGTTGCACTTCCAGCGGCACGAGGTTCAGCATTTCGTCAACCTCCCTCAGCGCTCGCCTGGTCTGAAGTTCCAAACGCCGGTAGGCCTCGCTGTGTTTCTCCGCATCAGGCTCCTGTTTCGTAAGAAGGTCAAAACAGCTGCGCACGTTGTCCCGGAATTTCTCAAAGGTCAGTCCAACCGTGCTGTAATCCTCCGCCTTCGCCGCGCTCGAAGCCGCTGCGAATTGCGCGGCCCCCAGTTTATCCAGAATTTTCACCTTGTTGCCAGCATGCGTCTCCTTGTCGAAGCGTTCCTGCAAATCCTGCAGCCGCTCCACGGCCATCAGCGCTGCGCACACCATAAACAAAAGGAAGACCGCGCCTGCACTGTGGAATCCCGGTCTCGTTCTTCCCCTACTTTTTTTTTTGCACCGTCTTTTCAAGAACATGAATTCGCTCAGTAGCCTGCCACACTTGGTCGGGATTCCGGTTCTGATCCAGTTCCAGAAATCTTCGGTATGCCTCGAGGGCGGATTGTGCCTGGTTCAGTTTATCGTAACAGAGCGCCCGGATGAACCATGCTCCCGCGCCCGGCGCTTCCTGCTTGTCGATCAAATCCATTGCCGTCAACGCCGCCGGATAATTCCCGGCCAGATAGTACGTGGAGCTGAGGTCTTTCCAGTAGACGATGTTGTTGCGGTCCAGGGTCAGCGCCGCCTTCAATTCCTTCTCCCCGCTCGCGTAGTCCTTTTTGTCCATGTACAGCCGCCCCAGCCCTCCGTGCAATTGCGCATCGTCGGGAGCCAGTTGAATAGCTTGCTGCAAAACCGCAATCGCCTCGTCTGTCTTTTTCTGTCCAATCAGGATGTCCGCGCGCAGCTTTAGCGTTTCCAGGCTGGGAGGACTCGTCTTGGGCAATTTGTCCAGCTCGGCGAGCGCCGCATCGTAGTTCTTCTCCTCCAGCAACGAATGAATCACGCGCTGTTCCGCGGCGGCATCGCTGGGCTGCACCGCTAGATAATTTCGATACGCCTCCGCGGCTTCGGGCTTCTTCTGCAACTCCAGGCTCTGTGCCAACCCCCGTAGCGCCGCGGGCGATTTTGGCTCGATCTCCAACGCCTGCCGGAATTTTCCTTCCCCCTCGGCTGGTTTTCCCAAGCGCAGCATCAGTCCGCCGAGATGCGTCAGCGCCTCCCCATCTTTTGGATCAAGGTGCGTCACTGTTTCGAATGACTGCGCGGCCCCCGCAAGATCTCCCGCTCGCTCTTGCGCGATTCCCAGCAAATATCGCGGACGGCTCTGCGCAGGCTGCAGCTCCACCGCTTTGCTCAAGGGCGCGATCGCTGCCTTAGCGTCCGCGTTCAGCAGCAGAATCCCCAGGTTCAACTGCGCCTCGGCCATTTTCGGGTCCAGCGCAATGCATCGCTCGTATTCCGCTCGCGCTTCCGCCGGACGCTTCAGCGCTGTATACGCATACGCAAGCTGGAAGTGCGCGTATGCCACATCGGGTTGCTCGGCCAGAAATTTCTGCAACGGCGGGATCGCAGCGTCGTAGTCGTTCTTGTCCATCGCCGCTCGTGCTTCTTCCAGCAAATCGTTCAGCGGATTCTTTAGCTTCTGCGTTTTGCCCTGCGTGCTTTGCGCCTGTTGCCATCGCTGGCGCAGCGACTCA
>Ga0210401_10003639_pt1 | contig 16369 bp, 12 predicted proteins | sample IncBWH32MmetaG_FD_150866 | JGI IMG/M metagenome (GOLD analysis project Ga0210401, IMG submission 150866) | Forest soil microbial communities from Barre Woods Harvard Forest LTER site, Petersham, Massachusetts, United States - Inc-BW-H-32-M | ecosystem: Environmental > Terrestrial > Soil >... | reverse complement strand
AAGTAGAACCCTACGGCGGACCGACTTACCTTCTTCTGATTCATCTACCAAGGCGCCTGCTAGGCCTTCTGCAAAATTAACCAACGAAGAAGGAAAGAACCGCAGTGCGTCATCTCAAAGCCAATTACCCCACGGCCAACGTCAAGGTCTATCTATCCAAGTACCGCTTACAGGTCCAACCCTGGTTTGATCACTTCCGGCTTGGCTTTCGCCTCTCACTAGCTCGGTTATGGTTATTATACTAGAGCCGGCCGCGCAGCGGGTGTTGCTGGGACAGATTCGAATTTGCAGGGCACCGTTCCAATGGTTATGATACGATCTCGATCACACGAATAAGGGCAGATCGATGATCGGCTAGAGGCATTTTCTTCGTGCTTGACCTTTCGAGGTCTCTAAGTTTCAGGCAGCATTGCTCCATATCCAGGAATACTTTAAAGGTATCGAAACCCAACTATAAAAGTATTGGTCGATTCGTCTCGAAAGGCCTAGTTTTCAGCCCCCGACAAAAGACAACTTGCGAAATTAGCTTCAGAGAGCCGACCGGCTTTGATTCCGGCTAAATTAATTCACTTCCCCTCACCAAACTGCCGGCGAAGAAGTCGGACGGTGCGCCGGGCGCGGAGAGCGAAAACGAATTATTCAAAAGTAAAACAACGTTTCTACCTAATTTAATATGAATCGAGAAATTGTAATTCTTAGCGCAGTTCGAACGGCAATCGGCGGGTACGGCGGCAGCCTGAAGGATTCCCCGCCCAGTGAGATGGCCGCAACGTGTGTCCGGGAAGCCGTCACCCGCTCCAAAATCGATGTCCAAGATGTCGGTCACGTCGTTTTCGGCAACGTCATTCCTACCGATGCCCACGCCCCTTACCTGGCGCGGGTTGCAGGCGTCAATGGCGGTCTGCCCCATGAGACGCCCGCCCTGACTTTGAACCGGCTCTGCGGCAGCGGCCTGCAAGCGATCATCACGTGCGCTCAAACGATCATGCTCGGCGATGCCGACGTGACCGTTGCCGGCGGGGCCGAGAATATGAGTCGCAGTCTTTACAGCTCGCCGGCCATGCGTTTCGGCGCGCGGATGAATGACACGACGATGGTCGATATGATGGTTGGAGCCCTCACCGATCCTTTTGATGACGTTCACATGGGCTGCACCGCGGAAAATGTCGCCAAGAAGTACAAGATCTCACGGGAGGATCAGGACGCGCTGGCGGTGGAGAGCCATCGGCGCGCCGGTTCCGCGATCGATCAAGGCTTCTTCAAAGCGCAGATCGTTCCGATCAAGATCAAGGTCAAGCGGGAAAAAGTCCCCTTCGCGACCGACGAGACCGTGCGGCAGGGTAGCACCGTCGAGAAGCTTGGCAAGCTGTCCCCCGTATTCGATCCCGAAGGCTCCGTGACAGCGGGCAACGCATCCAGCATCAACGATGCGGCGGCGGCCCTCGTGCTGGCGGATGGCGAGTATGCCAAAAAGCGGGGTCTGAAGCCGATTGGCCGCCTTGTTGACTATGCCTATGCCGGTGTTGATCCCAAGTATATGGGTATCGGACCGGTGCCGGCCGTGCAGAAACTGTTCAAAAAAACCGGGTTCGGTCCTGACGATATCGACGTGTTCGAGGTCAACGAAGCCTTTGCCGCCCAGGCCCTGGCCGTCTGCCGGGAACTCAATTTGCCGCCGGACCGCACCAATCCCAACGGCAGCGGCATCTCGCTGGGCCATCCCCTTGGAGCCACCGGCGCCATCCTGACGGTCAAGGCGCTCTACGAACTGGCCCGCACCGGAGGCAAGCGCGCCCTGGTGACGATGTGCATCGGTGGCGGTCAAGGGATCGCGGCGATTTTCGAGCGCCCTCAAGAATGAGCAACAACATCACACCTAACAGAACTCTAAAAACAAAGAAGGAGAAATTTCCGATGGGAAGACTTGATGGAAAAACTGCGCTGGTCACCGGCGCTTCGCGCGGAATCGGGCGAGCGATCGCAATCGTACTCGCCCGGGAGGGGGCCAAGGTCGCGATCAACTATTCGAGCAGCGATGCCAAGGCAAAGGCACTGGCTGAAGAAATAACAAATATGGGTGGAACTGCCATCTTCTACAAGGCGGACATCGGCAATTCCAAGGAAGTTCGGGCGATGGTCGAGCAGGTCGCCAAGGAGTTCACTCACCTGGACATCCTGGTGAACAACGCAGGCATCACCCGCGACTCTTTGCTTCCCCGAATGACCGACGAGCAGTGGGTCCAGGTGATCCAGACGAATCTCAACGGGTGCTTTTACTGCACCTCGGCGGTCATCCCAATCATGACCGCACAAAGTTACGGTCGGATCGTCAACATCAGCTCGGTGAACGGGCAGGTCCCGGCGATGGGGCAGGCCAACTACAGCGCCAGCAAAGGAGGGGTCATCGCCTTTAGCCGGACGGCCGCCATCGAGCTGGTCAATTCCGGCATTACGGTCAACGTTGTAGCGCCCGGCTATACTGAAACCGACATGTTCGACGCTGTGCCGCAGGCATTGCAGACAATAATCAAGGGCAAGATCCCAATGCGTCGCTTCGCTCACCCCGAGGAAATCGCCAAAGCGGTGCTCTTCCTGGTGGCGGACGGCGATTACATCACCGGCCAACAGATCAACGTCAACGGCGGTACATTCATGTAAGGTTCCTCGGCGTGGCTGAGATGGTTGTGATCAGGAAAAGACCGACAGCGTAAAACAGTGAAATTACCGGATGCCGGAATCCAAGTATCAGCATCCGGTGAACTGGTGACGACCCAGAGGATCGGCCCGAGATCGTGGAGGGATTTCGCATCCGCATTGATCCTGTCCTACCCGATATATTACGGCCGCTAGCCTTCTAATCTAGGTAGACGTAGTGTTAGGGAATGCACAGCTTGTCAGATCTCAACCCGTCCAAATCTGGACGGGCACCCAGCAAAGACGCGATCAACCAGGTTGCACCTAAGTTTAATTGTTAAGCCCACCGAAGCAGAGGTATTTTACTTCCACGAATTCCTCGATGCCGTAGCGGGAACCTTCACGACCGAGCCCAGATTGTTTGACGCCGCCAAACGGTGCAACCTCGTTCGAGATGAGGCCGGTGTTAATACCGACCATTCCGCATTCCAGCCCCTCGGCAGCTCTCCAAATGCGACCGATATCGCGACTATAGAAATAGCTCGCCAGACCAAATTCGGTATCATTGGCCAGTTGAATTGCTTGTTCATCGGTTTCGAACCGGAACAGAGGTGCTAAGGGACCGAAGGTTTCCTCCCTAGCGACCTTCATTTGGGGAGTGACACCCGCCAAGACGGTCGGTTCAAAGAAGGTTTGACCCAGAGCATGCCTTTTACCGCCCAGCAGAACGCGGGCACCTTGCGAAACGGCGTCTTGGATATGGTCCTCGATTTTCGCCACGGCGGCTTGGTCGATCAAAGGACCTTGGAGAACACCTGGCTCGAAGCCATTGCCGACTTTAAGTTTTTTGACCGCAGCGACGAGTTTCTCGGCAAAGGCATCATAAACGCCGGCTTGGATGTAAAATCGGTTGGTGCAAACGCAGGTCTGACCGGCGTTGCGGTATTTGGAAACAATTGCCCCTTCGACTGCGGCATCCAGATCGGCGTCGTCGAAAACGATAAAAGGTGCATTGCCGCCCAGTTCCAGCGAAAGCTTCTTGACGGTGCTGGCGCTCTGTTTCATGAGCAGGCGACCCACCTCGGTCGAGCCCGTAAATGTCACCTTACGCACATCCGAATTGGAAGTCATTTCTCCGCCAATCTCTTTCGAGTTGCCTGTCAATACGCTAAATACCCCGGCGGGAATACCAGCGCGTTCTGCCAATGCAGCAAGAGCCAAGGCCGAAAATGGTGTAGAGCTGGCTGGCTTGGCAACCATGGTGCAACCGGCCGCCAAAGCCGGTCCGGCTTTGCGTGTGATCATGGCGGCTGGAAAATTCCACGGAGTCATGGCGGCACAGACTCCGATGGGCTCCTTAATCACGACCAACCGACGATCGTTCCAAGGTGAAGGAATCGTGTCACCGTAGACGCGTTTAGCTTCCTCGGCGAACCATTCAATAAAGGAAGCGGCATAGGCAACTTCGCCCTTTGCTTCGGCCAGCGGTTTACCTTGTTCAGCCGTCATTAGCTTCCCCAGATCCTCGATGTTAGCCAACATCAAATCATACCACCGGCGCAGAAGGGCGCTTCGGTCTTTGGCAGGCTTGCGACGCCAGTCGACCCAGGCGTTTTTTGCAGCGTCAATTGCGCGCCGAGTTTCTGCGGCGCCCATCATCGGCACGGTACCCAGTATCTCCCCGGTCGCGGGATTGTTGACTTCCAATGTTGCGCCGTTGTCGGCATCACACCAACGCCCACCAATGTAGGCTTGGCGGCGAAAAAGATCCGGATCTTGCAAAGAGAATCGCGTCATAATATTCGAAGGATTTACTCTAACATCTTCAACCGAAAGTGCCGAATCCGCGAATATTATTACAGAAAGTCCAAAAGCCTCAAACTCGACCGCTAAGGTCCAAGTGTTGCACAAACGAGGTTTGCGATTATATTGTTCCCGTTCGGAACGCAATCCTCAGGCTGGATAATCCCAGCTAATATATTTCTCGAGGGCCTCGATCGTCGCCGTCTGCGCCGAAATAATTTCTCTTACCAAGTCGCCAATGGAAACAAGCCCGATTATTTTTTTCCCTTCCATCACCGGAAGATGGCGAATGCGGCTGTCGGTCATCACGCGCATGCACTCACTGATGGTGTCAGCCTCGTTCACGGTGACCACTTCGTGCGACATGATCTCCTGGACAGGAGTATCCTTCGACGACCTGCCCTTCAGGGTGACCTTACGTGTATAATCTCGTTCGGAGATCATTCCGACTAACTGACCATTGTCTACCACCGGCAGCGCGCCGACATTTTTGTCAGCCATAAGCTGGATGGCATCAAAAACCATTGAATTTGGAGCAATCGACCAGACTGCAGAGCCCTTATGCGCCAAGATCGCGCCGACTGAACCAGCGATTTCCATAGGCTTTTGTAACTATGCGCCTCTTTATGAAAAGATTCAAAAGAGAAAACTCGCCCACACGAGTTTTTCTATTGAAATACTCCCTGACCAATGACAATAAGCGATCTGGAGGGACGCCCAGCTCATCGACCAATCGGACCCTGCATCCCCAAAGTAGCTTCCTCCCCCTTGGACACGCCTTACCCAGATCGCGAATGCGAGGTGCGCACCTCCTGCAGTTTTGATTCAGCCACCACCGATTTTAAATCCTTTCCCTTTTAGAGAATTTCCGTTTCCTTGAATCGAAAATCCAGCAGTTCATTCGCCGAACCGATATTGATGCCGGGATAAGGGCTCTTGTTTTCTGCTGTGCCGGCGTGTTGCGAGTTCATCGGCCAAGGTTGGAAGCGTGAAAACAAGCATTCTGTGGGCTGGGGGGAGCCTGGAACCGTTATGGCAAGGCTTCCGTCATATAATTTGGGTTTCATGGGTCATGTATATGGATTGGTAGTGTGGTGGCTGGTGTTAGCTCCCCCGAACGAGAGAGCTGATCCGCGACAGAATAGTCAACGCGTAGCGGCCCGCGTCAGGCTACCCGTACGCTCGAGTAACCTGCTACTGCGACCGCATTACCGATTCGTTGACTAAACCGGACAATTGACATGGAGGCGGGATTAGTAGTTTATATTCAAAAATTAGTCAAGATTTGATTAAACCAAATCCAAAGATCTTTTTGGCGCTCCAACGCCATGGGGTGTTGCTTCCCAAAGAACGACCCGCCGTCGCTGCTTGGAATTGCTGAAGGTTCGGCCGACCCTCCTTTTCAGTCAAAAACTTTTAGTGCAATCGCAAAAAAAGGGGACGCAAAAGCAAAAGAAGGCGAGACGACTGGCCTGGGAGCCTGTAATAATAACATATGAACTCCATCGGCATCGCGTTGGTCGATTAGTGGCCGGTGGCGGGCGCAGTGGGGTGGTAGGGATGCGCTCCCGCGCGTCCGGCGTCGCGCGTCCATAGAACATGAACAAAACGCACTGGAAGCGGGAACTAAGGATAAAGGGCTGCCACGGCTTCCAGCCGTGCAACGCCGGACGCGCGGGAGCGCATCCCTACCCCAGGTTCTCGTATTCCGTTGACACATAGCTCCCGTTCGCCACATACGATTGGTGTGCCGACGAATATCTTTGCGCCAGAGATTGCGCAATTGCTCGCTCAGGTACGGACCGCCGCAAGCGCAAAGACGACAAAAGAAGTGATCGTAAGTGGGACCGTCACACCCGTTCAGTATCCATACCCATCACCTGCCGATTGGCGAGATTCCTGGATTTACTTCTTGATGGTCGACCGATTCGCTAATGACCAGGCGCCGCCAAGAGGCTCCTGGAATCAGCGATTTAATTTCCGGCAGGGAGGCACCTTTAGAGGTGTAACCGCGCAACTCGATTACATGCGAGACCTGGGTGCGAAGGCAATCTGGCTTTCTCCGATTCTGAAGAACGTGTCGCCAAACTGGGAATACAATTACCACGGTTACGGCATCCAGGATTTCGTCGGGATCGATGAGCGGTTTGCCTCCGATGGCACATCTGCAACAGCGGAAAGAGAACTCATTGAACTTATTGATCAGGCTCACGCGCGCGGGCTGTACATCATTCTCGATATCGTGCTCAACCACGCTGGTCGAGTTTTCGACTACGTCTATGAGGGACGACTCGTTTCCAGCTTCAGAGATCCCAAGGTCATGGATGCACCGCCAGGCCAAGAGCCGCCAATCCAATGGCTCGACGGGCTCGGCCGTGCCCGGGCCGAATGGCAGAACGAGGTTCCTCTCGGCGCCCATCTTTCGCCCGACGATGCCGTCTATCCGGTCGACCTCCGGCGTAAAATATTCTTCAGGTGCCGGGGCGAGAAACTTAGCGATGCGGTCGTTTCGGGGAGCTTCGCAAAGGGTGATTTCGGTGACATGCGCCAACTCGTGGTCGAATTTGATGCGACCCCCGAAAGTCAATCTGCGATCCGAACCGTTTACGGCACGACTCCAGTTCTAAGCATCCTGATCCTCGCCTACCAATTCGTCATCGCGAAGTTCGACATTGATGGTTTCCGCATTGATGCGGTCAAGCATATATCGCCCCATCACATTGAGATGTTCGGGAACGCCATTCGCGAATTCGCTCAGACGATCGGCAAACGAAACTTTTTCACATTCGGCGAAATCTACGACAACGAAGACACGATCGCCCAATTCGTCGGCCGAGACAGCACCGACACCGATGGTTTTGGCATCGACGCCGCCCTTGATTTTCCGCTCTTTTTCAAGCTGCCCAGGATCGTCAAAGCCACCGGCGACGACGGCGTGGAAACGATTCGGGAGATTTTTGAACATCGCAAAATCGCCGAAAAGACTCTTATTAGTTCCCACGGCGAGGCTGGAAAATATTTTGTCACGTTCCTCGATAACCACGATCAATCGGAACGATTCAACCACCCACTCACACCGCAGAATCAGGTGACCCTGGGTATTGCGATTCTGTTCTGTCTGCAAGGAATACCAGCAATCTACTACGGGACAGAACAAGGGTTGAGAGGGACCGTTGACGAGAATGGGAATCCCGACCTCGGAACCAACGAATCGGTGCGCGAAGCACTGTGGGGCAAACCCAACGGTCTTGATCGGAACCACTTCATGTTCCAACAGATCAAAACGCTGAGCATGCTGCGGGATCAGCAACCGGCGCTTCGCTTCGGTCGATTGTATTTCCGGGAAGTTTCCGGGAACGGCCTTGATTTTGGCCATTCATTCGGACAGGGCGAGTTGCTGGCATTCTCGCGGATTCTGAGCGACATCGAGGTCCTCGTGGTAGCGAATACCAACCTCCATCGGCGATTCGACGGGTTCGTTTTGCAGGATCTCGCCCTGAACCGCTGGCCGCGGCAAATGAAGATCGCTTACAGCAATATCGGTGTTGCGGGGTCTGGAACAGTTACAAAGATTTCTCAAGCACGGTTTTTCTCGAGAGCGCAGTTTGCCGGCACGGCTGATATCGCAGCACTTTTAGTCGGCCTCGCTCCGATGGAAGTTCAAGTCTTGGTGCCAGCGTGAACAGGTATTCCGAGAACATCTCCCTTCGAATCCCGTATTACATTAATTTCTGTTGTAAAATTACAAGGCGCCAAAAAATGGCGGGTTTTCACCAAACAGTGGGCAGCGTCTTAGCGCGATGCATTTAGACTCTTCTGAATATGAGCAGGCCGATACCGCGCCAGGCAGCGATTCCTCCTAGCCCCTTAGTGGATCGAAGACCGATTTTGCGCGCGATGTTGAATCCGAAGAGCGTCGCGGTCATTGGAGCAACGGAAAGCTTGCAAAGCGTCGGGCGCAAGCTAATGGAAAACCTGAAGTCGTTTGCCGGCGGCTTCTATCCAGTCAATCCGAAGCGGAGAAGGGTACTTGGTTTGAAGGCATTTCCCCGAATCGGCAAGGTACCGGCTCCAGTTGATCTAGCGGTGATTGCAACACCCGCGATCACTGTCCCAGACGTTGTCAGCGAATGCGCGGAGGCAGGTGTAAAAGGTGCAGTCATCATTTCGGCCGGGTTCAGGGAGCGCGGCGCCGTTGGCGTGCAGCTCGAAGAAGCCATCCTCGCGCGGTGCGGTGGCATGCGTTTGATTGGACCGAACTGTCTCGGCGTGATGATTCCCCGGCAGCGTTTGAACGCCACATTCGCCAAAACGATCGCGCTACCCGGCAATGTTGCATTTATCAGTCAAAGCAACGCACTCTGCACGTCGGTCTTGGACTGGAGCCTGCGCGAGAAAGTAGGATTTAGCGCGTTTTTATCGGTTGGATCGATGCTTGATGTCGGGTGGGGAGACTTGATCTTCTATCTGGCTGACGATCTCGATACCCGCAGCATCCTGATCTACATGGAATCGATCGGCGACGCGCGCGCATTCCTTTCCGCGGCGCGAGAAGTCGCACTCAGAAAACCGATCATCGTGATCAAGGTTGGACGTAGCGAAGCTGCAGCGCGTGCCATCGCGTCTCACACTGGTATACTCACCGGTAGCGACGCTGTACTTGACGCTGCGTTTCGTCGGATCGGAGTTTTGCGTGTCGGCACGATTTCGGATCTCTTCAACATGGCCGAAGTCCTGAGTAGGCAACCGCGGCCGCAAGGACCCCGACTGGCAATCGTGACGAATGCCGGCGGACCCGGTGTCCTCGCAACAGACATGCTGGTTGGCGAGGGTGGCGAATTAGCCCGGCTATCTGAAGAAAGTTTTCGGAAGTTAGACGAGATTTTGCCCGCCCACTGGAGCCGAAGCAATCCGGTCAATGTCCTCGGGGATGCCAAAGCGGACCGGTTCGCGAAAGCCGTTGAGATCGTAAGTAGTGATGCAAATATTGACGGCGTCCTGGTCATTCTGACGCCGCGGCCAATGACCGATGCCGCCGCTGTCGCCAAGGAGCTTCAAAAGTTCAAGAATCTTCCAGGTAAACCAATTCTCGCGAGCTGGATGGGTGCGGACGAAGTTGCAGAGGGAGAGGGCATCCTTAACGCATCTGGAATTCCTACATTTCAGTACCCGGACATTGCGGCTCGAATTTTTTGCTACATGTGGCGATACACCCGCAACTTGCAAGCTCTGTATGAGACTCCTGCGCTAACCGCTGGACCGTCTGCAAATGCCGCGAATCATCGCCGGGCGGAAGAAATTATCCAGACAGCCCGCAGCGCCAATCGCACTTTGTTAACCGAGTTGGAATCGAAGCAGGTCCTCGAGGCGTACGGCATACCCACCGTCGACTCCCGCATCGCAACAAGTGAAGACGATGCTGTAAGAATCGCGTCGGAAATTGGCCGAACAGTTGTTCTTAAGCTGTACTCGGAGATTATCACCCACAAGGCTGATGTGGGAGGCGTTAAGCTGAATCTCAGAACCGAGAACGAAGTTCGTCAGGCCTACCGGTCAATCGAGGAATCTGTGCACCAGAGTTCGGGTGCATTCCTTGGAGTTACGGTCGAACCGATGATTGAGCTGGATGGTTACGAGATTATCCTCGGCAGCAGCATCGATCCGCAATTTGGGCCGATCCTTCTCTTCGGTGCGGGGGGGCAGCTTGTCGAAGTCATTCAGGATTACGGGCTCGGCTTGCCTCCTTTAAACGCCACTTTAGCTCGACGAATGATGGAGCAGACGCGTGTTTATGCGGCTCTCAAGGGTGTCCATGGCCGAGCCCCGGTAAATCTGCCAGACCTCGAAACTCTGCTCGTCCGTTTCAGCCTGCTGGTAGCTGAACAGCGATGGATCAAGGAGATTGATGTTAACCCGCTTATGGCGTCGCACACTCAAATCCTGGCCCTGGATGCGAGAATTGTACTGCACGGTCCTGAACTTGGCGAAAACCAGCTGCCACGGCTCGCGATTCGTCCGTACCCAGAGCAATATGTCACCCAGTGGAAGTTGCGCGACGGAACTCCTTTAACCATTCGACCGATCCGCCCTGAGGACGAACCGTTGATGGTGAAATTCCACGGAACTCTATCTGAAGAGAGCGTCCATTTTCGGTACTTTGGCATCATAAAATTGGAGCAGCGTGTTGTGCACGAACGCCTGACTCGAATATGTTTCAACGATTACGACCGCGAAATCGCGATGGTTGCCACCTGTCAGGCGCCTAAGGAGGAGGAAATAATAGGGGTTGGCCGGCTAATTAAAGTACACGGAGTCAATGAAGCAGAGTTTGCCATTGTAATCAGCGACCAGCAGCAAGGGCAGGGGCTTGGAATTTACCTCTTGAAGCTGCTGGTGGAAATCGGCCGTAAGGAAGGAGTGGAACGCATCATTGGGCACATTCTGCCTGATAACTACAGGATGCAGAGAGCCTGTAAGAAGCTCGGCTTTACGGTGAGCTACGACAATTTCATGGACGATATGAAGGCTGAAATCACCTTGTGATGGACGTTTAGCCCAAATTCCGAAATTTGGAATCGTCCTCGTCGTCGTGCTCGTCCTCGGTGCATTGGGACTCCGTGACCGCAAAGAGACCGATGGAACTAATTTGTTCTGTTAGTCTGATTGCGAAGCGATCGGGATTCTCGAGTATGAGGACGACGACGAGGACGAGGACGACTCCTCAAATTCGGAATTTAGTTTAGCTAACGGTTCACTGGCCGGCCGAGTGGACTGGTATCGAAGATTGTCGGTCTGTTGTCGAAGAAAAAACTCTTAAGAATTTGATTGCGATCAGCGTAAGGAGGACGAGCAGGTAACCTCGCAAGGCCCACAGGGCTATCCTTACCATAGGGGTCATCTTGATGCGCGGCATATTCAGTCTCCTCTTTTGGTGCGAGTGACCAGTCCTTTCATAATATCGCGATGATGAATGACTCCGAGCAGGCGGTCATGTTCATCCACGATTGGGATCATATGGAATTGATACCTCGTGAACAATTCGACCAGATCCTCGCGCGTGTCATCGCTCTGAGCGGAAACGACCGGTGATGCCATCAGATCACCAAGCAATACGGTGTCCGCCGCGAGGACGATCTCGCGTATGTCCACCACGCCAAGCAGCGTCTTTTCGTTGTCAACCAGGTAGAGGTAGGAAAGGCTATGAGCTTCATGAAGGGAACCGCGGATTTCTTTCAAAATTTCCAGTACAGAGGTGGTTTTCTTGGCCGCTAGGAAATCGGAAGACATCAACGCGTTGGCGCTGGATTCCATGTCCGCGATGATGGTCCGGATTCTCTCAGCTTGATCCTTTGGGAGAAGTTCCATCATCTTGATCATCTGATCGTGAGGTAAGACGGAAAATAGATCGGCAAGTTGCGGAACCGACATTTCTGAGAGAATCGTTCTGGCTCGTTCCTGCCGAACTTTACCGATAAGCTGCCGCTGTGCGCGGGGTTCAGCTTCGACCAGCACTTCGGCCGCCTTTTCTGAATCGAGTGCAGAGAAGACCGCATGTTGCACCTCACCGGAAAGGGTCTCGATGGCATCAGCGAGGTCTTCTCCAGGTAATTCCTTGATCTGTTCACGGGCGATCGAAAGGGAAACAGCGTCGCGTTCACCTGCATCCTCCAGTGAGAGCGGTTGCACGTATCGCCAGGAGATGAGTTGATCATTGGCCCATTTAAACCGCTCCAACCCCCATCTACGGAGAAAGCCGTTAAAAGAAGTGTCTACGTGAATGATGATCATCCGTCCCCTCGAATAGAGGAGTTGAACGTCATTAACTACTTCCGTCTTGCGGCCATCCATGTCCAGGATCGTGCGGCCTAACAAATGGTCGCCCAACAGAGTCCAGCCCTTTTGATCAACAAACGATGGATACGGCTGCCCATTTTCATTCGGCCTGATGAAGATGGCGTCGTCATCGATTTTAATAACCTTTTCCCAGGGGATGAACTCATTTGGCCGGCCCATACTGTGTTCGACATAAATCCCGACCGCCTCAGGAAACGGCTCCACCAGCCGAAAAACCAGGTCGGTGACCTTTCCGATTTTCTGGCGGTATTTTTCAGCACAAATTCGCCGTTTGAGCAGCTGGGTGAAATAGAATAGCTGGTAATCCTCATGAGAAGGCATGGGTGACCCAGTGAATGCCGGACGGGATGATGGAGGATCCATTTCAATTTACCCTCATTGAGGGGAGCCGAAGAATTCCGGGAACAGGACGGAAACACCGTAGGCTGTTGAGATAATAATTACGAAGATGGTGATACTCCAGTTGGCAATGTTTTCCCAGCGATTATTGACGTGGTCGCCCATCAACGGCTTGTCATTCAAAAGCAAAATCAGGAAGGTCAATGCCGCCGGGAGCAGAGTCACAGCGATGACCTGCACAAAAATCGTAATGATATTCTGGACGTCTACTGAAGCGATCAGTGAGACCACGCCCGCAGACATCAACATCAGCACATAAGCCACGTAAAACCACGGCGCATCGCGGACACTTCGGTTGAGTGAGTGAGCCCAGCCAAAAACCTCACCCAAGGCCCAACTAGTGGCGAGCGAGATGCAGAGCGCGCCAAGCAAACCTGCATCAAACAGTCCAATAGCAAAGAGCATCTTGGCCCATTGACCCAAATGTCCGTGAGGGAAGACCTGAGGCATTGCTGCCGCCGCTTGCGCAGCCGAGTCGATCATTCGCCATTTTGGGTCCGGATCAGGGTTGAAGTAGAAGACGCCGGCCGTGGCGATGATGATGAAGGCGGCCACAACGCATGTCATTAAGGAGCCGATAAACGTGTCAATTTTTCCAGCCTTGATGTCGCCTACATCCATGCCCTTGTCGACAACCGCTGATTGCTGAAAGAAGATCTGCCAAGGCGTAATGGTGGTGCCGATGTTTGCCATGACCAGTGTCAACAGGGCCACCGGCGTGAAGGAGTTGTTGAATTTGAAGTGAGGGAAAAGGAACCCTTTTCCTACTGCGGACCAACCCTCGGCGACGTTTCCAGTGTTCATGGCCCAGATAGCTGCCGGGATATAAACTAGATTAAAAAGGCAGAAGAAAAGTGTAATCTTCTCAAAGGTCCAGTACCTGCCGCTGATCACGATTCCTAACAGCAGGAGGGTGACGCAAAAGAACGTGATCCATTCGGGAATATTGAACAAGCGCATGGCCTGGGTCATACCAATGTATTCCGTGACCAGCGTCAGCCAGTTGATAAGCGCCAGGTCAAAGATCGAAAACCAGCCCCAAAACTTTCCGAAGCCGTCAAAGATAGCCTCCGCGTGACCGCGCTTGGTCACGGCGCCCAAACGTACGGTCATCTCTTGAACGTAGTAGGCCATCGGCACCAAAATAATAAACGCCCAGAGCAGATTGAATCCGGTCTTCACCCCGGTTTGGGCGTAGGTCGATATACCGCCCGCGTCGTTGTCGGCGACCATCGTGATGATGCCCGGTCCCATTGCCGCAAGGAAAATCAGCGTTCGGCGTTGAAACCGTACAACTCGATGAATGCTCTTGCTGATCCAGTACATGCCCAGGCTGGAAGCCGATGCTACACTGGGATCACGCGACACGTGAACGGGGCCGGGCGCAAGACAAAACTGCAACCGACACCCGCCAAGCTAGAAGGCTCAAGCAGCGCCAAGCAGGCCTGACTGCGCTGATTCAACGATCTGGTCGCTTACCTCTTCAGCTTGAAACCCAGGAGTTAGGAGTCAGGAGTCAGGCAGCAACGAATGTCGACACGACCGGAACGACAACGGATTTTATGCTCCGGCAGATTCTGGACTCGAGGGCATGATACGAACCGAGTTCGACGTCTCAAAATCGACTTCTAAGACCTTTTTTGCTTCGAACAAACCCAAGGCTTCACGAACTTTGTCAGCATCTGCGAAATCCATTTCCACCACGAAGGCAGGCGTAAGCACTTGAATAGTAAAACTCTCTCGTTCAGGTAACACGTGCACCTTGGTGACATCGTTGTAAAAGACGATCTCGTCATCGTCTGCGTCCATGACGATGTTATGCCCCCGTACGGTGAACTCGTCTCCAGGATCCTCGGCGATCGTTAGGCGCGTCATATGGGTAAAAAGTGTCAACAATTCGGTGATATTTCGTCTGATCAGGGCTTGATGGTTGCCTTAAGATGGGAAAACTTGTCAGCATCATCAAACCGGAAGCATTGACAAGTTTTTAAAACGCTCTCTTAACGTATACCTATGAAACAAAGGCCTGCCTGTTTCGCTGCAATGCTTCTGGCCCTTTTAGCTCTTGGGTTTTCTTCTTGTGCGGAGGAAGAGGGCAGCGGCCTGGATGGTCCTCCGGATTCTTCACAGGTGCGCCCGAACCTAGGCCCTGGAGCGACTGGCATCAGCACAAAGTGGTAGACACGCTCCGCTGTCTCAAAGTTAAAGCCTGCGGTTGTCGGTGCAGCTGGAATTGTAAGTACGGCTCCCGGGTATGCGGCGCCGCAGGTCGAGCAAACTGCTTGACCTGTGGTGCCCGAAATTTCCCCTGTCTCCCGGTCCTCAAATTCAACGACGAACTTCCATTTGGTAACGATAGCGATTTGAGTCATGCCCACAGATTGTATGTCGGCTTGACCTGTGGTGCCCGAAATTTCCCCTGTCTCCCGGTCCTCAAATTCAACGACGAACTTCCATTTGGTAACGATAGCGATTTGAGTCATGCCCACAGATTGTATGTCGGCTCGACCTAAAACACCATATCTTGTATGAAAAAAGTCTTGTCCGACCTTCTTCCGGGATCAAATTCGTGGATGTTGCTGCAAGCGAACCAGTTATTGCACCTAAGTTAAGAACCTTTTATAGTTGAGAACCTTTTATGAGACCTGTGTGGAAGGGCAGCATCGCATTCGGCTTAGTAAATATTCCAGTGAGGCTTTACCCGGCCACTGACAGTCAGAGCCTGGCTTCCCATATGTTGTACAAGAAGGACCTTTCCAGGATCCGGTTTCAGCGTGTGGCGGAGTCCACTGGAAAGGAGGTTTCCGCGGAAGAAATTGTCAGGGGCTATGAAGTCGATAAGGATCAGTACGTGATCCTTTCTGACGATGAACTCGCTAACGTCGCGCCTGAGAAATCTACAAGCATTGAGATTCAGGAATTTGTGGTCGAGTCCGACATCTCCAGCCTGTATTTTGAAAAACCATATTATCTCGAACCGGACAAGGGTGCGGGCAAGGCATACGCACTCCTGCGTGAAGCGTTGGCGAAATCTGGCAAGGTCGGCATTGCCCAATTTGTCCTGCGCAACAGAGAAAGTCTTTGCGTACTGAAGCCTCAAGGGCAGGGGCTGGTTCTCAACGCTCTTCGGTTCGTTGCCGAAATACGATCTATGGAGGAGTTGTCTCTTCCGAGCAGAGAAAAGCTTTCAACGAGCGAAGTTTCCCTGGCCACGAAATTGATCGAAGGAATGACTGGAAAATTTGATCCATCAAAATACAAGGACACTTACACTGAAGAGGTTCAGAAACTGATTGAGGCCAAAGCCAAAGGCGAGAAAAAGCAGGCCGCGGCTCCTAAGCCTGCTAAGAGCAATGTGATCGACCTTGTAGCTGCTCTGCAGGAAAGCCTGGGAACAGTGAAAAAGGGCAGGAAGCGCACCGCGGCCTGATAGTGGCTGGTGGCTAGCCAGGGCGTCCCGCCCCTGATTTTGGCTAAGTTATTAGTGGCTGCTGATTAGCGGCCAGGCATCAGCCACGAGTTACCAGCGACTGTTGCGCCGGTAGGGATGCGCTCCCGCGCGTCCGCCGCTGCACGTCTCCGCGCTTCTTTTTGCTGCTTCTGCTAACGCGCTCTAGGTCCATTAGTCATCATCTGAAGGGCCGACGGCGGTGTGCCTCCTAGTGCACCGTCTCGCATA
>Ga0210401_10003636_pt1 | contig 16373 bp, 14 predicted proteins | sample IncBWH32MmetaG_FD_150866 | JGI IMG/M metagenome (GOLD analysis project Ga0210401, IMG submission 150866) | Forest soil microbial communities from Barre Woods Harvard Forest LTER site, Petersham, Massachusetts, United States - Inc-BW-H-32-M | ecosystem: Environmental > Terrestrial > Soil >... | reverse complement strand
TCTGCGCGCGCTGGAGGACGAGCCGCCGCGAGCACGCTACCCGGTAACGCGCGAAGCGAAAATCGGCATCCTGCTGCGCCGCTTGCTTTCCGACCGCGCGATGGATCGTCAAATGCGCAAAACGATGGGCATCGCCGACTTTCGCCGCACGCCGCGATCAGACGCGCGAAAGTAATTGATGCGGGGTATCCAGCGATTTTAGGCTGCTGATTCGCTGCAGATGCTCGCGACAATCAGCCCCAGAATGACCATCTGAATTCCGCCCGCGATCATCCACTTGATCGCCAGCTGGTAGGGCACGATATAGACGACGTATTCGCCCAGCGCGGTTGGAACCACAGTAAGTAACGTAATGAGGATGCCGTAGCGAATGCCTTGCACCGGCCACGGTTTTTTCTCGGCGCCGCGCGTATAGATGTAAGCAAATAGCACCGCAAAGATAAACTGGCCAATGGCCATGACCCAGAAGCGGTGCATGATTCCCTCCAGGGTACGATGGCTTGCAGGAATCGCCGCGTAATCACTCATTAGCCAGATCTGGTGCACCAGATAGTTCGTGAACATCAGCACGATGTACGTCGCCACAATCGCGAAGAGCAATTTCTTCATGGACGTGATCGCCTCCTGCCGCTGGATTTTTGAGCCCTGGGAAAAATGCCTGCGAAGGAAATGCACCGAGCGCGTTTTGGCGCCCTTCGGTAGGCGCAGCCTAGCACCGCCGTGCCGCAGGAGATAGCGTTTTTTGCGCCGTCCCGAAGCAGATTGGCGATTTGGTTGGAGCTTGCTCGTGGGCCGACTTGTCAGAGGTACGGAGTTCGCGTTTGCGCGGCTTGCGGGTTCCCGAAGCCGTTTAAGTAAGCTCGGCGGCAGCTACGGGTTCGTGACTTGAATCGAGACGCTCGCGGCGCGCAGCGGCACATACTGCGCTTCCCATGCGGCATGCGCGGAGCTTTCGGCGTAGGCGTCCGCCGCGGCACGATCGCGAAATTCGATGGCGTAGGCGGCGTTGAAATCGCGTGGCTGCATGCGTTCGCCTTTGATCCAAATATTCTTGATGCCAGGAATTTTGGCGGCCATGTCTTTGATGCCGTCAATGGCTTGCTGCTTTTCGGCGTCGCTCGCCGCGGGGCTCCACTTAAGTTCGACGACGTGCAAAATCGTTTTCGGCTGGCCGAAGCGGTTCTGCCCCGCCACATAACCGCCGGCAAACAACGCCGCGGCCGCGAGCACCCCGCAAAAAATCTTCCCCGCACTCGAAAGCTGGATTCGCATATGTTCTCCTCCGCCAAAATCGATCGTGACGAGTTTAAGCGAGGTTGCGGCAAGCGAGCAACACGTTGCATACATGGAACTTCGCCGCCGGTTGCGAAGCGATTTGCATTGACCCGCTGCTCGCCGCTTGGATACGATGCGCAGCAATATTCTCGAATGCGCGGCCCCAGCGCGGCTGCGTGGAGGCGCCATGTACTGTTCAAAATGCGGGGCTTCTGTTGCGGACGGTATTGCGTTCTGCAGCGCGTGCGGGCAGCCGATGGTGGGATTTTCCGTAGGGCAGGCGGCAGCCGCGACGCCACCAGCGACCCCAGCGGCGCCTGGAGGAACCGTTTATGCGCCGCCCGCGCAAGCAGGATGGCAAGCTCCGGCAGCGCGTCCAGCCGTAGCCTACGCCGGATTCTGGCTGCGCTTCGTCGCCTTAATCATTGACCAGCTCCTCCTCTATTTCGTCGGGATGATTTTGTTTCTTCCGTTTGCCGCTTCCATGAGCGTGGGCATGCGCGGAATGACGACGGGTCGCCCGCCGGACCTGCAAGCGCTATTGCCCATGATCCACGCCATGATACGGCTAGCGCTGCTTCGCATGGTGATCCACTGGCTCTACTACTCACTGCTGGAAAGTTCCGCGTGGCAGGGCACGCTGGGCAAAAAAGCGTTGGGCCTGGAAGTCACCGATCTGGACGGGAACCGCATCAGCTTTGGCCGCGCCACTGGCCGTTTCTTCGCGAAAATCATTTCCAGCATCATCCTGTTCATCGGTTACATCATGGCGGGCTTTACGGAAAAGAAACAAGCGCTGCACGATATTCTGGCCGGCACGCTGGTCATCCGCAAATTGTAGGAACATTCGCAGCTGCGGGTGCGTAATTAACTTAAGGGAGCACAATGTTTTGTTCGAAGTGTGGGACCAACGTCACCGATGGCGCGGCGTTCTGCAGTGCGTGCGGCCAACCCACATCCGCAGCGCCAACAGTCGCTCCCGCGCCTGCGCGCCCAGCTCCGGGATTGCCGCCCACCTACGCTCCTCCGTTGCTCGCGCCCATCCTGCCATCGCCCTATGCCGGATTTTGGCTGCGTGTCGTAGCGCACTTGATTGACGATCTGCTTCTAGGGATTGGGATCGGGATTTTAGTGTTGCTCGGCGTGGCGATGGTTGGCATTGACTCCATTCGTTCGATGGTCGAAGGCATGAACGGAGAAGACTTCCAGATGCCTGCCCCGATAATCTCCGCGATCCTTTTGGTGTCGTTTGCATCTATCGTCCTGGTGTGGATTTATAACGCCGCGATGGAAAGTTCCCGGCATCAAGGGACGCTCGGGAAAATGGCGCTGGGATTAATCGTCACGGACTCGCAAGGGCGCCCAATCGGTTTCGCTCACGCCACCGGAAGGTATTTTGCGAAAATTATCACCGGGCTGATCCCTTTAGGGATCGGTTACGCAATGGCAGGATTCACGGAAAAGAAGCAAGCCCTGCACGACATGATCGCGGGCTGTCTCGTCTTGAGGAAGACCTAGAAGCTGCCCATAAAACGCGATCGCGGAAGGGCCCCGCCGTCAGAACCCGCGGAAAAAAAGGGTTTTAGCCTCTGCAGCCGTCGCCTACACTCCCCAGCCGTAACGCTCCGAATGCACCAGCGCGTCGTGCAATTCCGCGCGGATGTGCTCGGAGAATTCAGAGCTGCGCAGCACGCGACCGCCGGTGTCGGCGATATCAATGGTCCGGAAACCGTGATCCAGCACGCGGTCAATCGCCGCTTCAATCCACTGCGCTTCAATTTCCAGCCCAAAAGACTCGCGCAGCAGCAGCACCGCGGAAAAAATCGCGCCAAGCGGACACGCAATATCTTTGCCGGCGAGCGATGGCGCCGATCCGTGAATTGGTTCGTACAGCGCGGGTTGGCCGTCGCGGCCGCGACTGAACGAAGGAATCAGCCCGATCGAACCGGCCAGCGCCGCCGCCTCGTCGCTGAGAATGTCGCCAAAAAGATTTCCCGTCAGGATCACGTCGAATTGTGCGGGGCGCAGCAGCAGCTGCATCGCGGCGTTATCAACGTAAAGATGTTCGAGCGTCACTTCGGGATAATCGCGCGCAATGCGCGTCACGGTCTGGCGCCACAGCGCTGAAGTCGCCAGCACATTGGCCTTATCCACGCTTGCCACGCGGCGATTGCGCCCGGCAGCTCGCTCGAAGGCGTAGCGCGCCACGCGCTCGATTTCCCCTGCGCTATATTCCGCCACGTCCCGCGCGCGTGCCCCGCTTCCCTCTCCAATCAGTGAGTGCTCGCCAAAATAAATGTCTCCAGCCAATTCGCGAACAATTTCGAAATCACAATCGTCAATGCGCTCGCGTCGCAGCGGAGAGATACCGCTCAGCGCAGGACGCAACCGAATCGGCCGCAAATTAATGTACAGGCCCAGCGCCTTGCGCAGGCCCAGCAAACCAGCTTCCGGCCGCTTATCGAGCGCCAAATCATCCCACTGCGGTCCGCCGATAGCGCCGAGCAAAATCGCATCGGCCGAGCGGCAGCCGGCCAGCGTCTCGGCAGGCAGCGGGGAGCCAAAACGCTCGATGGCGGCTCCGCCAAACGCCAATTCGCGAAATTCGAATTTGTGTTCGAACGACTTCGCGCAGTCTCCCAGGATTTGTACCGCGGCCTGCGTCACTTCGGGCCCGATTCCGTCGCCCGGCAATACGGCGATGGTTTTCCTTACTCCAGACATGACTGTAACCTCCCGTACCGCTGAAACCCGTACCAGTGAAAATTGTTTAGCGCGTCACTCCCGCGACTGCGGTTTGTCGCGCCGGCGCCTGCGTGCGCGCCCGGCGCACCTTGTGAATGATCGAAAGCAGGTCGCGATCCGTAACCTGTTTGGCCGCGTCGGCCCGCGCCGTCGCCATCCCGTAGCACTCCACCAGTTCTGCATCGCTGGTCGTATAGCCCAGCTCTTCCAACCGCGCGCGCAAGGCGTTGCGTCCGGAATGTTTTCCCAGCACCAGGCGCCGCGCCGGAACGCCCACTTTTTCCGGCAAAATAATTTCATAGGTGAGCGGATTTTTCAGGATGCCATCTTGATGAATCCCGGCCTCGTGGGCGAAAGCGTTCGCGCCCACCACCGCCTTATTCGGTGGCACGTTGATGCTCGTGATGGCAGAGAGCATGCGACTGGTGGCGTAGATCTTCTCGAGCGTAATATTGGTGCGCACTGCGAAGTGGCTTTTGCGCACTTGCAGCGCTACCGCAATCTCTTCGAGTGAAGCGTTTCCAGCGCGTTCGCCGATACCGTTGATGGTGCATTCCACCTGGCGCGCACCCGCGGCAATGGCCGCAAGTGAATTCGCGACGGCCAGACCCAGGTCGTTGTGGCAATGCGCGCTGAAAATAATTTTGGGATAGGCCGCGAGCCGTTTCCGAGCCGCGCGGAACATGTCGCCATACTCATCGGGCGTCGTGTAACCGACGGTGTCCGGAAGATTAATGATGTTCGCCCCGGCCGCGGCTGCAGCTTCGATGGCCTGGAATAGAAAATCCAAATCCGTGCGGCTGGCGTCTTCGGCGGAAAATTCCACGTCGTCGCAATGCGTGCAGCCGTAGGACACAGCTTTTGTGATCTGCGCCAGCGCCTCGCTGCGCGAAATCCGCAGCTTGTGTTTCAAGTGCAAGTCCGAAGTAGCCAGAAAAATGTGCAAACGCGGTTTTGCAGCGGGCTCGATGCCGCGCAGCGCCGCGTCCACATCTTCTTGCCGCGCGCGGGCCAGCGCGGCTACGCGGCAATCCTTGATCTCTGCGGCCACGGCACGCACGGCTGCCAGATCGCCGGGAGAGGAAATCGGGAAGCCCGCTTCGATCACATCCACGCCCAGCTGCTCCAATTGACGCGCCAGCTGCAGCTTCTCCTCTGTATTCATGGAGAAGCCGGGGGACTGCTCGCCATCGCGCAGCGTCGTGTCAAAAATGTGAACCTGTTCCATGCAGACTCCTTTGGACCGTACCAGTGTTTCGTGTGCGGCGCGAGGAGTCCAATTTATAATTCTTGCATGTAGGATAAATCTCTCTTATACAAGAGGATGGCTTGGGAGGCCCGTGGCATGGACCTGGCGGCGTTGCAGATGTTTCAGATGGTGGCCAACGAGCGCAGTTACTCGCGCGCGGCGGTAAAACTGTTTCGCACCCAGCCGGCGATCAGCATCGCCATGCGCAAGCTGGAGGACTGGGTGGGCCAGCCGCTCTTTGTGCGCGGCTCAGGCGCGCGCACCCTTACCGACGCCGGCACATTGCTGCTGGAATATGCCGAGCGGATGCTGAACATGCGCGAAGAGATTCGCAAAGGCTTGCAGGAACTGCGCGGTCTCGAGCGCGGCCAGTTATCTCTGGGAGTCAATGAAAGCTCCATCCACGCCCTGCTTCCGGCCCTCGAGCATTACCGCCGTCTCCATCCCGGGATTCACATTCGCGTGCACCGGGTGTTCTCGCGCGAAGTTCCGCGCGAATTGCTGAATCATCAGCTGGATATCGGCGTCATTTCGTATTTGCCGGAAGAACGCGAACTCACCACCGCGGAATTCTATCGCGACGCGCTCGTCCTGGTGGTCTGGCCGGGCCATCACCTGGCGAAGCGCAAGGAAGTGGACATCACCGCGCTGGGCGAGGAAACTTTCGTCGCGCACATCGTGGAATCACCCTATCGCCATCGCGTGGTGCAATTGTTCGCAAAGCACAAAGTGCCGCTGCGCATGGAAGTGGAGCTGCCCACCATCGAAAGCATCAAACGCTTCGTGGAAATGAAAAAGGGCGTGGCGATTGTGCCGCGCATGTGCGTTGAAGGCGAACTGGCGCGCGGAGATCTGCGCGAATTGCGAATCAAGCAGATGAAGGTAGAGAGGAAACTCTATTTAGTGTACCGGCAAGATCGCCCGCTGACCGCCGCGGCGCGCGCCCTGGTGGACATTATACTTCCGCGGAAAAAAGCGCCGGCAAGAGTGAAGAGCGGTCCCGCGCAACGCTAGCCTGCCGCGGCCAGCTCATCCAGCGCCGCGCCGATGCGCGTCAGACCTTCGCGCACGTCCTCCGTCTTTCCGCCCACGCCGACGCGAAAATGTTCCGGCATTTCAAAAAAGCGGCCGGGCACCACGCTGGTTTCGTATTTCTCGCGCAGCAACTGGCAGAAAGCGTCGGCATGGCCGCTGCTGAGTTGCGGAAACGCGATTGTTCCCGCTTCCGGCCAGATCGCCAGCAGGTCTCTGCGGCTCGTGAAAAACTCTTTCAGCAGCGCGCGGTTGGTTGCGAGCACCTGCTTCGCGCGTGCCGTAATCTCCGGCAGATGCTCGAAAGCGAGCACGCTGAGCAGTTCGATCGGATGCGGCGCCATTACGCCGAACAGGTCGTTCAGCCGCCACATGCGCTCCGCCAGAGGTTTCGCCGCAAAAATCCAGCCGCAGCGCAATCCCGATAAGCCATAGGCTTTCGTCAGGCTGCTGGTGGTGATGAAATTTGGTCCTAGCGAGTAGGCCGTCTGCCACGGCGAATCGAAACAAGCTTCCAGGTACACCTCGTCCACCAGCACGTGCGCGCCCATGCTGCGCGCGATTTCGCCCACCATGCGCAGCTTCGCATCGGTCGTGCGCACACCGCTGGGATTGTGCAGGTTGGTGATGACAATCAGGCGCGTGCGCGCCGAAATATTGCGTTCCACCTCGCGCGGGTCCATCTGAAATCCTGATTCAAACTTGCGCGGGAAACGCCGGATCTTTGCGCCCAGATATTCCGCGGTGGCCAGAATCGCTCCATAGGTAGGCTCTTCGATCAAAACCTCGTCGCCCGGTTCCACCAGCGCGGCCATGGCCAGATGATTGGCCATAGAGGTGCCCTGCGCCTGCACGATGCATTCCACCGGCACGCCGGATTTCGCCGAGAGCTTTTGCAACAGCGGCGTGTATCCATAGCCGTCGGAGCCGGAGATCTCCAGATCAGCAAGCTGCGGGCGGAGATCCGCCAGCGAAACATGCTCCACGTCGCTGATCGCCAGATTGTAACGGGCTTTCGAGCGCAGCTTCGCCCATTCAATATAGCCGGAACGAATTTCTCGCCTTTGTGGGCTCATTCGGTGGTCTCATTGGAATCTTATTCGGAACCGGGCGGACGCCCTGAGCGGCCGCGGAACAGGAAATAGACGGGGATCCCAGCGAAAAGGATACACAGAGCGATGCCTGCATTGCGAGGATATTTGTAAATTGTGTTGAGTACGACCAGCCACGCAACGGCAACGAAAACACCGGTGGTCCAGGGATGTCCGGGGACGCGATATCCGGCTTCTTGCGCAGCGGCGCCACCCCGTGCGTCGCGCGCGCGAAAGATGAAAAGGCAGCTAGCGGACAAGCCGAAAAAAAGCCAGTCCATCACAACTACATAGCTGAGGATTTGCTCGTAGGTGCCCAGCAGCACGGTAGCGCTGATCAATCCCCCCAGCAGCGCAATTGCAGCCACCGGGGCGCGGCTGCGCAATCCCAGCCGCGCGAAGACGCTCGGTAGCACGCCATCTTCCGCCATCGCGAATGCCACGCGCGGGTAGCTCAGCATCGCTTGACTCAAAAAACCCAGCGTGGAAATCGCGATGGCCACAGCGATCAACGCGCCTCCCAGCGAGCCTCCCAGCGAGCCAGGGACTCGGCTCATCACCGCCGATGCCGGAGTGGCAGTGCCAGCGAGGCCCGCGGGCGAAAGCGCCTGCACGTAGATGAAGTTCGCGGAAACATAAAGAACGATCACACCAATCACGCCGAGCAGAAGCGCTTTTGGCAAATTTTTGCGCGGCTCGCGAATTTCGCCCGCCACGTAGTTCGAAGTCTGGAAGCCGCCGTAGGCAAACAGCACCGGAATCATCGTTGCGCCGAAAACCGCCAGCAGATCGAAAGACAGCGGCCGATCCAGCAGCGGAAACCATGCCGTGCGCGCGGCATTCGGCGACGGCCAGAAAATCAACCACGCGCCGCAGGCAACAATCATCGCAATCGCCACAATGCGCAGCAGCATGAAGACGCTTTGCACTCCTCCTCCGGCGCGCACTCCCAGGCAATTCACCACGGTGAACACCAGCACCACCGCGACGGCAATAAATTTTTCCGGAACCGCGCCGTGCGAAAACACGCTGAAGTATTTCGCAAACGTTACGGCCACTGCGGCGCTGCCACCGGCATGAATCACCACTAAGCTGATCCAGCCGTATAAGAATCCGAGCAGCGGATGGTAGGCCTCGCGAATGTAGGCGTACTGCCCGCCGACTTTCGGCATGCGATCTGCCAGCTCGGCATAAATGAAAGCGCCAGCCAGCGCAATCGCCCCGCCGGCAAGCCACGCCCCCAGAATCAGCGCGGGTGTGTGCACCAGTCTGGCGACAACATAAGGATTGATGAAAATCCCCGAGCCCACGATGCCGCCCATCACCAGCATCGTCGCGTCATATAATCCCAGGCGCGCAGCAAGCGTCGGACGGGGCCCCAGTTGCGGCGACGGTATTTGTGCTTCGCGAGATGGAGTCGAGTCTGGCAAGAATAAGCGCCTGCAACGATCGCCGAGCTACCCCGCGGCAGGCGGCGGGAATCTATCACCGATGCTGACGCGAGCCAAGCGCGGTGCGTTCAAACTTCGCTGCGGGATATGCAGTTTCACCAAATACAGTTAGTAGATCATTCGCCTCAGATTGGAATTCTAGCAAGTGTCTTAGAAGCTGGCAGTTACAGAGATGTCCGGGCGTATCCAACCTCCCTCATGCGCCGTCTCATTAACAGGGGCTAAAAGTTGTTACTCGGCTGACGAAATCAACGCTGCGACAGCAGCGGCCCCAACGCCAGCTGAAACTCTCGGTTTCCGAGAGAAGGGATGAAACGAATGCGAAACTTAAAGCTCAGCAACTTGATAAGAAAATCTTCAATAACCTTTGGTGCGATGTTTGGACTATTTCTCGGCCTAATCTTTGGACCCGCGCCAACGTCGGCTCAGCAAGCAAACTCCTCCACCGACGTGCCCGTGCACATGGTAGTGACGGTGAAATCGCACCACGGCGCACAAGTTCCCGCGGTGGCGCCAGATGACGTGAAGGTGTATCAGAAGGGCCAGCGGGATATGGTCTCAAGCTGGGTCCCGCTGCAGGGAGATCGTGCCGGACTGCAGCTCTTCCTTTTGATCGACGACACTTCCAGATCCAGTCTCGCCTTGCAGTACAGCAGCATTGACAAGTTCATCGAGGAGCAGCCAGCCTCGACTGCTATCGGCGTGGGATATATGCGCAACGGCACCGTGTACACGGCGCAAAACCTCACGACCGACCATGCCTTGGTGAAAAAGTCTTTGCGGTTGCCGCTTGGATTTGGAGCGGCTTACACCAGCCCGTATCTGGCGCTTTCGGATCTGATGAAGAAATGGCCGGAGACCAAGGATCGCCGCGAAATCTTGATGATCACCAGCGGAACAGATCCTCTCGGCGGCGGATTTTCGAATGATCCATTCACCAACCCTTACCTCGACACCGCTTTCGAACAAGCGCAACGAGGAGGATTTATCGTCTATTCGATTTACTCGCCGGGAGTGGGCCGCGCGGGCCGTGGTTTCTTCCGCACGGATCTGGCACAGACGGGCCTGGATCTGATGGCTCAAAAGACTGGCGGAGAGACCTACTACCTGGCATTCGGTGCTCCGGTGGACATCACTCCGTATTTGCAGGATATAAGCAGAAACCTGAAGAATCAATACGGGCTTACCTTTATAGCTAAAAGCGCAAAGAAGCCGACTCTTGAGCCTGTGAAAGTAAAAACTGAAATGCCGAACACGGGCCTGGTCACTGCGGAAGACGGCTACATCGGTTCCGGGATGTAAGGTCAACCTGCGACCCGCCGCGGCACGCGGCGGGTCGCGAAGGTACAAAATAGCGAGGTCGTGTTCCCAGCGACCCTCCGTGGCTCTCTAAGCGTTGCTATCTCCCGCGCTTTTGGTCTATGCTGCCAATCCGGCGCGCTGGTCAGCGTGGTCTGTTGGCCGCCGATCGCGTTGGATTGGAACGCGCGCCCCGGCGAAAACGGGACAGCTGAAATCACGCCTCTTTCATCGGGTTTGGTTCTACGCGGCATTTGAATCCGGGCGTCGGATCGGGGTTTGCTCCCCGAATAGCGCCGCTCGGTTGGCACCAGCGAAAGACGCAGCAACTCAGATTCAGCGCGCGGACTCGTGCGGCCTCTGGAGTTACGTCCGCCTGCCCGGACTCAATAAAGACTTCCGGGGAATTTGCAGGGCGAACCGCGTTCCTGCGTTTGGTATTTGCCGCTGCCCTTTAGCTTGAGAGCATCGAAAATGTTCAGCAACGCATCGCAGCGAAAGTTTCACCATCCTCACCGCAAGCGCGAGCTTCGCGCTGCCAGCAGATTTGCGCTAGTGCTGGTTGCCATGCTCGTCGTCGCCACGAGCGTTCCCGGCAATGCGTTCGGTTCGCCGGCACGCGCACAACAAACTGATTCCGCGCCGCAGGCTGTAGTGGTGCAGCCCGGCGCTCCAGGCAAACCCAGCAAGACGCTCCCGCCCTCGACGAAGGGCACGCTGCCCTCGCGCTCCCAAGCAGACGTGGAGTTCATGCAAGGAATGATCATGCATCATGCGCAGGCGGTCGAAATGACGGCGCTGATCCCCTCGCACACAGAGAACAAAGATTTGCATTTGCTCGGCGCGAAAATCAGCAGCTCGCAATCGGATGAGATTAAGTTCATGCAGCGCTGGCTGGCAGCTCGCGGAGAATCCGTTTCCATGGCGATGCCGGGAATGTCCGGCATGGATGCGTCCGGCAAACCGATGCCGCTGATGCCCGGCATGCTGACGCCGGAGCAAATGGAAGCGCTGCGCGACGCCAAGGGCGCCGAGTTCGATCACCTGTTTTTGGTCGGCATGATTCAGCACCACAATGGCGCGCTGATCATGGTAAAGGATTTGTTCGACACCGCGGGCGCGGGCCAGGAAGCCGACATTTTCAACTTTGCTACCGACGCGGACAACACGCAAAGAGCCGAGATCAAGATTATGCAGTCCATGCTAGAGAAAAAATCGCCAGAGGAGAAACGATGAATCGAGTGCCCAGTCTTGCTTTTCGTGTCGCCCTAGCCGCGATGATTTTATTTTCCGGTGCGAGCCGGCTCCATGCGCAGGGGGCCACACCTCCGCCAGCCGCGCAGCAGCCCGCCCCGGAACCCGCGAAGACGCCGGAGGCCGAGGACAACAACCCGTTTGCGCCTACGCCCGCTCCCCCGCTGCCAGCGGGAATGACCGGCTCGGACGTCAATGATCCGCGCTACAAGCTCGCTCCGGGCCTATACGATGCCGGTGAAACATCCATGGGCATGAAGCACCTGCAACTGCTGAAGAAGCCCGACGCGTTTCAACTCGGCGCCACCGGTCCCGACGATCCGAAGGTCGAGAAAACCGTTCAACAGCTCGGCATCGGCGGCGGAATGAAGATACCGAAGCCGCTGCAGATGGTGATCGCGGAGCTGGCGTTCTCGAACTCGGACTTGGCCTTCGAGGGCGACCACCTTTTCCAAGGAAATTTTTACGGCGTAAATATCTATGACATCTCCAATCCCGCGCAGAGCTCGCTGCTAACTTCGATGGTCTGCCCTGGCGGGCAGGGTGATGTGTCCGTGTACAAGAACCTGCTGTTCATGTCCGTGGAAATGCCCAACGGCCGCCTCGATTGCGGCACGCAGGGATTTCCGCCGGAGCCTCCGGCGCCTCCGCCAGCTCCGGGGCAAGAACGAAAGCGTCCATTGCCGGCTGCGCAAAAGGACCGCTTCCGCGGCGTGCGCATCTTCGACATCTCGGACATCAAGAACCCCAAGCAAGTCGCCGCGGTGCAGACCTGCCGCGGTTCGCACACGCACACGCTGGTCGTCGATCCCAACGACAAAGACAACGTTTATATCTACGTCTCCGGCACGTCCTTCGTGCGTCAAACGGAAGAACTCGCTGGCTGTTCCGGCGAAACACCGGACAAGGATCCCAACACCGCGCTGTTTCGCATTGATGTAATCAAGGTTCCAGTAGCGGCGCCGCAGGATGCAAAAATAGTCTCCAGCCCGCGCGTCTTTATTGATCCGCGAACCGGCGCGCTCAACGGCCTGAACAACGGCGGCAGCCATGGCAAGGACGCCACCAAGCCTGTCGAGAAGCCTGAGGACACGAACCAGTGCCACGACATCACGGTGTACTCGGCGATCGGCCTCGCGGCGGGTGCATGCTCCGGCAACGGCATTCTGCTCGATATTAAAGACCCGGTTCATCCGAAACGCGTGGACGCGGTGAACGACCCGAACTACTCCTACTGGCACTCCGCTTCGTTCTCGAACGATGGCACTAAAGTCGTCTTCACCGACGAGTGGGGCGGCGGCCTAGGCGCGCGTTGCCGTCCGAACGATCCGAACCACTGGGGCGCGGATGCCATCTTCCATCTTCATGATGACAAATTAACGTTCGCCAGTTATTACAAGCTGCCCGCCGCGCAGACCGACACCGAAAACTGCGTGGCGCACAACGGCTCGCTCGTCCCCGTTCCCGGCCGCGATATCGAAGTCCAGGCCTGGTATCAGGGCGGCGTCTCCGTCATGGATTTCACTGACGCGACGCACCCGGTTGAGATTGCTTACTTCGACCGCGGGCCGATCGATCCGAAAATGTTGGTGCTCGGCGGCGAATGGTCAGCCTATTGGTACAACGGCAACATCTACGGCTCGGAAATCGCGCGTGGGCTGGACGTCTTCGAGCTGACGCCGACGCGATTCCTCACGCAGAACGAAATTGACGCGGCCAAGGCGGTCCGTGTCTCCGTGCTGAACGTGCAGGATCAGCAGAAGCTTGAGTGGCCGGCGAAGTTGATCGTCGCCAAGGCGTACCTCGATCAGGCGGAGCGTTCGCAGGCTTTGCCGGCGGACCGCATCGCAGCTCTGCGCGCCGCAATTCACAGCGCAGAGAGCTCGCACATGAACAAAAGCAAAGTCGCGAAGTTGCAAAGCATGGCGCCTTCCGTCGAACAAAGCGCCTCGTCGGCGAAGACTCCGGCCGATGCGAAACGCTTGCAAGCTCTGGCGGACATTCTGAAGCATCCGTCAGCATAGGCGCATCGCAATCGAGTCGGTTTTCGCTCGTGCCGCATAAAAGAAAAGCAATGAATGATCGGGGCGCCGGGATTCGAACTCACGATCTCCGGCGCCCCGGACAATTTCCGAGCGGCGTCCCTATCGGCCACTTGCCCCGGCCAGTGCGCAACTTCTCCGTTGTACCCAAGACCCGCCTTTCGTAATACGATTGTCCGGTCATGGCCTTTCGCCACTCCGTCGCTCTGTGTCGAAGCGGCAACTCCGCTCCATTTCATCCGCGTTATCATTCGCGTAATTCGAGGTGCTTCCATGGCTCACTTCACCAGACGTGAATTCCTGAAAACCGGACTCGCCGCCGGCACCCTTGCCGTCACCGGAAGCCTCTCGTTCGGCGCGACCGGCCAAACCGCAACAGATTGGATAACGCTCGGAAAATCCGGGGTGAACGTCACGCGCCTGGCGTTCGGCACTGGCAGCTTCAGCGGTCAAGTGCAGCGCGATTTGGGACAAGATGGATTCACCAGGCTCGTGCGTTACGCCTACGACCGGGGCATTCGCTTCTTTGAGACCGCCGAGTCCTACGGCGAAATGCACCGGATGCTCGGCGTGGCCCTGCAAGGCATTCCGCGTGACAGCTATCGCCTCATGTCCAAGGTCACGACGCAGCCGGGCATGGACCCGCAAGCGAAATTCGACGAGCTGCGCAAACTCGCGAAGACCGAATACTTCGACATTATGCTGCTGCACTGGCAACACACCGCGACGTGGCCCGTGGATTCCGCCAAGTGGCAAGATGGCATTCTGGAGGCGCAATCGAAGAAGGCGATCGTAAGTCACGGCGCGTCGGTGCACGGACTTCCGGCGTTGCGCCAGGTCCCCGGTAACAAGTGGCTCGACATCGCCATGATTCGCCTGAACCACAAGGGCACCCGCATGGACGCCGAGGATTACAACACCAGCGGGTTGGGCAACGTCCCGGAAGTTGTCACCCACGTGAAGCAAGTTCGCAAAGAAGGAATGGGCCTGATCAGCATGAAGGTTGTCGGCGAGGGCACGTTCAACCGTGCAGACCGCCAGGCGGCGATGCGCTTCGCCTTCCAGAACGCTGGCGTTGATTGCGTCACGGTCGGCTACAAAAACACTGCGGAGATTGACGAGGCCATCGAGAATCTGAATCTGGCGCTCGCGTAGCGCGGCGCAATTGCCGGCCCAGTGCCTGCTGACTGGATGTGATCTCATAAATGGGCGACCCGTGATGGCGGGCTTCAGAGTCAGTGTGAGAACTCGATAATCTTTCTAGGTCGTGGCCTTGGCCCGGACGCAAGAATTCTCGGCACAAGGCGGCCTTAGCCGCTGAAGTACCGGTTTTGACTCTGACGTTTCTTTTGACTTTGTAGCGGCCGCCTGCTTTTTCTTCTTAGGCGAGTGTCTTTGACTTAGTCGTTGCTCCTGAGGTTGCCGTCGGTTCTGACGTTGCCGAGAATCTTTGTAGCTCTCGGCTCTGGCCACGATATTAACGCTACGAAGTCAACGCGGCCTCAGCCGCTGAAGTGCCGATTTTGCAGTTGTCACGCAGACTCTTCAGCCCCCGGAAACCGCATTCGTCGCGCACGCTGAATAGATCTGCTTGAATTATGGATGTGACGTCTGGATAACCTGCCACCATCGAAAATCCTTGCGGGCCAATTCGGATCGGCGCATACCTTCCCTGGGGTGCGTGTGGGCTGGGCAAAGTTTTTCTCCTGGATTGGGGGGAGCCGCGATCGCCGATTTCACCATCGGGCGGAAAAAAAAATGATCGGTTCCCTGGACGATCAACGCCGGGCGCAGCGTTTGCCGATATTCCTGCCGGTTCAGGTGTACGGCAGGCTGGACGGCGAGCCGTTTTACGAAAACACGGAAAGCATCAACGTGAGCGCCTGCGGCGGGCTGATGCCGATCTCCGCCGGCATCGTGCGCGCCCAAAAATTGATTCTGACGAACCTGCAAACCGACCAGGACCTCACCTGCCGCGTGGCGCGCCTGATTCGCAGCGAAAGAGGACAGGTGCTGGCGGGTTTGGAATTTCTGCAATCCGCTCCGGGCTTCTGGCGCTCGTCCCCCGCGGGAAGCGGCTTAGCCCGGCCGATCACCCCGAAATACCGGCGCAGGCGCCACTATTCGTTCCCCTGATTTATCCCGGCGATTTGTTCTCCAACAACGGAAACTTTCGGATGTAAACTTGCCTGCCGGTGAAGAATCCAATTTTCGAAGACGGCTTCCGCAGGAACGAGGTGAATTAATGATGCTCCGCTCTGGACGCGCGCTCGCCGCGACGAACGCCGATAGTTCAGAATCGCTCGTGCCTCGTGTGGTTCGCGTTGCGCCCATCGCTCATGCCCTGATTCTCGCCGCCTTCCTCCTGGCCTTGATCGCGCCATTCGCAACCGCCCAATCGTCGCCCCAGGCATCGTCTTCCGGCCCCACTCAGGATTATCTGGTCTATGTAGTCTGCGAAGCAGCGGACAAAGTCGTGCTTCTGCGCTTTGGCCCGCACGGTTTTCACGAGGAGCATGACACTCACATCGGCCTGCTCCCGGTGGATATCAATGGCCCGCACGGAATCGCCGTGTCTCCCGACAAGCAATTTGTGTACGTCTCTGTAGGCCATGGGCGCCCGGACGGCTCAGCCTGGAAGCTGAAGGCCGGCACGGAAGAAGTGGTGAAGTACACACCGTTGGGATTGTTTCCCGCGACTGCGGATATTTCCAAGGATGGCGAGTTTCTCTACGTCGCCAACGCGAATTTCCATGGCGACATGGTTCCTTCTTCGATTTCCGTGGTGGCCACCGAAGCGATGCTGGAAGTGAAGCGCATCACCACCTGCACCATGCCCCACGGTTCGCGGCTCAGTCCCGACGGCACCAAACATTACTCGGCCTGCATGATGGACGACATGCTCGCGGAAATTGACACGCAAAAATTCGCCGTC
>Ga0210401_10003635_pt1 | contig 16377 bp, 10 predicted proteins | sample IncBWH32MmetaG_FD_150866 | JGI IMG/M metagenome (GOLD analysis project Ga0210401, IMG submission 150866) | Forest soil microbial communities from Barre Woods Harvard Forest LTER site, Petersham, Massachusetts, United States - Inc-BW-H-32-M | ecosystem: Environmental > Terrestrial > Soil >... | reverse complement strand
GCTCCTCGACCCCGTGCTTGAGCTGCTCGGAGGCGTGTTCGGCCTCGCGCTTCATTTCGCGGCCTGCTTCGCGCGCCTTCTCATTGGCCCGCTCTTGATCGGAGGGTGAACAACTCGACAACAGGAACGTGGTAAAGGATACCAGTAGAGCTCGTTTCATATAGTACCTATTGGATGGACGCTCACCAACATAAGTAGTTTCCCTAGGTCGGGGCCCGTTACACCCATTGCTCCAAACCCCTGCTGGATCTAGAATGGGCACTAGCATGCAGATGCCGCCGAGCTTGGCTTTGGTACTCTCACTGGTGCTGCTGGCGCCGGCGAATGCACAATTGGTGCAACTGCGCCACTGGACCGGGCAGGGCGTCTCACCGGTATACGAAGGTTACGACGTCAACGCCGACGGTTCTTTCAATATGTGGTTCGGCTACATGAATCGCAATTACGAGGAAGAGCTGGATATCCCGGTCGGAGCCGATAACCGCTTCGAGCCCGGTGGCGACCGCGGGCAGCCGACACACTTCCTGATCAGGCGGCACAAGGACGCCTTTAAGGTTGTCGTACCCAAGGATTTCGGCGAACAGCAGTTAGTTTGGATCTTGACGGCGCACGGTCAGACCCAGCAGGTGGTCGGGACGCTGAAGCCGGTATGGATGATCGACCGCTTGCGAACCACACGCGGTGGAAACAGCGAGCGAGTGGATTCTAACACGCCGCCGGTGGTGCATGTCGAACCCTCGTCCCCGGCCGTTACTGGTTCCGGCCCGCTAACGCTGACCGTATCGGCGACCGACGATGGCTTACCGGTGCGCGCGGGAAAGCCGGTCGGGATGACGGCCATGTGGGGCAAGTACCGGGGCCCCGGCACGGTGCTGTTCGATCCGGCGAGCGCGAAGGTCGTGGATGGCCGGGCGGCAACAATCGCAAATTTCAGCGAGCCCGGCGAGTACATATTGCAGGTAGTCGTGGACGACGGCTCCGGCGAGCTGGCCGGAAATTTCGGGTATCACTGCTGTTGGACTAACGTAGAAGTCAAGGTGAATGTCAAGGGAGGCGGCGATGTTAAAGCGCAGCGGTAATGTGCTGTTGGGTTCTCTGATGATGTTGTTCGTCGCGCAGGCGGCGGAAAGCGGCAAAACGGACAGCGCGCGTCAGGTTACGTTCAGCAAAGACGTGGCTCCCATTTTTCAAAAGAGCTGCCAGTCCTGTCATCACGAAGGAACGTCGGCGCCGATGTCGCTGATGACCTACGCCGAGACGCGGCCCTGGGCGCGCTCCATCAAAGAGCGTGTAGTGCGGCGCGACATGCCACCCTGGCATCTCGACAAGACCGTGGGCATCCGCCAATACAAGAACGATCGCTCGTTAAGCGACGACGAGATCGCGACCATTGCCCGCTGGGTGGACAACGGGGCGCCGCAGGGCAATCCCGCCGACATGCCGCCGGCGCCGACCTTTACGTCCGATAAAGCGTGGTTTATTGGCACACCGGATCTGACTGTGACGACCGACCAGGATTTCGTCATGTATCCCAACGGCCCGGACTGGTGGCTGGATCAGTTCGGCGAGGTGAAAATGCCGGAAGATCGCTGGATCAAGGCGATGGAGATCAAGCCCAGCAACCCGAAAATCGTGCATCACGCAGTAATATACGCGATCGAGCCGGACGCGCCGGAAGGGACGCCCGAGGGAGGCGTACAGTTGCACGAATACGCGGTCGGGAAATACGGCGATATCTTCGCGGACAACACCGGCCGCTTGCTGAAGAAGGGCACGCGGCTGAGGTTCGACATGCACTATTTCGCGGTCGGCACGGCGCAGCACAACAAGACCACCATCGCTTTCAAGTTTTATCCGAAAGGCGAGACGCCGAAATATCAGGTCCGGTCGATTGCGATCCGAAATGTGCCGAACGATGAGCTCGATATTCCACCCAATAGCGTGGTGCGAACCGATGGCTACTATCGCCTGACGAAGAATGCGCGCATCGATGCATTCCAGCCGCACATGCACATGCGGGGCCGTGGGATGACGGTCGAAGCCATCAATCTGAATAACACGACCACCATTCTCAGCTCGGTGGACCATTTTAATTTCAACTGGCACATCAACTACATCTACGCCGATGATGTCGCGCCGCTCTTGCCGGCCGGGACGGTGCTGCACATGATCGGCATTCACGACAACACGTCGGCGAATCCGCGCAATCCCGATCCTAATATGTGGGCCGGTTTCGGGGAGCGGAGTGTCGATGACATGGTACAGGTGTGGCTCGATATGGTCTACCTGGACGACCCCGAGTTCAACCGGCTGGTGGCGGAGCGAAACGCCAAGAAAGGGCCGCGGCTGGCGGCAAAACTGATTCAGTGAAACCTGGCGTCATTCTCTTTCTCACGATGGCCTGTTCCTTGACGCTGCGGGCGGATTTCAGCTACGCCACGACAGTGAAATCGCCGGGCGGCACGACGGCGGCGGCAACGCCCGGCATGAACCGCATTACGAAGACTTATCTCAAGGGCCAGAGAATGAAGATCGAAAGTGGATCCTCAGTCACGATTTTCGATTTCGACGCCCAGACGAGCACGGTCATCGATTCGACCCAGAAGACCTACAGGGTCACTAGGTTCAGCGACATGGGCGAGACGTTGAGTAAATCCCGGCAGGACGTGAACGTCGAAGTCAAAGATACGGGACAAAAGAAAACCATCAATGGCTACAACGCGAGCGAAATGGTTATCTCAGTAGAGGTGGACAATCCTTCCGGGCGGCAAGCCGGCGCGAAGATGCATATGGAGGTGGATTTCTGGATCTCCTCCGATGTTCCCGGCGCACCAGAGCTGCGGGCGTTCTACCAGAGGAACGCAGCAAAGTTTCCATGGGGAGCGATGGCCGGCCAGGGCGGCCGCGGCAATCAGAGCATGCAAAGCGCAATGGTCGAACTGCTGCGCAAGATGTCCGACATGAAGGGTGTACCGGTCCTCGAAGTCATAAAAGTGGGCGGCGGCAACGACGCGCAGATGGCGCAAATGCAGCAAGGAATGGCGCAGGCCCGCGCCCGGCTAGAGGAAATGAGAAGCCAAGGCAAGCTGACGCCCCAAATGGAAGAAGCGCTGAAGCGGATGAATGCCGCGTCTTCCGGCGGCTCCCTGTTCGAGACGACCATGGAATCGACCGACTTCTCGGCCAGCCCCATACCTGACTCCGTGTTTGCGATCCCGGTGGGCTACCAGCAGACGCAACAGTAATTCACAGGCAAGAATGCCTGTGCCACTCGGGGATTCTGCGTAGCTGAGTTGACTGGAGTATGCCCTAAGCTAGTCGGTAGGATGCCTCGGGGAACTCTCGCGCTGCTGTGCTTGGCCGTCGTTCCGGCACAGGCGCAAATCATCGGAAGCTGCCCGGTCTTTCCGGCCAATAATGTCTGGAACGCGCGCGTAGACACGCTTCCGCTGGACGCGAAATCGGCGGCCTATGTGAACACCATAGGCCCAACCAGTCCGGGGCATGCCGATTTTGGGTCGGGTCTCTACAATGGCGCGCCGATCGGGATTCCTTATATTGCAGTGCCCGGATCGCAGCCCAAAGTTGCGGTCTCGTTCCAATACGCGAGCGAGAGCGACCCGGGTCCATACCCGATTCCACCGAACGCGCCGATCGAGGGCGGAAGCAGCAGCACCGGCGACCGGCATGTGCTGGTGATCGACCAGACCAACTGTATCCTGTACGAAATGTTTGCCGCCTATCCGCAGACGGACGGTTCATGGACGGCCGGTTCGGGCGCGGTGTTCAACCTGACAGCGAACAACCTCCGCCCATCGACCTGGACATCCGCCGACGCGGCAGGCCTGCCGATCTTTCCCGGTCTGGCACGCTACGACGAGGTTGCGGCCGGCGCCATCAAACACGCACTGCGCTTCACCGCTCCACAAACGCAGAAAGCTTTCATTTGGCCGGCGCGGCATCAGGCTTCGAGTATCACGGACACAAATTACCCTCCTATGGGTCAGCGATTCCGGCTGAAGGCGAGTTTCAACATCGCCAGCTTTTCGCCGCAAACACGGGTGGTGCTGCTGGCGCTGCAGCAATACGGAATGATTCTGACCGACAATGGGTCGGCATGGTACGTCTCCGGCGCGCCGGACCCCGGCTGGGATAACAATCAACTGCACGAGCTGTCGCAATTGCAAGGTACGGATTTCGAGGCCGTGGACGAATCGTCGCTGATGGTGGATCCGAACTCGGCGGCAGTGAGCAGCGGAACGCCGGGAGTTTTGAGCCTGAGCCGGACATCGTTGAACTTCGGATACAGCGGATCGCTGGTGACGAGTCCCCAGACGGTTCCAGTGACGTTCAACGGAGTGAGCGGCGTGAGTTGGACGGCATCGTCCAATCAGCCGAACATCACGGTTTCACCTACCGCGGGGACCGGTAATGCCGTTTTGCAGATTAGCGCGAGGGCTGGCCTTAGCGGTGCGGTGACGGTTTCGGCGCCGGCCGTGAGCGCCTCCGGGCAGGTGCAGGTGAATGTCGCGAGTGCGGTACCCGGCAATCCTTATGGCAGTTTCGATACGCCGGCGAACAATTCCAGCGGGATCGCGGGCGCGCTGCCGGTGACCGGCTGGCGCTCGATAGCATCGAAGTAGCCAGCGCCGGAATCTGGCGCGAACGGGTGGGAAACGAGCCGACGGCATCGAATGGGCTGGTCTTTATCGGCAACGCGACGTTTGTGGACGACTCGCGGTCCGATGTCCAAGCAACGTATCCGAACGCGCCGCTGAATTATCGCGGCGGTTGGGGCTACATGCTGCTGACGAATTTGCTGCCAAACTCAGGCGGCGCGGCCGGTCCGGGGAATGGAAGCTTTAACCTGCATGCCATCGCGGTGAATAAATCCGGCGGCACATTTGACCTGGGAACCCGCACTGTCACGGTTGACAATGCGCAAGCATCCAAACCATTCGGCACTATCGACACGCCCGCGCAGGGCGCCACGATATCGGGAAATGCTTACGTGAACTTCGGCTGGGCTTTAACGCAGAGTGGCTACAACATTCCGGTCGACGGGTCGACGATCACGGTTATGGTGGACGGCGTGGCGGTGGGGCATCCGACCTACAATCAGTACCGTAGTGACATCGCGACCTTTTTCCCCGGCTTGGCGAACAGCAATGGCGCGGTAGGGTTTTTCTATCTGGATACGACCACGCTGGCGAACAGCGTGCATACGATTAGCTGGGTGGTGTACGACAACCAGGGCCGCGGCGATGGGATCGGCAGCCGTTATTTCACGGTAGAAAACTGACGCGCCTACTGCTTTTGAAACACCAACACGTCCGCCTTATCGACCCGGGGAACGATCGAACTCACCTCAACGGTCAGAGCCTTGGCGTCGTCCGATAGCTTCATCCGGTAGCGGTTGACGTGTTCGCCTCGGGTCTCCATCTCCACCAGCATGGGACCGTTGAACCAGAAAGAGGCTGTCGCTTTTCCTCCTCCGGCGATGTTGCAATCCTTTCCATCGGTGGAACACTTCAAATCAACCTTCTTCGCGTTGCCGCTTTCGGTCTCGACGATGTGGATGGAATTGTCGCCTTCCTCGATCACCCAAGTCGCATTCGCGACTTTGCTGTTGGTTTGATCGCTCTTGGATGAATCGAACTGCCAGGTGCCGGCGAGGTTAGGATGGTCTTGTGCTTTGCCGGGGTAGGCGAAAAGCACTAAAGCCAAAAACGCTGACGACGTTGTCAGGTTACGCATAGAAAATACTCCTTTCCAAAACGATGGCCTGTAGCGCATGCTAGCATGAATCGGATAATCCAGGCGTTATGAAGCTGACCGACAAATTTACGCTCGAACAAGGCCGCGTGTATCTGACCGGCATCCAAGCCCTGGTTCGGCTGCCGATCGATCAGATGCGACGCGACCGCCGGGCCGGGCTCAATACTGGCGCGTTCATTTCGGGCTACGAAGGCTCGCCCTTGGGCGGGTACGATATGGCGCTGGCACGCGCCGGGAAGCTGCTATCTGAGCACAACATCCACTTTCGGCCGGCTGTGAATGAGGACCTGGCGGCCACGGCCGTCATGGGCAGCCAGATCTACGATGTGATCGGAAAGAGCAAGGTGGAGGGCGTGGTCGGGATCTGGTATGGAAAAGGCCCGGGTGTCGATCGCAGCGGCGATATTTTTCGGCACGCGAATCTGGCCGGCACCGGAAAGAACTGCGCCGCTCTGGTGCTGTGCGGTGACGATCCGATTTCCAAAAGCTCCACCATCCCGAACCAGAGCGAGTTCAGCCTCTTCAATGTCGGCATCCCGTTCCTGTACCCCGGCAACACGCAGGATGTGATCGATTACGGCTTGCTGGCTATTTCCCTGTCGCGCTTCTCCGGCGCCTGGGTGGGGATGAAGCTGGTCACCGATGTGTGCGATGGCGGCGGCACCGTGGATGTCGATCCCGATCACCCCACCATCTGCTGGCCGGAAGGTTATCAGAAGTACAGTGACCCGCGGCTGGTTCCTCCGATTACGCTGGCGCTGGAGCACGAGGTCAACAATCGGCGAATGGATGCAGCGCGCCAGTTCGCGCGCTTGAACGGAGTGAATCGACATAACGGAGTAAAGGCCCGCATCGGCGTCCTTAGCGCCGGCAAATCGTATTACGACCTGATGCAGGCGCTGCGTGACCTGGGTGTGCATGAAGGAGTACGTATCGGAAAAGTGGGAATGCCCTTCCCGCTGGAGCCCGAGTTCGTCAAGGATTTTGCGAACGGCCTGGAGATGGTGCTGGTAGTGGAGGAAAAACGCAGCTTCATCGAGCTGCAGCTTCGCGAGATTCTGTACGATCTTCCAGGACATCCGGCTGTCCTGGGCAAATCGCACTTCGCGGCGACCGGTGAACTCGATCCGGACAAGATGGCCAAGGTCTTGTGCGAAGTGCTGAAGCTGGCGCCTCGACAGGTAGTAACGCCCGGCAAGGTGATGTCCGCGCCGAAATCGATCGGCTCGCGGCCGGCGGCTTTCTGTTCCGGGTGCCCGCACAATCGGTCTACGCTGCTGCTGGATGGCCAGATCGCGGGCGGCGGCATCGGGTGCCACACCATGGCGATGCGGCTGAACGACCCGAATCGCAACATTTCGTTCCTGACGCAAATGGGCGGCGAGGGCGCGCCATGGATCGGGATGACGCCTTTCGTCGACCATACCCACATTTTTCAAAACATCGGCGACGGCACGCTGTTTCACTCCGGTTACTTGGCGATCGAGGCCTGTGTAGCGGCCAAGGTCAACATTACTTATAAGATTCTCTACAACGGCCACGTCTCGATGACGGGCGGCCAGATCGCGGTGGGCGCGCTGCCGATTCCCGATCTGACGCGGAAGCTAGCGGCGGAGGGCGTACGTAAGACGATCGTCCTGGCCGAAGATGTCGAGAAATATGGCGATGCGAGCGATCTGGCTTCAAACGCAGAGCTGCGGTCGCGCGAGGAGCTGCCCCGAACGCTACGCGAGATGGAGCAGATCCCCGGCGTCAGCGTGATCATTTACGACCAGGAGTGCGCGGCCGAGAAGCGGCGCAAGCGATCGCGCGGGCTGCTGGCGGAGCCGACCATACGGCTGGTGATCAACGAAGAAGTTTGCGAAGGCTGCGGCGATTGCGTGAAGCAGGCGAACTGCATGAGCCTGACGCCGGTGATGACGGAACTCGGCCAGAAGATCCGGATTCATCAGTCCTCGTGCAACAAGGATTATTCCTGCGCGCTGGGCGATTGTCCATCCTTCGTGTCGGTTCAAATCAAAGCGGGGACCGGTCTAAAGAAGAAGACGCTCCCGAAGCTACCGCCGGCTGAGGTTCCGATGCCGCGCCAGATGGCCAAAGCAGGCGACGGTTACCGCATTATCGGACCCGGGATCGGCGGGACGGGCGTCGTGACTATCAACGCGCTGCTCGCGACCGCGGCGTGGATCGATGGCTTGTGCGGTGCGACGCTGGATCAGACCGGAACAGCGCAAAAAGGGGGCGCGGTGGTTTCGCATTTGCTGTTGAGCGAACGGCCCATTGAAGCGCCTGCCAAAGTGAACGCCGCGAATGCCGATTTGATCCTGGGCTTCGATCTGCTGGGCGTGGCGCATCATAGCAATCTCAGCACCGCCCGCGCAGAACACACTATTGCGGTGGTCAATACAGATGTCGCTCCCACCATCGACACCATTCGCAATCGCTCGCCGTTTGGCGGACCGGAGAAGATGGTGGATCTTGTGAATTCGGTCACTAATCGCGGCCGAAATATCTTTGTAGATGGCAACCGGTTGGCGGAAGGCCTCTTCGGCAGCCACATGGCAGTCAACATCTTCCTGACTGGCGTGGCCTACCAGGGCGGATTGATCCCGATCTCGCTCGAGGCGATGGAAAAGGCTATCGAGCTGAATGGCGTGGATATTGAACGAAACATGCAGGCGTTTTCCTGGGGCCGCAAGTATTACGAAGACGCGGCCTGGGTGGAGAGCTTCCTCGCCTCGGAAACGAAAGCCAAGCCGTCGATCGACCGCGTGGCCGAATTGAAGGAGTATCAGAACGCGGCCTACGCGCAATCGTACGTCGATTTTCTGGAGAAGATCGGCGAGCCGTCGCTGCGCGAGGTGGTGGCGAAGTATCTGTACAAGCTGATGGCGTACAAAGACGAGTACGAAGTCGCGCGCTTGCTGACCAAGCCGGAGTTTGAGCGTCAGGCGCTGGAGATGTGGGCGTCGGCCGAATCGATCTCATACAATCTGCATCCGCCGCTTCTGCGAAGTTTTGGAGTCCACAAGAAGCTGAAGCTGGGCTCGTGGTTCCGCACTCCGCTCGTGGTATTGAAGCGGTTCAAGGGGCTGCGCGGGACGCCTCTGGACATTTTCGGCTACGCGGCCCATAGGCGGCTGGAGCGGTCGATGATCCAGTGGTATCGCGTGCTGATAGAGCAGGTAATCGCGAATCTGACGCCCGACAATCTGCCGCTGGCGCTGGAGATCGCTGCCTTGCCCGATCAGGTTCGCGGGTATGAGAAAATCAAGGAACAGAATATCGCGAAGGTGAAGCAGGCGGCCGCCGAAAAGCTGGAAACGCTCAAGGCCGGTCTGCAAACCGGTGTAAACGCGGTACGCTGAGCCCGCGCCAAAGTTAAGAACACCCATCTTAGGTTCGCCTAGACAAGGAATCAGTATGTTCTTTTTCAAACGCAATAAGCTTCTTATAATGGCGATTGCGATGGCGCCGGCCATCTTCGCGCAGAACCCATCGAACCGTTACGCACTCATATTGGAAGATCCTCCCGTTACACAGAGATTTGCAACGCGCGAGGCGGCGGAATCAGCCGATGGCCGAAGTTACCGGCAGCAGCTCGAAGCCAGGCAGAGGAGCCTTCGCGAAGTTCTGGCGTCGCGGAACATTACCGTTACTGGCTCGGTGATTATGCTCACCAATGCAATCTTTGTGGCCGCGCCGAAGGAGCGCGTGGATGAGCTGAAGAGCCTTCCGGGCGTGAAAGGCGTGGTCGCGGTGCGGCGCCATCATCTCGATCTGAACCGGGCAACTGGGTTGCTGAACGCCCCGGCCGCATGGGGCGCGCTGGGAGGAATACAGAAGGCCGGCGCGGGGATCAAGATCGCAATCATCGACACCGGGATCGATCAGACGCATCCTGCGTTTCAGGACAGCTCGCTGGCCATGCCGGCGGGCTATCCAATCTGCAACGTAGCCGGCTGCGCTTCTTACACCAACAACAAAGTAATTGTGGCGCGCAGTTATGTTCAGCAATTGGCAGCTGGAAGCGATCCGAACAACCCCGCCGCCGACTCCCGTCCGGACGATTATTCTCCGCGCGATCGTTCCGGTCACGGCACCGCGACGGCTTCCTGCGCGGCGGCGGTTTCGAACACCGGCCCGGCGGGTTTAACCTTTACCGGCATGGCTCCCAAGGCGTATTTGGGAAACTATAAGGTTTTCGGTTCCCCTACGGTGAATGACGGCGCAACCGACGACGTGATCATCATGGCGCTCGAAGACGCGTTGAACGATCACATGGACATCGCGTCGCTGTCATTGGGCAGTCCGGCGTTTACTGGCCCACTGGACACGGGCGCGGTTTGCGGGAATGCAGCGGGAGTGCCCTGCGACCTGATTCCGCCCGCAGTGGAAAGCGCGGTGCAGGCCGGGATGGTAGTGGTAATGGCGGCTGGAAACGAAGGTGACACCGGCTTTTCCGCTCCCACACTGAGCACTATTTCGAGCCCTGGCGATGCGCCGTCGGGAATCGCAGTCGGCGCAACCACGAACTCTCACTTCATGACGGAAGGCGTAGAGGTGCCAGGATCGGGCGTGCCTTCGAATCTACAACTCGTGGCAGGCGTGTTCGGAAACGGGAACGTTCCGATCGGCGCGGTGGCCGATCCGCTGGTGGATGTCACGGCGCTGGGCGACAACGGTCTGGCTTGTAGCGCCTTACCGGCAGGCTCGCTCACCGGCGCGTTTGTTCTGATCGAACGCGGTACTTGTGATTTCTCGGTGAAAGCAGCCAATGCGCAGAGTGCCGGGGCGAGCGGTGTCATCTTCTATATGGCGGATCAGACCTCGCTAGTCTCTCCCGACGTGGGAGCGGCCACCCTTACCGCCATCATGATTTCCAACAACGAGGGCTTGGCGCTCAAGTCCTTCATCGACTCGAATCCCGGCCAAATCGTCTATATCGACGCGGCGGCCTTCGAGCAGACCACCACCGCCTTCGACCAACTAACCAGTTTCTCTTCGCTGGGGCCAACTACCGGCAATAATGCCCTCAAGCCCGATCTGGTCGCGGTGGGACAGGACATTTACATGGCTGCCCAGAGCTACGATCCGTTGGGCGACCTGTACAGCGCCAATCGATATGCTTCGTCGGCGGGAACAAGTTTTTCGACGCCATTGGTGGCCGGGGCCGCCGCGCTAGTGAAACAAGCTCATCCGGGTTTCACGCCGGCTCAGATTAAATCCACTTTGGTAAATACCGGCTCGCAGGTTGTCACCAGCGACGATTCTGCCGACATGGTGAGTATTCCTGCGCTGGGAGGCGGGAAACTAGATGCCGGCACGGCTCTTCAGACGACTATTACGGCCAATCCGGCGTCCATTTCCTTCGGAGTAGTGACGTCCGTTCCAGCCAGCCAATCGTTTCAGATTACGAACGCCGGCACGAGCCAAGTGAATTTGACGTTGGCAGTCGCACCGATCAGTTCGGCAACCGGCGCAAGTTTGGCTCTGGACAGGCAAGCCTTGACGCTGGCCAGCGGCGCGTCGGCCCCAGTGAACCTGACCATCAGCGGAGCGCCGCCCAAGCCGGGATCCTATTACGGGGCGATCACCATTAACGGATCAGGAACCACCTTGCGAGTGCCCTATCTCTATCTCGAGGGCAGCGGCATCGCCAACAATCTCATTCCGCTCGGCGGCGATGGATTCGACGGAACAGTCGGTCGACAAATTCCGGACGGAGCGATTGCGATTAAACTGATCGATTCGTCGGGGGTGCCGGTATCAGGCGCTCCAGTGAGCTTCACCACGAATGGAAGCGGAACCCTCCAAAGCGCCGACACCCAAACCAATGCGTACGGCATCGCTCAAGCCGTCCCGATCCTGGGCTCGCAACCCGGCGACTATGACTTCACGGCCAGCGTGACCGGCCCTAACTCTGGCGGGCTTACATGGGACTTCACGGGTTCGGCTCGCGCGGTGCCTACGATCGCAGCCAAGGGCATCCTCAATGGCGCCAGTTTTGAAATGGGCCGGCCAGTGGCGCCCGGTTCCTATATATCGATCTTTGGAAGCAATCTAAGCGATGTCACCGATTTTGCCAAGACGACCATTCTTCCGCTGGCGATCGATTACGCGATGGTTAGCTTCGATGCGCCTACGCCTTTGGTTAGTGTCAGCGTGCCCGGGCACCTTCTTTATGTCTCTTCGGGCCAGGTGAATTTGCAAGTGCCGTGGGAACTGCAGGGCCATGGGTCCGCCCAGGTAAAAGTGACGATCGATTTCTCTTACGGCAATGTCGTCACGTTGCAACTCTCCGACTACTCGCCGGCCTTTTTCGAGATCGGCGGCGGAAATGTTGCCGCGCTGGATTCCAACAATCAGGCGATTGGCACGAGTAATCCGGCGCAACAAGGGAAGACTGTCCAGCTTTACCTTAATGGTCTAGGACCGGTAAATAACCAACCGGCCAGCGGGGATCCGGCCCCATCGTCTCCGTTGGCGACCTGTATTTCAACGCCCACGGTAACCATCGGCGGCCAAACCGCGGCTAGCTCATTCTGCGGTTTGGCGCCGGGATTTCCGGGGCTTTACCAGATCAATGCGACCGTTCCCACCGGCCTGACGCCGGGCTCTCAACCGATCACGGTCTCGATAGGGGGACAGACCTCGAAGGCCTCCGGTATAGTAGTGCAGTAGTGGTGGTCGCGGCTTGTGTGCTGAGACCGATTACGAACGCATCCGGATTACCTGGATTGGTGCCCTTCGCTGGTCCACCGAACGGTTCAAAGATCGGGCCTGTGGAATAACCGGTCAGATAAATCAGATTGTTGGTGGCGTCGTAATCGATTCCATAAGCGACTTGCAGGCCGTCGCTTCCGAGATATGTGAAGTATTTGATCCCCGCGGGCCCAGGCGTCGACGGGTTGAACTCGAGAGCGAAAGCGTCCTGAGTATTGTCGTAGGCGGATTGCAGGGCATTAGCCGTGACAGGCAAGCCGGCGGACATGGTCAACCCGGCCACATACAAGTTGCCGTTCGGATCCATCTTGAGATCGAAAGGTACGTCGGCGTTGCTACCGCCGAAGTAGGTGGAATAGACCAGCTGCGCCGAGCCCGAATTGGCCGGATTCAAAATGGTAATGAAGGCATCGGTATTCCCACCGTATTGCGGCTGGAGTGCGTCGCTCGATATGGGGAAGTTCTGCGATAAGGTATAGCCGCTCACGATTACCCGGCCCTTAGGATCGAGGATAATATTGCGGGCTTCTTCCTCGCCGGCGCCACCGAGAAATGTGCCGTACTGTAGATAGCTGCCGCCCTGCGTGGTATTGATCTGCGCAACGAACGCATCGCCACCCGAGCTGTAATTGGGGTTAAAGCTGGCGCCGGCGACGGGGAAGTTGTAAGAGTAAGTTCCGCCGACAACCCAGATCGTCCCGTCGGATGCGGGCGCAATGCCGAGCCCCGTATCCCAGTAACCGCCGCCCAAGTACGTAGAGAAGAACAGAGAGCCGGAACCAGATTGCGTCGGATCAATACCTGAAACAAACGCATCCTGGCTTCCTTGCGCGCCCTGGAAGCCGTTCACGATCGGGAAATTCGTAGACTGTGTCCCGCCCGTCACCCACATCCTTCCTTGGGAATCAACGGAAATCGCATTTCCAGTATCGGTGCCGCTGCCTCCCAAATACGTGGAGTAAAGCGGGACCTCGAACAAGTCGAGCTTCATGACGAATGCGTTGGTAGTGGTACTGCCCAAAGTGGTTTGAGCGGCGTTTACGGTTGGGAAATTGGCCGATGCGGTTGTCCCCGTCAAATAGACGAAGCCTTTTGAATCGACCGCCATGCCTCCCAGCGAGTCGTTGAGGCTACCGCCGATGAAAGCAGCGTAAGTGATTTGCGAAGCCGGAGGTAACGTGGGGTCGATGATGGCAAGAAAGATATCCTCGCCGCCGATCGGAGTCGTACCCGCCGCAGGGCCGGCCACCGGAAAATCGCTCGAATAAGTGGTGCCCGCAATGAACAGAAGGCCGCGGGCATTGTGGCCGATGGCATATCCGATGTCTTGGGAGGAGCCGGCAAAATATTGTTCTAAAGTAACCACAGGATCGATCACTAATTCGCGCTGGTGGTCATAGCGGCCGAGAGCGAATCCGTAAGATCCGTCGGCATTCCTGCGAAATCGGCTGTCGATTGCGATTCTCGCCCCGCCGGCGGCGATCTGGTAAGCAACCGGACGTTTTAGGGTAAACGCCGCGTTCAGGTTGCCGTCGCGATCCAAGCTCGGATGGATATCTGGAAACGCAAGCCGGATTTGCCGCGGGTCGGCGCCGGGCTTGATCAAGAGGTCATATTCCAGCTTGCCCTCGTTGCCGTAGTAAACCAAGTCGACGCCGCGATAAAGCCCGCGCATCTGAAGGCGGCCGTAATTGCGAACTCTGCTCCGCCATTTAGAAGGATCGTTGCCGAGGAAAATGCCGGTGGTGGAGCGCAGCATATCGAGGCCTTCCAACCGGGCCTGGCGATCGGCGCCTGCAAACTTGAAGCGCAGGGTCTGGGCGCCAGCTTGAACTTTAGCGCCATTGCCCTCGAAGACGAAGTGCGAGCGGGTACCGCGCGCGATAAACTCATTCGAGCCTGTTTCCGGCCCGGGTTCGAATCGAAGAGGCGAAGTAGCGAGTATGCGAGCAGCGTCCGGTGGAGCGGCGGCGAAGAGCGCGACCGAGGTCAGGGACGCAAGTGGAAGAAGAAAGCTTATTTTCATTTTGAAGCGAATGTTGGTTAGGACGTGCCAACTGTCACCCAGGTTAACGGAAAATGCATGCGATGGGGGCTAAAGGACTGCTGACATTACAAAACTTCACAAACATAGACGGTAGCACACTCGGGTTTCTGGTAACGGTATAGGAGGGCAGGGCGTCTGCCCAAACAAGATGCAGAGAAAAGCTCGAGAACTAACTATTCTTGCGGCCGCGGGCGCGATGCTGCTCTTTGCGGCGGATCCCTGGAAAACGAAGGACTCCAAAGAGTGGACTAGCGAGGAAGTGACCAAGGTGCTCACCGACTCTCCCTGGGCGAAGGACAAAACCGTCGCCCCGGAGGGAGCGGCGCAGCCACAACGCGGACGCCGGGGTATGGGCGGCGGTGGCATGGGCGGCGGAGGGATTGGTGGTGGCGGGATCGGATTTCCAGGCGGCGGTTATCCGCGCGGTGGTGGTGGTTATCCTAACGGTGGAGGCGGAGGGTATCCTAATGGAGGCGGCGGATATCCGAATGATGGCGGCGGCCGTCCGTCGTCCATGAACCTCACCATCCGGTGGCAGAGCGCTCAGCCGGTCCAGGATGCGCTGGCGAAGCAGAGAAGCCTGACTGCCGACGAATCCAAGGCGCTCGCCGACGCCAGCCAAAAGGATTACATCATCACCGTGGTCGGTTTTCGGGCACCCAACCGGCGCAGCAGGAACGGGGACATCGATTCTTCGGATTCGAACGACCAGGATCGCGATCGCGACACCAAGGCCAGCAACGATGCCCTGCGTTCGCGATTCATAGATGCTGCCCGGCTGGTTCCGAAAGGGAAGAGCCCGATCTACGCCGAGGATGTCCAGTTCGAAGGACCGAATGGCGCCAGTGAGATGCGCTTCTTGTTTCCCCGGAGCAAGGAAATTTCCGCCGATGACAAAGAGGTCGTCTTTTCCTTTGAATCGCAAGGCATCAAGTTTGAACACAAGTTTCGCCTCAGCGACATGAACTACCAAGGGAAGCTGGCTCTATAATACCCGCGGGGCTCTCGCCCTGCTGCGGCTGGCTTACAATCGAGTCATATGCTACTGGTGCGAACCGTCGGCCTTGCATTGATCCTCGGGGCGGCCGCGGCGGCTCAGAGGCAACCTTTCGACGTACAAGCGCTCCTGAAGATCCAAAGAATCGGCGAGCCGCTGCTTTCGCCGGACGGAAAGACGGTTGCGTTCACGGTCCAAAGCGTGGATCTGGAGCAAAACACAAAGCCAAAACAAATTTACGTAGTGCCTACGGCTGGCGGCCCGCCTCAAAAGGTCACGACCGAGGGCACAGATAATGAACGGCCCCGTTGGGCGCCCGATTCGAAGCGAATCGCTTTTGTCTCCAATCGCAGCGGTTCGTCGCAGGTGTGGGTCGTGAACTCAGACGGCTCGCAACCGAGGCAAGTAACCAATCTCTCCACGGAAGCCGGAGGGGTGCTGTGGTCGCCGGACGGGAACAAGTTCGTCTTTACCAGCGACGTCTATCCGGATTGTCCGGACGATAATTGCGCCAAGAGCCGGTTGGAAGCCGAGAAAAACAACAAGGTGAAAGCGCGCAGTTACACGACTCTGCTCTTCCGCCACTGGACCGAGTGGCGGGGCAAGCGCCGCTCGCATCTGATGGTAGTGAATGTCGACGGCACTGGACTGAAAGACTTGACGCCCGGGGATCGGGATGTTCCTCCGTTCTCGCTGGGAGGTCCGGATGACTACGCGATATCGCCGGATTCGAAGGAAGTTTGCTACGCCATGAACGCCGATCCGATACCGGCCACCAGCACGAACACGGATCTGTTCGTGGTTCCCATCGAGGGCGGCGAATCGAAGA
>Ga0210401_10003632_pt1 | contig 16385 bp, 17 predicted proteins | sample IncBWH32MmetaG_FD_150866 | JGI IMG/M metagenome (GOLD analysis project Ga0210401, IMG submission 150866) | Forest soil microbial communities from Barre Woods Harvard Forest LTER site, Petersham, Massachusetts, United States - Inc-BW-H-32-M | ecosystem: Environmental > Terrestrial > Soil >... | reverse complement strand
AATGCGTTCGCGCAAGTCCGTGAACACCAGAACCACCATAATCGCCGAAAACGCCGCCCACTTCGCCGCGTCCACGCTGAATCCAAACGCGTAAAAGCAGCAGAGAAATAGCAGGCCCGTGAGCAGCTCCACCAACGGATACATCCGCGAGATCTTCGTCTTGCAGCCGCGGCATTTTCCGCCCAACAGCAAGTAGCTGAGTACCGGAATATTGTCGTACGCGCGAATCGGCTCGCCGCATTTCGGGCACGCCGACGCCGGCAGCACGATGGACTTGCCCGACGGGATGCGCAAAATGCACACGTTTAAGAAACTGCCAATGATCAGGCCGAACAGAAAGACAAAAACACCGATGAAAGTAGATAACGCCACAATTTGATTGTGCCCGAACGCTGCGTCCCCCTCAAGCAGCTGCTTCGCCATCGTGCCCGACTGCTAACGCGGCCAGGAGCGCGGCGGGACCGCGGACCGCGGTGCGAACTGCAGTTCCAGCCGCGTACGCGGAACGCGAATCTGTGCTAAACAGCACAGGTTCCAGCAGCGTCTGGCGCGCGAAACGCCGTCAGAAATTTTGCGCCTCAGCCGTGCCTCCCTGTGCGGCGCGTCTAGATTCCACGTTCATTTTGTATTCATCATTCATTCATCGCCCCCTCATCTGGTGTTGAGACGAGAAACTGACAAGCACGAGACAATCATTTGATTTCTCCGTGACAAGCTCTGCTCCCCGCGCGCTTACCGTGGCCACTCGGGCCACGGCTTTCAATCCACTACGAGAGGAACATCATGGACAAGATGAAGAGCTTGATGAATCGCACGGTGAATCGCCGGTCGTTATTGCAGAAGGGCGCGATGGCAGGTGCAGCTACGGTCGGCGCTGGGCTAATGGGCGCGGGAAAGGTCGCATTTGGCCAGATCGGTTCAAGCAGCCTCAACAAGGGAGATATAGCCATTCTTCAATTCCTGGCTGCGGCCGAACTCATCGAATCGGATCTTTGGATCCAGTACGCGGAACTGGGTGGCATCGGAGATAATCCTCCCAGAGAGGTAGATCCCAGCGAGCAGTTGAACAACTACCAGATCGCCTTGTCGAACCTCGATACCGACGGCCCGCAATACATCGCCAGCAACACCATTGACGAAATCAGTCACGCCGCCTTCCTCAACGGATACCTCGAATCCAAAGGCGCGGACCCGGTCAATTTCGACGAGTTCCGCACACTCCAAGGAAGCACGGCCACGGGCGCGCAGGACATCGGCCGCCTGACGAACCTGATGCACCTAAACGTGGACACCAACTGGTTCGTCCGCTACCGCAGCACCACGAATCCAGACTTTGGCGCCACTTTCCCTCAAGCTCTCAAACTCAATAACGTCACCGCCATTCCCCGCAACAACAAGGATTTCGAGGGTGCTTCGAATCCCAACTTTCCGGGCAACGATCACATCCAGGCGATCGCCAACGTAGCGGCCTTTCACTTCGGATTCATCGAACAAGGTGGTTCCAGTCTCTACGGGGCGCTTAGCCAGAAGGTCAGCAGTCTGGAAGTGCTGAAGATCACACTGGGTATTGGGGGAGACGAGATTGCGCACTTCCTCGAATGGACGGATTTCGCGGGCAACGGAGTGCAACAGCCGGTGGCGCCTTTTAAGGACCCCATATCCGGTCTCTCGTTTCCGGATTTCTTCAACAACCCACCGTTGCAGCCGCCCACCCTGGTTCAGCCAAGTCTGATCTTTCCGGTTCCCTGCGAGTTCATCAGTGCAGACTTGCCCCACTGCGCGGTGATTCGACCGAGCGATGACAAATTTGCAGGCGCCGTGGCGGCGATTGCATCGTTTACCGCGGACGGCCTGTTTGTTGGGCAACAACCGAAGTTCCTCAAGACCCTGCAGCAAATGGCGGAAGCAGCGGACGCTGCCACACGCCAGGCCTAATTACCCGAAAACGAATGTCGCACCAGATCGGTCCCGGCCGTCCTCACGCAGGACGGCCCCGGACCATTTCTCATTGGGGTTTGTTCAGGTGTAGGCAGCTAATCCTGACGCAAGGCCTGTGCGGGATCGATCTGCAAAACGCGCGCGCCTGGAATGGCACACGCGATTGCGGCGACTGCCAGCAAGAAGATGGGCGCGCCTGCGAAGGTGAGCGGATCAACCGGAGAAATGCCGAACAGCAACCCGCTGGTGAATTTCTGCGCGGCGAAAGCGCCTAGAAGACCGATGGCCGCACCAATCGCAGCCATTTTCACGCCTTGCTTCAGCACCAGCCAAAGAACACTGCCATGGCTCGCCCCCAATGCCATCCGCACCGCCATTTCCTGCTTGCGTTGTGCGACGAGAAAAGAGACCACGCCATAGATGCCCACAACTGCGAGCGCCAATCCCGCCACCGCGAAGGAAGCCAACAAAACAGTGGTGAAGCGTTGCCCGCCGGTCTGGCGTTCGACCAGTTCGTCAATCGTTTGTACCTCGGCGAATGGCATGTCGGGATCCAGCGCTCGAAGTTGACTTCGTATTTCGGACTCCAATAAATGCGGCTCCGAGGCCGTGCGAATCAGAATATCCTTGAACCCGCCATTCACCAGGGGGTGTTGGGAATACAGCACGCTAATCTGTGGTTGCGAGGCGAGGGCCAGACCAGCATTTTTGAAATCGCCAATAACGCCAATCATTGTTACGTCGACGTCGTCCGTTATATTCTCCTCAACAGCGATTCCCGGTAATTGCGGAGGCCCGATGTGAATCTTCCGGCCGATGGGATCTTCTGTCGCGAAATAGCGCCGCTTGAATTCCTCGCTAATCAGTGCCACCGGAGGGCTCGTGGCGCCATCCGACTCCGCGAAATCTCTTCCGCGAATCAGCGGAATTCCCAAAGTTCGAAGGAAATGTTGGTCTACAACTCCGAACTGTGCCGACGGAATATCTTGAATTCGTGTGACAGCATACCCGGGAATAACCAACTTCTGAGTCCATCCGTTATTCGGCGGGTAGACGGTTGTCACCGTCGCGTCAATCACGCCTGGCAATGCCCGGACCCTTGTTGCAAAATCGTCGCAGAAGCGCGTTCTTACTCCGGGGTTTGTATAGCGGACAGGCGGCAAATAGATGCGGCCTCTCAATAAATGGTCCTGACGGATACCCAGATTCTGACCTTCCAAACGTATGATGCTTCGAATCAGCAGGCTCGCTCCCACCAGCAGCATCAAACACATCGCCATTTCCGTCGTCACTAGCAGGCTGCGCACACGTTGACTCGAACGTCCGGACATCGCGGATCGCCCGCCTTGCTTCAGGGCATCCACGAGGTTCAGCCGAGTGCCCATGAACGCCGGCGCTAGCCCAAAAAGCAAACTTGTGACGAGAGATACCAATAATGTGAACGTCAGCACTCGCCAGTCAATTCCCACCGAACCAAGTTGGGGCAGATTTTCCGGGTGCATCCTCGCGAGAGCTCTCAGTCCAATCTCCGCACAAGCAAATCCCACCGCTCCGCCGATGAGCGACAGCAATAGCGTTTCCGCGAGCAATTGCCGGAGAAGGCCGCCACTTCCCGCTCCCAAAGCCGCGCGCACCGCCAGCTCCCGTTGACGCGCCGAGTTGCGCGCCAAGAGCAGATTAGCCAGATTCACGCAGGCTATCAGCAGGATCAGGCTCACGGCTCCCATCAACAAGTACAGCATCGGCCGCAGCGCTCCTACGCGGGAGTCAGCCAATCGCTTCACGGCTACACCGACACCTTGATCCACCGGATGTTCTGCTGCGAGTGCAGCTGCGATTACCGAGAGATCTGCCTGAGCCTGTTCGAGCGCCACTCCAGGGTTTAGCCGTGCCAACACTGCGTACCCGCGCTCTCCCCTCCCACTTTCCGCCCACATGTCGGGCGAATATGGAAAGGGAGTCCAAATTTCGCTCTGCCGCCCAGGCTCCACCCATGCCGGAATCACGTCCGGCATCACTGCGACAATGGCGTAGGGCTCCCCATTGATGCGAATCTTGCGGCCTAGTACGGACGGGTCGCCGGCGAACCGGCTTCTCCACAGCTGCGCGCTGATTGCGGCCACGTAGTTTTTGCCTTCCTGATTTTCATCCTCCGAGAAGAACCGGCCGATGATGGGTTGAATACCGAGGATCTCGAAATACGCTGCTGGTACCAATCCGACCTCCATCTGCTCCGGTTGGCCCGCGGACTCACCGAAACTCACATTCTTGGCCCAGGTGTCATAAGCCACCATGTTCTGAAAGCTGCGACTTCTCTGCGCGAAGTCCCGGACGTCCAGTGCCGAAGGTCCATCAGGATTTGCAAAGGTATTGAACATGCCTTCCTGAATGGAGTAGATACGCACGAGTTGGTCCGCAGCAGTGAAAGGCAGCGACCGCAGCATGAGCGCATCAATGGCACTGAAAATTGCGGTATTGGCGCCAATGCCCAACGCGAGCGTGAGAACGGCAACCACGGAAAAACCGGGGCTTTTTCGTAGGGAGCTGGCGGCGTACTTCACATCGCGCGCCAACCGCTCCAGCCAAATCGCGTTCCATATTTCGCGGACGTCTTCCTGGGCCCGGGTGGTGTTGCCGAAAGCTCGTCGCGCCGCATAACGTGCTTGCTCGGGCGGCAAGCCGGAGTCTTGTTGCTCCTCGGCTTCGATTGCCAGATGCGCTTCGAGCTCGCGTTCTACTTCGGCATCACGATCGCGGCGCCGCCAGGCCGCGACGCGAGCAATGCGCGTGCGCAGCCAATTCCAAACGCTCACGGCTAGCCTCCCCGCGCCGGCCACAGCACCGTTGCGACCGCCGCAGCCAGTTGTTTCCAGCGCGATTGCTCGCGGACCAGTTGCTTCCGGCCCGCCGGCGTTAGCCGGTAATATTTGAACTCGCGGTTGCGATCCTTGGCCATTTCCCACTTCGCGACGATCCAGCCCTTGCGTTCCATGCGATGCAGGGCTGGATAGAGCGAGCCATGCTCCACCTGCAGCACATCGTCCGTAGTGCGTTGAATATGTTTCGCAATTTGATGGCCGTGCGCCGGCCCGAACAGCAGCGTGCGCAGAATCAGCATGTCGAGCGTGCCTTGCAGGAGCTCAGCGCGGTTGGATGACTTGTTGGGCGTCATGATGGTAGCCACTCTACCTCAGTAAGGGTAGACGCACTACTCTCGACGAGGTTAGCAGACGAGCGCATCTAAGCCCGCGGCGTTGCGGCCTACTGCACGAAATGGGTTTGTTTGACGAATGGACGACGCGCGGCTAAGCTCCGTTGCAACGGGCGGCTAGAACGATGTCGGTCATTTTCCGCGCGATTACTTACGCCACGCTTTTTGTGGGCTTTGTGCCGATCTATCTGCCGGCGCGCGTTCCGGCCTCGGCGGGCATTGTGCGCCCACCGGCAGTTGCTGCGCGACAGATCGCGGGAATAGTCGTAGGCACCATCGGCGCGGTAATCGCACTGTGGTGCATTCTCACCTTCGCGACGATCGGCAAAGGCATGCCAGCGCCATTCGACCCGCCGCGCCGCCTGGTGATTCGCACGCCCTACCGCGTCGTCCGCAACCCCATCTACATCGGTGCAGCCCTGGCCTTAGCCGGCGCCGCGCTACTTTGCAAGTCCTCGCCTCTGCTCACGTACGCCACCGCGTTCCTTGTCGTCTGCCATCTCTTCGTGCTCACGAATGAGGAACCCACGCTCCTCCGCACCTTTGGCGCAGACTACGAAGCCTACTGTCGGCGTGTCAGGCGCTGGTGGCCCGCCGCGCGCGCGGTGCCGTAAGAATGCGACGCATTAACGCGGTCTATCAATTAAAGATTTCAAGCTCTTTCCAGCTCGCTCATGCGAGTCGGATGATCGTGTGATACTGTGCCCGCCAAAAGAATCCGGGACGGTCGATCAGGCCGATGCATATTCGCGCTTCCGTCGCATTATTGGTTTTTACTTTCCTCGCGCTGGCCCCGCTGCAGGGTCAGGATCAGCCTGCAGCCGGCTATAGCTCGCCGACGATTGTGACCGATCGCCCCTCGTTCACCAACTCCAGTATTGTTGTCCCTTCGGGCAGTCTTCAGTTGGAGAACGGCTTCCTGGAAACTTACAATCAGGGCCAGAACGTCGTTGACGGCCCGGAAACCCTGCTACGCTTTGGCATCGCGACGAAGACCGAGTTGCGTTTCACCGCGCCAAATTATTTCTACAACGCAAGCAGCGGCGGCGGTCCCGGCTCAGGATTCGGCGACATGGCCGTCGGCGTCAAACAGCAATTCGGACCCACGCTTGGCGGATTCGACGTGTCCGCGACATTGTTCCTCAGTTTCCCGACGGGGGCCAAGACCGTTTCCAGCGGGGGGTATGATCCCGGTTTGCAGGTTGCCTGGTCGCACGGGCTCTCCAGCAAGTGGACAGCGGCCGGAATGCTCGCTATGTATTGGCCCACGCAAGGTCAATCACGAAATCCCACAGGTCAGGCCACGCTCCTTGTGGACCGGCAATTGACGGGCCGTTGGGATACCTACATCGAATACGCGGGGAGCTTTCCCACGCGGGGTGGGACGCGCCAGATTCTGGACGTCGGCACAACGCTGAAACTCACAAAGACTCAACAACTCGACTTCCACTTCGGCGAGAGTTTAACGGGCACAGTGAATCGCTTCGTCGCAATCGGTTACTCATTTCGATTCCAAGCAGTCCATCGTCACTAATTATGGTTTGCGCTGCGCTCCCATCAGCGTGATGGCGATCACACACTTTTCCGCCGACCGATTGTGCCAAGCGTGGCGGGTCCCGTTCTGAATCACGCAATCACCCGCTTTGAGCAGAACTTCCGCTCCGTCGTCCAACTTCAGATACACTTCGCCAGAAATTACGACGTCGAAATCCACCGTGTCGGTCGTATGCATGCCGGGATGATCCGGTTCCAGCACATCCATCATCCCTGGCAACTTCTCCTGCATCTCTTCCAATGCGGACGCTGTGACGATTCGCTCGCCGCGCGTCTTCGTCGCCGGCGGCAGCGTGAAGAATCCGAAGCGGAAGCCATTCCTCGCAGGGAAGTAGCGCGGCGGCATCAGCGCAGCTCCATCTGAGGGAAGTTCCGGCACAGAATCGCTTCCCCACACTCGATGAAACTCGTACCCCGGAAGCAGCGCCACACTCACCGGCTGAACGCCCTTGTCGCGCATGATCAGCGACTTTCCGGATGTATTCTGCCCCGTCACCACGCAGCGAATATCCATAAGATCTCCCGAATTCGTGCGGATTATACACACAGCCACGGTGCCAGAGCGCCTCGCCGTCGGGACGCAGGCCACGATCCAGGTAATTCGTGAGCTCGGCGTCTTGAATCACATAGCCAATGCGATAATTAGGGTGCCCGTCAATACGTCGCATTAGCGGACATGTTGGTTCCAAGCAATATCGCTAGTCCGAAAACGAGTGCGGAGCCCGTAGGAATTTGGCATAGTCCACTCGTTCCGTGGAGGCTGCACCATGAAAACCCTCAGTTTCCTCGGACTTTTCTGCGGTCTTGTCGCTTTATTCCTTCCCTCTGCCTCAGCTCAAAACTCCGGCCAAGCGGGACCCTCGGAAGGCGGCACCAGGTCGATACTCATCACCATTTCAATCCCACCTCTTCTAAATTCTCCGTTCACAGCAACAGTCAACACGGTGTGGACCATCCGTTCTGGAGACGGCACCTCTCGAACCATCAAAAACCACCGCACCATCGCGCGTGATAGTGCAGGACGCATTTTTCAGGAGCGCCGTTACCTTACTCCCGATGGCGACAAGCAAGAGACCCGCATCACTCAGCTTGAATTCAGCGACCCGACTACGCACCAGATATACTTCTGTCATCCTGATGGGTATGTCTGCGAGCTATAAGAATATGATATGTTGGCAGTCGCGGATGATGCTACGAATGAAGCGTCCTCCTCTGGCGCGAATGATGTAAGGAGCGAGGATCTTGGCCATGAAGAAATTCTCGGCCTTGATGCCATCGGCACCCGGGAGACCACCACAATCGCTCCGGGCACTGTTGGGAACGACCACGCCCTCGCCGTGGTCAGGGAATTTTGGCACTCGACGCAACCGGGATTTAATTTGGTACTCGACAAGACGGATCCGCTCTCCGGCAATGCGCACATCCGCGTCACCGAAATTCACCTCGGCGAACCCGATTCGCACCTTTTTGCGCCACCCGAAAGCTTCACCATGGTGGACGCGCGAAGATCCGCCGTGCCTGCAGCGAACTAACTCAATCTCCGAACGGCAATTCGCTCTAATCTCGTAACCGGAAACTGCCGCTCTGTCCAATCGTCCCGCGTTTGAACGCGACCCTGTCACTACGCTATATTCGATGGTTTACACCTCATGTCCTGGCTCGAACAGAAGGTCTTGGCTTACGAACAGATGCGCTTCGCGCAGGAGCCGAATCGGCGCATTCTGCCGTTCGCCTGGGGGCTGGAACATATCGGCGGCGCGGCGAACGAACGCGACCCGCGCGGCTGGCTGGAAAATTTCGCACGCGGCACAGTGGCACGCAGCGACGAATGGTTCGCCACCACTCCGGCGGACGATTACTCGCTCGCCGGCAACGTACTCACTTTCACCAGCGCCATCGAATCACCGTGGCCGGAAAATAATCGCGTGCATGCGCAATTGTTTCAGGCGCGGCGTCGCGGTCCGGCCGTGGTGGTGCTGGCGCAATGGAATTCGCGTTGGGAAGAGCAGCAGAACGTCTGCCGCTGGCTGAACCAACTGGGCATCACCGCAGTGAAGCTGAGCCTGCCGTATCACGATCGCCGCGCCGTCCCTGGCCATCCACGCGCCGATTATATGGTGAGCCCCAACATCGGCCTCACCCTGCAGGCCAATCGGCAGGCGGTGCTGGATACGCGCCGCGTTTTGCGCTGGCTCGAACAGCAAGGCTACGATCGCCTCGGCATTCTCGGCACCAGTATCGGTTCCTGCCTCGCGTTTCTCACCGTTGCGCACGAGCCGGCTCTGCGTGCCGGCGCGTTCCTGCATGTCTCCACATATTTTGGCGACGTGGTTGCCGCCGGGCTTACTACTTCTAATGTATGGCAAACTCTGCACCACGAAATTTCGCTCGAAGAAGTGCGTCGCTATTTTTCACCGATCAGTCCGTATCCTTATATCCCGCGCCTGCACGGCACGCGCAAAAAAATCCTGGCCATCAGCGGCCGCTACGATCCCACCTTCCCCAACGAACTGACCAATGAATTCATCACCGCCATCCGTCGCGATGGCGTCGCGTTTGAGAGCCTTGCGCTCCCGTGCGGTCATTATTCGATGGGAGTGCCGCCCTACAGCTACGCAGCAGGCTACCGCTTCGGTACGTTCCTGTTTCAGGCCCTCGCGTAACGTTGGGCGCGGCAAGCGGGCCGGATTCAGCGCAGAATTTTACTGAAGTCGCCCGCAGCAATGCATTTTTCGACGGCGCGAATATCTGGAGCGAGCGAGCGGTCCGCCTCCACCATTTTCGATTCCGCGCGCACGATCGCTCGCGCCTTCGCGGCTCGCGCGCCGGTGGCGAGAGGCGCGAGCAAATCAATCCCCTGAGAAGCGGCGAGCAGTTCGATCGCCAGCACATTCCGCAAATTTCCAAGCATCGGCTGTATCCGGCGCGCCGCACCCATCCCCATCGAAACGTAGTCTTCCTGATTGGCCGACGTCGGAATCGAATCCACGGAATGGGGCGTGGCCTGCGTCTTCATTTCACTCGCGAGCGCGGCTGCGGCGACTTGCATGATCATGAACCCGGAATTCAGTCCTGCGTCGCGCACCAGAAACGCCGGCAGCAAACTGGTCTGCGGATTGGTCATCTGCTCGATGCGGCGCTCGGAAATTCCCGCAAGCGTTGCCAGTGCGACAGCCAATTGATCGGCCGCCATCGCCAGCGGCTGTCCGTGAAAGTTTCCGCCGCTAATCACCTCGCCGAGATCGCCGCTCGCATTAACAAAAACCAGCGGATTATCCGTCGCGCTATTCAATTCCACGGCAAGCGTGGCGCGCACCTGCGCCAGCGCGTCGCGCACCGCCCCATGCACCTGCGGAGTGCAACGCAGGCTGTAAGCATCCTGCACGCGCTTATCTTGTTCGGCGGCGCGGTGGGATTCGCGAATCGCGCTGCCTTCATTCAACCGTCGCAAATGGCGCGCGGTGATGGCGTGTCCCGCGTAGGGCCGGACTGCCGCAATGCGTTCGTCGAACGCCGCGGGACTGCCGCGCAATGCATCGAGCGAAAGCGCCGCCGCGACGTCCGCGGTATCCACAGCAATCTCCGCTTCGCGCAAACCGAGCGCCAGCAGCGCCAACATCGCTTGCGTGCCGTTCAGCAGCGCGAGGCCTTCCTTCGCTTCCAGCCTCAACGGCGCGATCTGTGCGCTGCGCAGCGCATCGCCGCCGGAACTGTTGCGTCCCCGCAGAATTGCTTCGCCTTCGCCAATAACCACCTGCGCCAAATGCGCGAGCGGTGCAAGATCCCCCGACGCGCCCACCGACCCTTGCGACGGAATCACCGGATGCAGGCCGGCATTCAGCATCGCGCACAAAGTTTCCGCCACCACCGGACGCACGCCGGAAAATCCCTTGGCAATCGCGTTCGCGCGCAGCAGCAACATGGCGCGCGTTTCGTGCTCGCTGAGCGCCGCGCCAACGCCGCAGGAATGGCTGCGCACTAAATTGACCTGCAACTCGCCAATCTGTTCGCGCGAAATGCGTACCGACGCCATTTTCCCGAAGCCGGTGTTCACGCCGTACACGGCCTGGTCCGACGCGATCAGTCGCTCGATCACCGCGCGCGATGCCAGCATCCGTTCGCGCGCCTGCGCAGCCAGCTCTACTTTCGCGTCTTCGAAAACCACGCGATAGAGTTGCGCAAAATCGAGATGTTCGCCGTCAATTTGAATTGCGCTCATGAGTGTGCCGGTTTCCCGTCGCGCGGATGCGACCCGTCCTTCAGGGCGGGGAAGTACTTGCGATACTTTTCCGGCAAGGATTTTGGCCGCCCCTGCTTGTCGCAGAATACGTGCAGCGTGTCTCCGCTGGCCAGCACTTCGCGCGATTCCTGATGCACGATTTCGTAGCCGAATTTCACTGTGCGCCGGTGCGACGCCAAAATCTTGGTGCGCACCACCAGCAAATCGTCAAATCGCGCCGGGCGCTTAAAACGGCAGTGCGCGTCCGCGACGACGATGTAGCTGTCATCTTCCGCTTCCATTTTTTTGTACTCGAAGCCCAGCTGGCGGCACAAATCCACGCGGCCCACTTCAAACCACGTGAAATAATTGCCGTGGTACACCACTCCCATCTGATCCGTTTCGGCGTAGCGCACACGAATTGTAGTTTCGCTGTATTCCATGATTGTTTGGAAATTATTTCCGCGCGTCAAAGTCAAGCCGCGCGTCGTCCCGCCTGCCCTGAGTGACTCCAACGAAGGGAACGAAGTCCCGCGCTTTCTCTGACGATGCGACGAGCATCGTCATCCTGAGGCCGGCGCCTTTGCCTCAAGCTGGCTGAAGGATCTCTCTCACCGCAGTTCGGCAGGCGCGGGACGCAGAGAGGGGTCTGCTTTTGCTCGGCCGCTGGGAAATCGCATCTCGAGAGCCGTCACGATCTTAATGTCCCGTCCATTTCGGCTGGCGCTTTTCCAAAAACGAAGCCAGCCCCTCGCGAAAATCTTCTGTAGCGCGGATCGCCGCGTTCTCCTGCGTCGCCAGCTCGATCTCCTCCGTCACTTCCTTCTCGTTGTATTGCAGCAGCAACCGCTTGGTGCGCCGCAAGCTTGTGGGGCTAGCTTCCAGAAATTTCGCAGCCACTTCGTGCGCCCGCTGCAGCAGTTTTTCCGCCGGCACGATTTCCGTCACCATGCCCAAACGAAACGCCTCCGTCGCCTCAATAATCTGCCCGGTGAGCAGCAATTCGCGCGCGCGCTTTTCGCCCATCTGCCTGCGCACAAGCACCGAAACCAGAGCGGGAATAAATCCAATGCGCACTTCGGTGTAACCGAACTTCGCTTCCGGCACCGCCAGCGTAATATCTGAAAAGGTCGCGATTCCGCAGCCGCCCGCTACGGCCGCGCCGTTCACCGCCGTAATCAACGGCTTCGGGAAAGAGTATAGCCGGTGAAACATCCGCGCCGTCTGCCGCGAGTCCGCCAGGTTTTGTTCCGCCGTCTGTCCAGCGATCCTCTGCAAAGTCTCCAAATCCATTCCCGAACAAAACGCCCGCCCAGCGCCTGTAAGAATGATCACGCGCACGGCGGAATCGGCTTCAGCCGCGTTCAACGACGCCAGCAACTCCTCGATCATCGTGGTGGAAATCGCATTGCGCTTGTCCGGCCGGTCGAGAGTGATGGTTGCGATCGCCCCATCTTTCTCATAGCGCAATGTCGTGTAACTGGCCGCGTCGCCCGGTTGTGTTTTGCTCTTCATTGAGGTTTTCTCTGACCATGCAACGAGCATCGTCATCCGGAGGCCGGCGCCTTTGCTTCAAGCCGGCCGAAGCCTGCCTCCTGCAGGCTGGGATCTCTCCTTGTCGCCCCTGTTAGGGCCGCTAATTCGGCTTCCCAGTCGGCGTCGCATCCGCCGCCTCAACGGTGTGCGAGTACTTCTCCCGCAACGCCTCAGTCATCGCGCAAGCCACCGCCAGAGCTTTGGTATCAATCCCAGTCGAAACCCCGCGCGACGAAAGAGTGGTCAGCACCGCTTCCGTAGGAATGTTGCCGACTAACTCATCCCCGGCGAACGGGCATCCACCCATCCCAGTCAAAGCACCATCGAATCTGCGGCACCCCGCCTCATATGCGGCCAATATTTTTTCCGCGGCGCGATCCGGCCGGCTGTGCAAATGCACGCCGATCTCAACTCCCGCGACGCATCCTTTCACGGCCTGGTAAAGTTGCGCAACTTCTTCCGGCGACGCCGTCCCCACCGTATCCGCCAGAGAAACGGTTTGCACGCCCAAATCTTTCAGCCACACCAGCGTCTCTTCCACAATTTCCGCGCCCCAAGGCTCCTCGTACGGATTCCCAAACGCCATCGAAATATAAATCACCAGCTTCCGGCCGGCCGCGCGCGTGTCGCGCTGCAACTTGTCCACCAATTCACGCGATTCCGCGCGCGACATATTGGCATTCGCGCGCCGGAAGTACGCCGAAATGGAATAAGGATAACCGACAGTTGTCACTCCAGGAGTCGCGAGCGCCCGCTCCAGTCCCTGCGCGTTCACCACGATCCCGATAATTTCCACCGGCTCGCCGGCCGGCGCTTTCACCTGGCTCAGGCGCGCCATCACCGCTTCGCTATCCGCCATCTGCGGCACGTGCTTCGGCGAAACGAAACTCACCGCGTCAATGTGCCGAAATCCCAGCCCAATCAACTGGCTCAGATACTGAACCTTCTCTTCCGGGGGAATCACGTCGCGCAATCCTTGCCACGCATCCCGCGGACATTCCACAATCGTCACTTCATTAGCCATAAGTTTTCAGAACCACGGGCTCCGGTAAATGTGTACTGCGTACCACAACAAAAACACAGACAGCAGCACGGAAAATCCCATCAGCATCACCGCGATCCGCGAAATTCTCCCCTCGCTCGCCTTGATGACCGTCAGGGATGCGGCCACGATAATTCCGATCATGCCGATATATTGCGACACTTGGTACATGAACCACAGCGCCGAACTATGGTAAGAAGTCTGCGAAATCTGCGCCGAAACGAAGACATTGAGCATCGCTGGCAGACAAAACAACATTGTAACGCCGAACATTCCGTACCCGCCCCTGCGTAGTTCGTTCGTCATCGTCTGATCAGGAGTGCCTGGTAGAAACTTCCCGTCTGACGTCCGGTTCTTCTTAACCTTCGACTTCTAGCCGAAAACCTTCAACCCTCAATTCACGTTTGCAGTACGCCGGTTCTAAATTCCGCGACCTTTGGATTTAAAGACGCCGCCTCGAGCGCCTCAATCAGCGCCTCTCGGGTGTGTGCTGGATCGATTATCGCATCCACCCACAGCCGGGCGGCAGCATAACGCGGATCGGTCTGGTCTTCGTAAGTTTTGCGAACGGATTCGTACAATTCCTTCTTGTCCGCGTCGCTGAGCTTTTTTCCTTCGCGCTCCAACTGTTTGATCTTGATTTCCACGAGCGTCCCCGCAGCTGAATCCCCGCTCATCACCGCATAGCGCGCCGTGGGCCACGCAAACACAAACCGCGGATCGTAAGCTTTGCCGCACATTGCATAGTGCCCAGCTCCAAAACTGCCGCCGCAGATCACCGCGATCTTCGGCACCACGCTATTCGCCACCGCGTTCACCATTTTCGCGCCCGAGCGAATAATCCCGCTCCACTCCGCCTCCTTGCCCACCATAAACCCATTCACGTCGTGCAGAAAAATCAGCGGCAGCAAGTTCTGATTGCAGTCCAGAATAAATCGTGCGGCCTTGTCCGCAGCTTCGTTGTAAATCACTCCGCCAAACTCGATACGCTTCTCGCCCGTTCCCGGCGCCACGGTCGTCACGTTCTTCTTCTGATTCGCCACGATCCCCACGGCCCATCCGCCGATGCGCGCGTAGCCGCACAAAAGCGTCTGCCCATAGTCCGCGCGATATTCCTCGAACTCGCTGCGGTCCACGATCCGCGCGATAATTTCATGCATGTCGTACTGCTTGCCGGGGCTCGCCGAAAATACGCCATAAATACCTTCGGCAGGGTACGCCGGAGTCGCGGCTGTCTTGTGATCGAACGGCACTCCCGCCGCGTGGCCCATCTTATCAACCAGCGCGCGCAACCTCTTGATGCACGCCGCGTCGTCCGGCTCGCGAAAATCAACTGTGCCGCTGATCTGCGCGTGCATTTGCGCCCCGCCCAATTCTTCGGCGGACGTCTTCTGCCCAATCGCTGCCTGCACCAACGCCGGTCCGGCCAAAAATAATCCGCTGCCTTCGGTCATCAGAATTTTGTCGCACATCACCGGCAGATAAGCGCCGCCTGCGACGCACATCCCCATGATCGCGGCGATCTGCGGAATGCCCATCGCGCTCATCACCGCATTATTGCGAAAGACGCGCCCGAAATCATCCGTGTCCGGGAAGACGTCTTCTTGCAGCGGGAGAAAAATGCCGGCGGAATCCACCAGATAAATTGTCGGAATGTGATTCTCGATCGCGATGTTCTGCGCCCGAATCACTTTTTTCGCGGTCATCGGGAAAAACGCGCCGGCCTTCACTGTCGCGTCGTTCGCAATGATCATCACCTGCCGCCCGGAAACGCGCGCGAGGCCAGTGATCGTCCCGGCCGACGGAGCGCCGCCCCATTCCTCGTACATTTCATGCGCGGCGTACAATCCCAACTCGAAAAATTCCGTTTTCGCGTCAATCAGTTTCGCGATGCGCTCCCGCGCCGTCAACCGATTCTTCTTGTGTTGCGCTTCGATGGCTTTCGCGCCGCCGCCCTGGCGAATCTTCTGTTCTTCGTTCTTGATTTCGGTGAGCCGGTCCACCATCAGCCGGCTATTTTTTTCGAAGTCAGCCGACTTCTCGTCCACGTGCGTTTCGATTTTCGTTCCGCTCACCCAGCGCTCTCCTCGCAGCAATCCACACGATCATCGTTCCGCAATGGATTCCAACGGCTCAAAGATTCTATCACCCTTGAATTGTTTTGACTTGCGGTGCAGGCGCGCCAGGATCGCAGCGGCGCGCCGTAAGGCTGCGGTCGATATCTCTCCTCTGGAGGCGCCGACGCGCAGTGGTTTCCACGCGAAGGATACATGCTATTGGGCCGGGCTGAGGACTCCGTGTGAATGCGACGCTTGCGCCCTTAGTTATTTCGATGTGTCGGATTTCCCGGGATTGTCTGCGTTCGACCAGAGCGCTAGTGAGAGCGACCATGCGTTGGCGTAGTCGGTAAACCAGCCGAAGCCTTCCAGACGCTTGAATTTTTGCTCGGCTTGCTCCGGAGTGAGCGGGAAATGCACGCGGATTACGCGGCCGCTGGTGAAATAGACGGCTCGCTGATTGCGGCTGAGATGCGACTCGTCATCGGTGCTGTAGCCATCGTTGACATCGCCGGCGTAACGGATGGGTTGTATCGTGCGGCAGACAGACCGGGGGTTGAGCGTCGCCTCTTCAATCACGGTATCCAGGACCAGCCGGATCCATAAGCTTCATCATCAAATAGGTGAAGTACTCGGCATCGGTCCGTGCTGCCTGCTTGTTGTCTGCGCCTTCGCCGTGACCGCCCTCAGTGATCTCGTCATAGAAGAAAGGCTTGTGAAATTCCTCCAAGCGCGCCGCAAACTTGCGCGCATGAACCGGCCCCACGCGATCATCTTTAGTGGTAGTAAAGATCAGTGGCTCCGGATAATTTACATCGGCCTGCAATT
>Ga0210401_10003630_pt1 | contig 16398 bp, 14 predicted proteins | sample IncBWH32MmetaG_FD_150866 | JGI IMG/M metagenome (GOLD analysis project Ga0210401, IMG submission 150866) | Forest soil microbial communities from Barre Woods Harvard Forest LTER site, Petersham, Massachusetts, United States - Inc-BW-H-32-M | ecosystem: Environmental > Terrestrial > Soil >... | reverse complement strand
TGTTCGAAGAACCGGCGCGCGATCCGGCTTCGTCATCCGCTCCGGATGCCGCGCGGATAATCTTGTTCGCGACCTGGATCGCGCTGGCAAGACGGTTCGATACGTCCGAGGCGCCTTCGGCCTGGTCGCCTTCATAAGGGAGATTCGGAGTTGCTTCCGCGTCACGGCAGTGAGCGAAAACGGTCTCGACCGTCAGCTTGCTCGCCACTTCTCCGGCATCGAGACCGCCCATTCCATCGGAGAGAACGAACAGACCGAGCTCAAGCGCCGCATGGAAGTTGTCTTCGTTGTTCGAACGCGAGCGGCCAACGTCGGAGCGTGCGCCGAAATCGAGCAGCGAGGTGGGGAGCGCTTTGGCGATCGTGCTCATTGAGTGGCCCCGCCGGCGTTGGATTGCGAGTCCGTTGACGAGCCGGGAATGTTGGCTTGTCCAAGCCCGAGGCCTTTTACTTCGCGCACGTTCGGGAAACCCTGCGTCTTCAGCCAATCGATTTCGCTGGGAATGCGCGCGGGCGCAACCGGTCCGGTGAACACGACGTAAGCCTGTTTTCCGCCTAATTCGCGACGCGGTACCACCACGGACGGGAGACCGAGACCCTGAATCCTGCGAGACGCATCTTGCGCGCGATCTTCGCGGTCAAAGCGCGCGACCCAAATGTAGGACGGTCCACCACCGCGTAGTACCGAACCCATTTGCGGAGCGGCATTTTGCGACGCATTTGTGGCGGTTTGATTGGAGGTCGCAGGAGCCGATTCCTTAAACGCCGAGTCGGCACGCTGTTGCACGTCAGCGGGCGCAGAACCTGGCGCGGCGGCGGGTTTCGCCGCGGCAGGCGCGGCCGTGTTCGCTGGCTGCGTGGTTGTCGCGCTCGCCGGAGCGGAGCTTGTGCCCGCCAGATTCGCGGCAGCAGAACCAGCTGGTGTCTGATCGGCCGGTTCGGTAGTGGGCGTGCTTGAATCGCTTGCCGTAGCAACAGGTGTCGCTTCGGCTTTCGAATCGACGCGGATGTCACCCGCGGACGAGCGGGAATCCTGCAGCATCGCCAGATCAGGGACAGACGGCGCTGCGGGCGCAGGCGGAGGCGGAAGCTTGTCCGCGATTTGCGCCTGCTGTGCCAAGCGACCGGCATTGGCGACCAGAACCAGAGCAAGGCCAACCACCGTCGCAAGAGCGAGCCACTTTTTCGCGGAGCGCTTTGGCGGAGGCGGAGCAAGGTGAATCGGCTGCGCCGCGGTCACTGGCGCTCCACTGGCCCGCTGCATCGCGAAAGCATCCTGGGTGGACCGGCCGGCAGTGGTGCTGCCCGCCGCGAAGGGCGCGCCAGTTGCCGATGGGGAAGCAAAAAACTTTTCCAATTCGGCGACGGACTGGAAGCGCTTCTCCGGCGCCTTCTCCAGGCACCGCAGAATCGCGCGTTCGATTCCGACCGGGATCGATGGTTCGACCTCATGCGGAGGCGTGGGGGCTTCCTGCAGCTGCTTCATCGCCACAGCGACGGCGTTGTCCGCCGTGAATGCCTGCTGGCCGGTGAAGATTTCGTACAGGATCAGGCCGAGCGAGTAGATGTCGGTGCGGTAATCCACGGCTTTGCCGGAAACCTGCTCTGGCGCCATGTAGGCCGGGGTTCCAACCATCGCGCCGGTCATGCGTGTGAGGGATTCCATCGAGCGCGCGATGCCAAAGTCCATGATCTTTACGTTGCCGCGCGCGTCGATCATTACGTTTTCCGGTTTTAGGTCACGATGAACGATTCCCTGCGCATGAGCCTCTTTGAGGCCCGAGCAAATCTGCTGGGTGATATCGATTCCCTTGCGCAGCGGCAGACCACCAAAACGATTGAGCACCGAGCGGAGGCTCTCGCCTTCAACAAACTCCATCGACGTGTAGGAGATACCGCCGATGCGGTTGAACTCGTGGACGCGGCAGACGTTCTTGTGTGTGATCTTGCGCGCAAAGAGCAATTCGTTCTTGAAGCGGTCCATCATCTGCTGGTCGGAGGCGATTTCAGGCTTCAGGAGCTTCAGCGCGACGGTCTCGCCGGTTTCGCGATCGAGTGCCTTGTAGACGTTGCCCATGCTCCCGTGCCCGGCCTCGGCAACAATGTTGTAGCGCTGGCCGAGCGCAGAAAGAGCCGCCGAGCTGAGATTCAAATTTGTGGCATGCGCCGAATGCAGCGACGCCGTCGTCGGTGATGCACCGGAGTTGGTACCGCGATTCGAGGCGCGAGTTTCTTCGACGGCGGGTGGTGCCTCGTTTGAAGGCAGAAAGAGGGTGTCGGCGTCTGGAACGTCACTGAGCAGGACAGTGTCCTGTCGCGGACGCGGGCTGCGAGACGCGTCAGAGGGCGACGCGGGGCGGTCCGCCCCGTTCGACGCCCGGGGATCGGTTGGCTGAGTCATGGCGCTGCTCTCTAAGGATACGAGAGAACCCGATCCACCGCCGGACGCCGCAAGGGGGCTGTAAGGAAAGAGTATCTGGTACTTTAGACACTCGAACGGCTCGACCAGGCCACAGGCAATTGCGCACTAGGAAGTGAGTGCGTCGCTCGCTGACTCGGCCAGATCGGGCGAGCGCCGCAAGCCCAAACCGCAAATACGGCAAAAACAACAGCGCCGACGACCAGGCCCCCTGCAGCCTCTGTCCACAGTAATCCGTGCGTGCCGAAACGGTGATAAGCCGCCCCTTCTAGCCAGATCGTGTAGGTTGTTGCAATCAGATACATTGAAAGCAGGATGCTGAACAACACGCTCGCGTCCTCTGTTTTCGCTCCAACGATCTCCACGACGAGCGCCGCATAGCGCGCCTGGCAAAAGCCATTGGTAAAGAGATAAAGAGCGGTGCCCGCAAGATATGTGGCTGGCACGGCTGCCGTCAGCAATACCAGCGCGGCCAGCGCACTTGAAACACCCGCAGCTGCATAGACCAGGCGCGTATCCCAATCACCGGGAATCAGCGCGCCTGCAAGAGCGCCCAAGGCCGTCACGACGCCGCCGCCCACACCGTTGATCCAGGTCCCATCGGTTACACCCACTCCGTAGTTTGACGCAATCGCGGCAAGCAGAAACATCGCTGCACCGGTTCCTATCGGAGAAATCAAAAGGATCGCGCCCCACCGCCGGCTTGATGAGCGCAGGAGTTCGTAAACTTCGTGTCCGATTTGAGACAAGCGGCCTCGAATAATGTGCGAAAAGGCAGGTGGCGGTTCCGGAACCGCGAGGGCCAGAAGTCTGGGCAGCGCGATAACCAATCCGGTGCAAAAGCCCACGAACCGAAGTGTTGAACGGGCGGCAAGCCAGATGATTGCGGCGCCACCGAGTGCGCCGCTCCCCTGCATCCCCGCTTGCAGCCAAGCCGAAGCCCTGCCTCGCGCTTCGGGTGAAAGCGTCTTGGCCGTCAAATCGCCGCACGCCCCAAAGACGCACGACGCCGTCACAAAGCTAAGCACGATCAATGCGGTCATCGGCGTCAGACGCGTGGGGCCAATCAGGGGGAAATAGGTACAGGTGACAATCCCGGTTCCAAACGCCGCCAGCGCAAGCTACGTTCTGCGACGCACCTTCACGTCGATCAGCGGCGTCCAAAGAAATGCGATTACTCCAGGAATGTTGACGATTGAAATGATGGAAGCGATTCTATCGACGCTCACTCCGGCTCTGGCGAGCAGGAAGGGCAGCGGGGTCGCCTGGAAGCCAACGGCGACTCCCAGGGGTAGAATCAGAAGGCTGAAGAGCCACGGCGCGGGGCGGCGGGGTCGCTCATGGCGCCGAGCGTACCAGTTTGGCACCCGCGCCGAGAAACGCGGGATGCGGCTATAAGCGTGACTTATGTCTGCATATCTTAAACTTCCTTGACAGGTCTGCTCGCCCGAAGCTACAGTTGTCTTGTTCAATGAATACAATCGGCATCTTCGGGCAGGGGCGTCTTGGCACTGACGTGCTTCGACTTCGCCTAGTAGTATTAGTATCTGTAGTAGTAGGCGCGCGCCGGCCTGGAGGGTGTGATTGAGCTGAGAATCAGGAAATTGAAAGCTCCTTCGACCCACCGGCCAGCGGAACTGGTCAGGTGGGTTTTTTAGTTTTGGGGTGGGCGAGATTCGCAAGGCTGAGGAGGAAGTGCCATGAGCGGCAAAGGCAAGACGGCGCAAGAAGAAAAGATCGCGACGGGAAAGAACGGCAAACCGATACTCACAGGCGCGCGAATCCTTTGGGAGTGCCTCGAGCGCGAAGGAGTAACCGACGTCTTCGGCTATCCCGGCGGCGCGATTCTGCCCGCCTACGACGCACTGAAATACAGCAAGATTCACCACATTCTCGTCCGCCACGAACAGGGAGCCACGCACATGGCCGATGGCTACGCACGCGCGACCGGCAAAGTCGGCGTCGCCATCGCCACGTCCGGCCCTGGCGCGACGAACATGGTCACCGGCATCGCGACCGCCATGATGGACTCCTCACCGATCGTCTGCATCACGGGGCAAGTGGGCAGCAAGCTGGTCGGGTCCGACGCCTTTCAGGAGACCGATATCACCGGCGTCACCCTGCCGATCACGAAGCACAACTATCTGGTGACGCATGCCGACGAAGTGGCGCATGCGGTTCGCGAAGCGTTCTTCATCGCCAAGTCCGGGCGTCCGGGACCGGTGCTGATCGACATCACCAAGGATGCACAGCAAAGTTCGTGCGAATTCGATTACGAAGCCGCGGAGCCGAAGATGCGCGGCTATCGTCCGGATCATTCGCCCGCGAAAGAAGAAGTCCAAAAGGCGCTTGAACTCATTCGCGCGGCGAAGAATCCCGTGATTCTCGCCGGCCACGGCATCACCCTGTCGGGCGCGGAGCACGAAGTGCAAGCTTTCGCCGAAAAAGCCTGCATTCCCGTGGCGATGACGCTGCTCGGACTCGGCGGACTTCCCGCTTCGCACTTTCTCAATCTCGGCATGATGGGCATGCATGGAGAGGCGTGGGTGAACGACGCGATTCAGAACGCCGATTTGCTGCTCGCGTTCGGTATGCGCTTTGACGATCGCGTGACCGGCAATCTGAAAACCTACGCGCTCAACGCGAAAAAGATTCACATCGATATCGATCCGGCAGAAATTAACAAGAACGTCAAAGTGGACGTCGCGCTCGTCGGCGATCTACGGCAGATTTTGCAGGAACTGCTGCCGCAGCTCGAACCCGCGAATCACACCGATTGGATCGATCAGGTTCGCAAGATGAAGGGCGATTCGGCCGTGCGTGACATTCAGAACCTCCCAGATAGCGGCCACCTCTACGCCGCGCACGTGATCAACGATCTGTGGCATGAAACCCGCGGCCAAGACACGATTGTCGTGACAGACGTTGGCCAGCACCAAATGTGGGAAGCGCAGTATTACAAGCATGAGACGCCGCGTTCTCTGATCACTTCGGGCGGATTGGGGACGATGGGCTTCGCTCTGCCGGCTGGAGTGGGCGCGAAGGTTGCGCGTCCGGAGGCGGATGTGTGGGTAGTCGCAGGTGACGGCGGCTTCCAGATGACGATGTGCGAGTTGGCAACGATCGTTCAGGAAAACCTGAACGTCAACATCGCCATCATCAACAACGGCTATCTCGGCATGGTTCGCCAGTGGCAGGAATTTTTCTACGACCGCAACTACGAAGCCACTCCACTTCTCAGTCCGAACTTCGTGAAGCTCGGCGAGGCTTTTGGCATCCGCAGCATCGCCGTGAGCAAGCGCGCGGACGTGATTCCGACCGTACGCGCGGCGCGCGCCCACAAAGGGCCCGTGCTGATCGATTTTCAGGTCGAACAGGAAGACACGGTCTACCCGATGGTCCCGGCAGGCGCTTCGCTGGGAGATATGATCCGGCGGCCCAATCCGCTGGAAGAAACCGCGATGGACGAATAGGAAACATCATGATGAACACACTTGTGGTTTACGTGGAAAACAAGCCGGGCGTTCTTTCGCGCGTCGTTTCGCTTTTTCGCCGGCGGAATTTCAATATCGATTCGCTCACCGTGGGCCGCACGGAAAAGCCGGACGTTTCGCGGATGACGATTGTCGTCGAGGGCGATACCGATCAGGTGCGGCGCATCGTTGCCAACGTCTACAAGCTTGTGAACGTCCTGCTCGTCGACGACATCACGAACAAGCCGGCGTTGATTCGCGACCTTGCGCTCATCAAAGTGAATGCGCCGCAGGCCACGCGATCGCAGATCCTGGATATTGCGAACGTCTTCAAGGCGCGCGTGCTCGATATTGCGGTCGAATCGATCACGATGGAAATGACGGGCGGCGAGGAGAAAGTCGACCGTCTGCTCGAAATTCTCGCACCGTTTGGCCTGCTGGAAGTGGTGCGGACCGGAGTCGTAGCGATGCGCCGGGGGACTTCGACCGTGGTGCCCACGGCCCAAGAGCAATCAACACCTGCCGCGGCACGGCAACACGATCCGACGGTCTCGTATTCGGTCTGACGCGCTCAGGCCGACTTGCGGCGATGCTTGTCGACGTCGCCGTAGGCGTGGACGCGTTCGCAAACCATCCGCAGCTTGTCTTCGAGATTTCCCGAGGCAGTTTTAAACGAATCGGCGTCAATCGTAAGAGGCGCACCCAGTACGACGAGCGGCGCGCCGTATTCGGGCGTGCGCATGGCCTGTTCGACAGAAAGCCCGCCGACCGCTTGCACCGGCACGTCCACTGCTTCGACGATCTCGCGCAGTTGATCAAGTGGGCTTGGCCACGGCTTCCCGGCAGCAGCCAGGCCGCGGCGTTGGTCGTATCCAATGTGATGAACGACATAGTCGCAGCCGAGATCCTCGAGCCGCTTGGCCGCTGCGACCATATCCTCTGCGCCCAAGTTGTCGCCCATCACCTTCACACCGAAATCGTTCCCGGCACGGACGACCATTTTGACGGTTTCAGGATGTGCACGCTCCATCACGACGATGTGCGTCGCGCCGGCCTTCGCCATCATTTCCGCTTCGAGCCAGCCGCCGTCCATCGTTTTCAGATCGGCTACGATCGGTACGCCGGGAAATTCCGCGCGCAGCGCGCGAACGCCGTTCATGCCCTCGGCAATGATGAGCGGCGTGCCTGCTTCGAGCCAATCGACTCCACAACGCATCGCGAGACGGGCGGTTTCGAGCGCTTCGGGAATACGGATGATGTCGAGCGAAATTTGAATGACGGCCTTCATATTACTCCGTAAAGTGCTGGTTGATTTTCGATTTCAAGAAACTCACCGATGCGCGGAGATCTTCCATTCCGTTCATTCCGTCCTCAATGGAAATCCATGAATGGAACCCGGCCGATTCGAGAGTGCTGAATATCGCGTCGTAATCGTTCAGTCCTTTGCCGATCACCCCGTGTGCGAGGCGGCTCGCGTATCCGATCGAGTCTTCCTCCTTGCGCAGATCCTCAAGCGTGCCGGTCTTCAGGTAGCGATCGCTCGCGTGCATCGAGACCACACGATCCTTTACGCGATCAAGCAACGCGAGCGGATCATCTCCGGCCAGAAACGCGTTCGACGGATCGTAGTTCACCCCGAACCACGGCGAATCGATCTTGTCGACGATCTCGGCGAACACGTCCATCTTTTGTGCAAACTCAGGATACTGCCAGTAGTTGTCCTTGTAATGATTCTCCATCGTGAGCACCACGCCGTGCTGTTCGGCGAACGGAAGGATGCTTTTGATCACCCGAACAACTTGCGCCACTCCGTCGACGCGAGAAAGTCCCACGCGGCGCTGTCCCGAAAGCACGCGGCAGAATCGTCCGCCGAAAAACGCGGTGATTTCGATCATGCGCTTTTCGCGATCTATCTCTTTTTGCAGAAGCACGGGATCGGGCTGCGTAAAGTCCGGTGAGCAGCAGAGCATCGGCATCGCGAGACCGTGTTTCAGGACCGTGTCTTTCGCTTTTTCAAGAAATGCAGGCTCGTCTTCGATGAATCCGGGATAAAACTCGAGTCCGTCGACGCCGAGCGTCGCCGCCAGTTCGATCCAGTCGAAAAGCGTCATGGTGTGGCGCACGCATAGCTCGTCCATGAAGCCTTTCGGGAAGGCGGCGAGTTTCGGTCTCATATCTGTTTGGTGGGATTCCGGCCGACGACAGGATATTGCTCGAAATCGAGAATCGCGCCGTTCACGAGCGGCGCTTCATCGGAAAGAAAATAGACCGCGGCCCAGGCGATGTCTTCCGGCGAAAGCAATCGACCCGACGGCGCGTATTCCTTCGGCAGATTGGATGGCCAGTTCTCCGGCAAGCCGTCTTTGATTTTCGTTTCGTACTCGTTTTTGGTGAGCGTCCAGCCGACGTTGAACTGCTGAATTCGCAGCCCCTCAGCTCCGTGCGCATCAGCAAGATTCCGCGTCAGCGTAGCGAGGCCGGCTTTGCTGATCGAATACGCGAAAAGATTCTTCTCGCCGCAATAAGCGTTCACCGAGCCGATGTTGATCACGCGGCCGCCGCCCTGCTTCCGAAAATAATGCATGGCACGCTGGATCAGGAGAAACGGCGCGCGCAGATTCGTCGCGATTACGCGGTCGAACTCCGCGGCGTCCGTATTGTCCAGATTGCCGCGCTTGGTTGTCGCCGCGTTATTCGCGAGCGCGTCCAGCCGCCCCCATTTCGCGGCGGCGTCATCGATCACGCGCCGCGGCACCGCTGGATCGTCGAGCATACCCGCGACGGCTTCCGCCTGCCCTCCGGCGCTCTTGATTTCGGCGGCGCCCGCCGCAGCATCTTCCATCGCCATGCCGTGCACAACGACCCGTGCGCCTTCACTAGCGAACACGCGCACCATTCCTTGGCCGATGCCGCTCGTCGAGCCGGTCACCAGAATGACTTTATCTTTCAGGCGCATGTTGGATGGAGATCTTTGCCAGGCCGGCGCGCGATCACGGTTTCAGCACTCCCTTGACGATCTCGCCGGAATGCATTTCGTCGAAGGATTCGCGCCATTCTGCCAAGGGCGAAACGCGGTTGAGGATCAGATCCAGCCCCAGTTTGCCACTCGCCAGGAGCGAAATGACTTTTTCCCAGGTCGGCCAGTTGTGCGAAAAGCTCCCCTGCAGCGTCACGGCCTTTTGCACGAGCGGATCGAGCGAAAAATTGAGTGGCTGCGGCCCCCAGCCAACTTTGGTGATGCGCCCAGCGGGGCGCACGATATCGAGCGCGAGCTTCAGCGAAGCGGAAACCCCGGCTGCGTCAATTACCAGATCGAGGCCGTAACCATCGCCGAAATTCTTCACCCACTCTTGAATGTTCTCGTTCTTTGCGCCCAGCGTGGTCTCCGCGCCGAGTTTTTTGGCCACGTCGAGCCGCTTCGCGTCCGCGGGGATCCCGAGGACGACCAGGTGGCCGGCTCCGGCGATTTTCGCCATCAGCGCGCAGAGCAGTCCGATCGGCCCCGGCCCAATCACCGCAACCGAATCGCCGGGGCAAATGTGTGAATGAACGCAGACGGCGTTATAAGCCACGCTGCACGGCTCGGTCAGTGCCGCTTTCTCAAAAGCGAGTCCATCCGGCACAGCGTGCAGGCAGCGCGCGGGCACGCGCACCAGCGGCGCCATCGCACCATTCACGCCGTAGCCAAACCCGAGCCGCTTCGGATCGAGATTGTAGAGTCCTTGCCGGATAAACGCCGAATCGATGGGGAGAACGGCCGCCGTTTCGCTCACCACGCGGTCGCCTTCTCTGAAGTTTCTCACGCGGCTGCCTTTTTTCGCCACGACGCCTGCGAACTCATGGCCAAGCACGACGGGGAAATTGACGGGCCAGCTTTGCGTGCCCGCGAACTGATGAAGGTCGCTGCCGCAAATTCCCACAGCCTGGACGGCAAAAAGAACGTCCTCTTCGCCGAATTCTGGCTCCGCAATTTCGCGCAGCTCAACCGAATGCGGTTCCTTTGCGTAATGAACCAAGCCGATCACGGTGTTTAGTCTGCAAAAGGAGCCGCGCAAAATCAATCGAAATAGGCACGGCGCTAAATCGTGCGGCTACGCCCGAATCCGAACTGCGCAACCTGCTGCGACGTATCCGCCGCGGCCGAGCGACGGTTCACCGCAAAATAGGATCCCAGAACCAAAAAAGCGGCACCGGCCTGGGCGAGCAGTGTTTCGACCGTAGGGAAAACCGAGAACCACAGGCCCATCCACGAGGGAATGAACCGAGCGAGCTCGGGCAGGTTGGTGACTGGAATCCAGTGCGCGAGTTGCATTTCCTGCGCCTGCTCGCCGACCATCACGATGAGCACGATGCCAAGCAGGACCCCGGTGAATACCAGCATCCTGCGATAAGGCATTCTTTGATGCGCGACGAATGTGAAAATCGCAACGAACGCGGTGAGAAACAGTCCGACGCAAACACCTTCCAACACCGTTGCGCCGCCGAGCCTGAGCCGATAGCTCTGCAAAAAAAGGACAACCTCGAATCCTTCGCGATAGACGGACGTAAAGCCGAGCAGAGCCATTCCACGCAAAAAGTTGAGACGGGAAACGGACTTGCCGTCCGCGTCGGACATCAGAGCACGTTTTCTTTTCGTGTGGAGCGAAATCCAACCAGTCCAATAGAGCTTGTGAAAGAACCAGTTCATCACGACCAGCAGCACCACGACGGCGACGAGCCCGGTCGCGGCCTGCAGCGCCAATGCCGAAACGCTCTGGCTGAGATCGTCAAGAAAGCGAACGGCGACCGTCCATGTCAGCAGCGCCGCAGAAATTCCGGCCAAGGCGCCGAATGCAACCGGCTTTCGCGACGAAGCGTGCCTCGATTCGATCCCGCTGGTCACAGCGGCCAGAACCAGCACGCATTCCAGACCCTCGCGAAAAACAAGCACTCCGATATCAAGCACTGCGGCAGATGCGCTCTTGCCCGGTGCGAGCGGGTCAATGCTCGAGGCTGCAAAGACAGACGGCCAGGCAAAGAAAGCGGCCGCGGCAAAACAGCAGGCGCTGAGCAAACCCGAGAGGAACCATTTACGAGATTTTATTCCTGCTTTCATCGTTCGCATCCTGCGCACCCGCCCAATGCCGGATCAGATTGTTGTACCGCCCCGTCAGCTGTACGGAGACCGGACGACTTGCGTTTTGCCCCTTGATCCGCTGGACGGCCATATCCAGATCGAAAAGCAGCGAGCGGCGGCACGGCGTCGCGCACCGTGCTCTGTATCCAGAAAAAAAAGCGATTCGTCGCTCAGTTTTGGTGTCTCTGGTCGCGTTACTTCGCTGCGCTTTGTTTGCAATCCCTGCAAAACCCCGTAGCCTGCACACGCAAAATCCGAATCAGGAGACTTCCCCGCTTGGATATTTCGGCCTTCAGCTTGGCGAAGAGCGGCCCGGCGTAATCCACAACCGCTCCGCATCGAACGCAGGCCATCCGGCACTGGTCTCGATTGGCCCGCGTCCGGTAAAAGTGCTTCTCCGCTTCGACCTGCCTGAGATCGAGCTCATCGATCAGCCCGCGCGTCTTGAGCAGCCCGATCGTGCGGTAAACCGTTGCGCGATCGATGCCCTGGTCCTGTTTTTTTGCTAGTTCCAACAACCCAGCTGCGTCGAGGTCGCGCGGCGAATCCTCGATGATCTCGACCAGCATGCGCCGTTGCTCGGTAATGCGCACACCGCTTCGAGCGAGCACTGCCAAGAGAGACGATCCTTCTCTGCTTGGTTCGCAGGTCTGGTTTTGCAGTTGCGAGATGTCAGCAGCTGCTGCCGAATTCACCTTAAGTCCCTTTTTCACAGCTTCTTGCGACTCCAGTTGCAAAAACTTCTCAACTACAATGTGATATTGGACCAATTTAGTACTAGATGTCAACCCGCGAAATGTAAGATCTTTGTAAACCTATGTCGTGAAGGGGGTACCTCCGAAAAGTCCTATGGATCGTTCGTCGAAGAACTTCGGGGCCGCACCAAACGGAGATCGTAAACGGCAAGCGAGCGCTCGGCAAAACGAACATAGAGAGACTGAGCAAGCGCTTTCGACTATCACCGGCGCTCTTCTTTCCTGAGATCGCCACCGCGTCGCGACGTTAAATAGACCCAATCTATCAGCCCCGAGCTTCTCCTCGGAGAGGTTCGGAGAGTTTGTGTTTAGTCCACCGTTGGGCTGGTCACTCTGCGCGCACCGGCGTCGCCAGCGCCACGCTGCGCCCTCCCGCCAGACCAGAAGCCTATTTGCCGAGTTGGTCTAGTCCGTTTTCGGTTCGTGGGTCAGTTTTCAGATATCATGGTTTTCCAATGCGCGAAGACGACCGCCATGCATAGCAGGGGCGAAACAAATTTGCGCTGAATCTGACGCAAGATGCGATACGAAGTCAGGCAGGAAGACGAAAACTGGCTCGTTTGGGATACGGCGCTGGACCACTGCGTGATGAAATCCGTCGTGGGCGCTGTAGACGGTTTGAGAAGCGCTATGGCCAGCAACTACACTCCGCCGAAACTTAAGACCAAACCGGCGATGTTCGGAACGCAAGAAGAAGCTCAACAATGCGCTGACACTTTGAATGACTTTGTTGCCTAGGCCGATATCGCGTCACAATTTCATTTTAGCGAGCGGCGCGCCAGACACTCAGTTCGTAGAAAACGTCAACCAAGGCTGTGCCGCCGTTGGGAGCTTTGGGAGCGTTGTCGAATTTAGACATCGGCTGATCGCAATTTGTTCCCGACATATCGCCGAAGGCGCCTGATTTTATCTGCAATCTCGACGCGACATTTGGATTATGGTCCGAACTGGTCCGGATACCACGGTTAGAGTTGCTGGCGGCCTTCAAAAAACCATCAAAAACATTGAGAATTTGGCGGATGAGCCTGTAAGCCGGATTCTTCGAGCGGTCCTTTGCTTTCAATATGTTACGTAGAATCAACAAAAGGTATCTTTCAGCAGTGTCAGTTTTGACAGAGAAGACAGGTTTTCTGTCACAGTTATGGCACAGTGGTCTGAACCACAGGCTTGACTCATCTTGATGAGTCAGATAGACTCAAGTCATGGCTAAGCGGCTGCAAGTAATTGTGCGAGATCCAGAATACCGAGAAATTCAGCGTATGGCGCGCTCGCGTCATATGTCGATCGCTGAGTGGGTCCGTCAGGCGCTCGATCTGGCGCGTCGGCGTGAACCAATAACTGATGTCGGAAAAAAACTTGAAATTATCCGCGCGGCCGTACGCCACGACTATCCTTCAGGTGATATTGAAGACATGTTGGCGGAAATTGAGAGCGGATACGGCAGTGGTACGCATACGTGATTTTCGTCGATTCGAACGTTCCCATGTATTTGGTCGGCGCACCACACCCTCACAAAGCCGACGCACAACGGTTACTCGAAAAATTGATTAGTGACCGTCATCGTCTTGTGACCGACGCTGAAGTGCTCCAAGAAATCCTGCACCGCTATGTCGCGATAAATCGTCGGGAAGCAATTCAGCCTGCGTTCGACGCTTTGCTCGGAATTGCCGACCAGGTGCTGCCGGTTGATGCAGTCGCGGCAGGACGCGCGAAGGAAATTGTTATGGGGCACCGACAAATATCTGCACGCGATGCGCTGCACCTCGCCATCATGGAGCACCATGGAATTGAGCGAATATTGAGCTTTGATGCCGGGTTTGACGGATTTCCAGGAGTCGAACGGCTCTCGTGAGCAGTTAGATCTCGAAGTCAATTCCTTGACTCAGGGCGCTGTTCCTTCCGATCGCCGAGCAATCAAGCGCTGCTGGTTACCGAATTCTCGCCCTTCTCGATGCCGTCGAGATCATCCAAAGGATGAGAACCCAAACTTTAGTGGAGTCTTTATTTCGAGAGATCCGAAGCACTCCTGATCCTAAAATACTCAGCCTACAAGTCGATAAAAGAAGAGCGGACGAGCCATATAAGCCGGATTCTGTCCTCAGTTGCGCATGCACAGCAAACGCAACCGAGTGGCGATCATTCCTCTAGGTCCCGGATCGCTCCGGAACTCAAGCAGCCTACCCGAGGGTCGCGACGCAGCGGTCCGAAGAACGCAACGTGTGCGGGCCGGGCCGGCCCTCCCCTCCTATTTGGCTTTGCTCCACGCGGGGTTTTCCGTGCCCCCGGCATTACTGCCGGGGCGGTGGGCTCTTACCCCACCTTTTCACCCTTGCCAAGCGCGCTCAACCGAACGAGGCGGGCTCCCGGTTTCGCCGAAAGCCTGCCGCCGAGGTCAAACTCACCGGCGGTATATTTTCTGTGGCACTTTCCGTAGCCGCGTTCGCGCTTCGCAAACAGCGGCCCCCTGACGTTATCAGGCGCGTCGCCCTTGGTTCCCCGACCGTGAGGCCGAAGAACCTGGAGTCCGGACTTTCCTCCCGCTTGCGCTTCATTCGTCTTGCGACAAACTCAGGGCAAACCGGCGATCACCCGGCTCATCCGCTCAGCTGATTATAAACCTGATTCGTGACGCGCGAAACGGCGACAAGCGCGGTTTACCTCACACCAATCCTGCCGTCGACATGATGCCCGTCATCGTGTCGTAATCGCGCTTCAGTAGTGCGATCACCTGCTCGCGTGGAATCGAAAGCTCGGTCGCGCCCTGATCGGGTCCGCCGAGCTGGGGCCACTCGGGCTCACACTCCATCGGACCGTTGAAGCCAATCCCGTTGAGCGTCTGCGCAATTAGCGCCAGATTGATCATGCCGGTGCCGACCGGCACCTGGCGAATGCGTGTCTTGGTGGGAGCGCTTGAATTGCCTCCCCTGCCGCGGCCTCCGCCATTTCCAGCGCGGCCGCGGCCACCGCCGGGGCCGCCTTGCCCGCCGAACGCACCCATACCGCCGCCGTCCGATACCGTCGGCGCAGGGCGCGGATGCGCGGCTCGCCACTGGTCATCGGGATTCGGACTGCCGGCCGGTTCAATCATGATGTCTTTCCAAACAAAGCCGCCAATATAGGGAGCGCCCATGCGCAGTTGCAGCACCCAACCGCTGTCGAATGCCTGCATGAGGTGATGCGTGTCGTACTGGAAGCTCACCCAACGCGGATCGAAATCCTTCAGTACGTAAAGCAAATCGAAGAAAGCGCCCGAAACGCTTCCCGCACCGTCGCGCGGATGGGCCATGGCCTTCATGCCATACTTTTCGTTGAGCTTGGCGATCTTGTCGATCTTGGGCTTCAGAGCGTCCAGCTGCGGCCAGTAAGGCTTGGTTTCGTCGAAGCGGAACGTGCCCCACCAATAGTGGTGAATACCGAGAGACGAAGCCGCATCAAGCGTCGGTTCGGCGTATGGATCTTCGGCTTCGGTGATGTTGGGAGCGATCATCGACACGTCAATGCCGCCCGCGCGCAACCCTTTCGCAAAGACCGGAAGATCGCTCGCGACCTTCTCCGGATCAACGTGCCCGGAGCCGGGACGGGCGGTCAGATCAACGCTTGGATTGCCAATCTGGTGGCAGGCTTCGGCCACTTCGCCCGGAGTGCGCAGCCAATGCAAAGTGCGAGAGTATGCATCGAGTCTGAGTTTTCCGGGGACCGGCGGGGCAGCCGCAGAGTTCTGTGCAAACGCAGACTGAGGGAAGGACGCCGCCGCGGCAGCCGCGCCGCCCAAGCTGAGGAAATCTCTTCTTTCCATTGGGACCTCCCGAACTTCACGGTTTTGTTGCTCTTCGTTACGGAGCGGGAAGATAGCACGCGAAACGCTTCGATGGGGGGTCGTTTGGGCTACTTAACGGTTACTTCGGTTACTTAACGTGCCGACGCGGGGGCCAAAAGGACACTACTTCGCGTTGAGCAGCTTCTCAAACCCCGCTTCGTCCAAAATAGGCACGCCGAGCGACTTTGCCTTGTCGAATTTCGATCCGGGATCGCTGCCAACCACCACGTAGTTCGTCTTTTTGCTCACCGACGATCCGGCCTTGCCGCCCTGCTGCATCACCAGGGCTTCGGCTTGCTCGCGCGAACGATTCACGAGCGTGCCGGTGAAAACGAACGTCATGCCTGCGAATTTCGTTCCCTTCGGCGCCTGTCGCTCTTCCTTCATGTTGACGCCTGCAGCGCGCAGCCGGTCGATGAGCTTCATGTTCGGTTTCTCGGAGAAAAACTCGCGCACGCCCTCGGCTACTTTCGGGCCGATTTCGTTCACCTCCATCAACTCTTCGGCGCTTGCCGCGGCCAGCTTGTCGAGCGAACCAAAATGCGCGGCAAGCAATTGCGCCGTGCGCTCGCCAACGAAAGATATCCCCAACCCGTAGATCAGGCGCGCAAGCGAGGTCTTTTTGCTGCCGTCGATTTCATCCAGCAGATTTTGCGCCGATTTTTCGGCCATGCGATCGAGATCGGCAAGCGTCTCGAGATCGAGTTTGTAAAGATCGGCAAAATCCTTCACCAGCCCCTTTTCGAGCAGTTGATCGACGATTTTTTCGCCCAGTCCATCGATATTCATGGCGTGACGGCCAAAATGAAGCAGGGACTC
>Ga0210401_10003628_pt1 | contig 16400 bp, 13 predicted proteins | sample IncBWH32MmetaG_FD_150866 | JGI IMG/M metagenome (GOLD analysis project Ga0210401, IMG submission 150866) | Forest soil microbial communities from Barre Woods Harvard Forest LTER site, Petersham, Massachusetts, United States - Inc-BW-H-32-M | ecosystem: Environmental > Terrestrial > Soil >... | reverse complement strand
GGCTTCGATATCTCGCTGATCCCCGGGTTGAAGAATGCGCTTTTCGGGGGCGACGGGCTGTTCATCGCCCGGCTCACCGGGCCCGGCAAGATCTGGTTGCAGACGCTGACGATGCCGAACCTGGCGCATGCGCTGACGCCGTACATCGCGCTGGAAGCAGGCAAGTCGCCGGCGACGGTCGGCGCCGGAGTCGGGGCTGCGGCCTCACGCGGGGTCGGCGGCGCGGTCGCGGGGGCGGTGCTCGGGTCGGTGCTGGGGAGCATCTTCGGCCAGGAGTAACCCTCACCCCTGCCCCTCTCCCGCAAACGGGAGAGGGGCGAGGATCTTCCGAGGACGCTCAGCGGGAGAGGGGGTCAAGCGATCCCTCTTCCCGCTTGGGGAGAAGGTGCGGTATTACTCGAGGAAGCTCTTCAGCTTGTCCGAACGGCTCGGATGGCGCAGCTTGCGCAGCGCCTTGGCCTCGATCTGACGTATCCGCTCGCGCGTCACGTCGAACTGCTTGCCGACTTCCTCCAGCGTGTGGTCGGTGCTCATCTCGATGCCGAAGCGCATCCGCAGCACCTTGGCCTCGCGCGGCGTGAGCGAGTCCAGCACCTCGCGCGTCACGTCGGCCAGGCTCGAGTACTGGGCCGCGTCCACCGGCGCTACGGTGGCCGTGTCCTCGATGAAATCGCCCAGATGCGAATCGTCGTCGTCGCCGATCGGCGTTTCCATCGAGATCGGCTCTTTGGCGATCTTCAGGATCTTGCGGATCTTGTCCTCTGGCATCTCCATCTTGACTGCCAGTGTGGTCGGATCCGGCTCCTGTCCGGTCTCCTGCAGGATCTGCCGGCTGATCCGGTTCATCTTGTTGATCGTCTCGATCATGTGCACCGGGATCCGGATCGTGCGCGCCTGGTCGGCGATCGAGCGGGTGATGGCCTGACGGATCCACCAGGTGGCGTACGTCGAAAACTTGTAGCCCCGCCGATACTCGAACTTGTCGACCGCCTTCATCAGCCCGATGTTGCCTTCCTGGATCAGGTCCAGGAACTGCAGCCCGCGGTTCGTGTACTTCTTGGCGATCGAGATCACCAGCCGCAGGTTGGCCTCGGTCATCTCGCGCTTGGCCTTGCGCGCCTTGGCCTCGCCGGTGGCCATCTGCTTGTAGACCTCGCGCAGGTCCTTCAGCGGCAGCACCACCCGCTTTTGCAGGTCCGACAGCTTGCCCTGCAGCTCGTGCACCGCCGGCAGGTTGCGCGTGAGCATTTCCGAGTACGGATGCTCGCCTTCGGATTCGCGCGTAGCCCAGCGCGTGCTCGTCTCGGAGCCCGGGAAGTGCTTCAGGAAGTGCGGACGCGGCATCCCGCACTTGTTGACCATGATCTCGTAGATCTGCTTTTCCAGGCTGCGCACTTCCTCGACCTGCGAGCGCAGCGAATCGCACAGCCGCTCCACCATCTTGGCCGTGAAGCGCAGCGACATCAGCTCTTCCTGGATCTGCTCCTGCGCCCGCACGTAGGCGCGCGACTTGTAGCCCTCCTTCTCGAAGGCCACTCGCATCTTCTCGAACAGCTTGGTGACGTGGTCGAAGCGCTCCAGCGCCCTCGCCTTCAGGTCGTCCAGCTGCGCGGCCGTCATGCCGCTGGCGCCGATGTCGGTGTTCTCTTCGCCTTCCTCGTCCTCTTCGCTTTCGGAGCTGGCCCCAGCCTGCGCCGGAAACTCTTCCGCATTCGGGTCGACCAGCCCGTCCACCACCTCGTCGATCGGCAGCTGGGTGCCGCGGATGCGCTCCGAGTGCGCCAGGATCTCGGCAATCGTGGTCGGGCAGGCCGAAATGGCCATCACCATGTGCTTCAGGCCGTCTTCGATCCGCTTGGCGATTTCGATCTCGCCCTCGCGTGTCAGCAGCTCGACCGAACCCATCTCGCGCATGTACATGCGCACCGGATCGGTCGTGCGGCCGAACTCGGCATCGACGGTCGACAGCGCCGCCTCGGCTTCCTCCTCGGCGTCATCGTCGGTGGTCGCGGCCGGAACGTTCTCGTTCATCAGCAGGGTTTCGGCGTCTGGAGCCTGGTCGAAGACCTGGATCCCCATGTCGCCAAACGTGCTGATGATCGAGTCGATCGCCTCGGCGTCGACCAGATTGTCGGGCAGGTGGTCGTTGATCTCGGCGTAGGTCAGGAACCCGCGCTCCTTGCCCAGCTTGATCAGCGCCTTCAGCTTGTTGCGCCGCGCCTCCAGGTCTTCCTGCGAACCCTGGTAGCTGCGCTCCAGCGCCTCCTTCAGCGCCCGTTCCTTGGCTCGGCGGTCCTTGGCACGCTGCTTCGGATTCATCCGGTCGGCGACCTGCACACCCGGATCGACCGCGTCGTCGCGTGCCTCCGGTACGCCGTCTGCTCCCTCGGCCGGCGCGGCGCGATCGCCGTCGGCCGGCTTGGAGCGCCGTGCACCGCGCGTGGCGGCGTTTTCGGCAACGGGATGCGACGGGTGCGCCTTGGCGGCGGCACCGGCCAACTTCTTCGGGTCGACCTTGGCGTGCGCCTTCGCGCCGTGCGCCTTCAGCTCGGCGTGACCTTTCAGCTCGGCTTTCTTGTCAACCTTCTTGTGCCCAGCGCTGGCCTTGCCAGCACCCGAGGACGACCTTTCTTCGGACGCCCTTCTCAGCTGAACGGGAGCCTTCTTTTGAGTCATATCGCACCTGCCTTTGCACTGGATTGAACCGTCCGACCGGCCAGCCGGTGCGTGAGCAACGCACCAACACCCGAATCGAAAACGAAATCGTTGCGAATTTGCGGGTAGCCGAACAAGTCAGCCAGACCGCCCGCGGTCTGATCGCCTGTTGCCTCCGCCTGCCTCACAGCCCTGCTGCTTTGCCGCAAGCCGCATACACCTAAGATGCAGGCGGTACCCAACAAATCAAACCACCAGGGCGCATCGAGCGCCACATAAAAGCTGCAGAAAGCTCGCCGGCTGTTCCCAGCCCGGCTGTTTCCACGGCGCGAGGGCCTGTTGCCCCCGTAGTTCCGCGCGTACGCGGAGAAGCTTGGGATGATACCACGTAGGTCAAGGTTTTGCTACGCCAGCCGCACTTCGCTGGTGCTTCAGCTCGTTCAACCGTCTTGTCAGTAGGGGGATGCGCTGCCGCACCTCCTCCGACAATTCCTGCTGCTGAAGGACACCGAGTTCGGTCTTAACGCGCGCTTCTTCCAGCGCGAGGACCCCGTCGCGCAATTCGTCGCGGACCGCGCCCAGGTCGTCCTCATCCAATTGCAGATCGCGCGCGGAGGCCGTTCGGTATTGCTCCGCGAATTCGCTTTCGGCCAGGGCTTCCAGCAATGCCGCGCAGCTGGTCCTGGGGTGGCTGCAGGCCACGGTCAGCACCTCCAGAATCTGTCGGTCCACCGGCTCGCCGTCGGGCGCAAGCAGTTCGGTGAGCGCCGGCTCGAATTCGCGCGCAAGCTCCGGGTACGCCAAAAGGCGGCGCAGCAGCTGCGACTTCAGGCTCTCGACCGGTCTGCCCGACGTGGCACCGCGCACCGGCGGCCTGCGGCTGGACCCTTCCGGCAACCGGCGCACCGGCGCCAGCCCATACAGCGCCTCCAGGTCGCTGGCGGCCGTTCCGACCACCTCGGCCAGCGCCCGCACCAGCTGCATCCGCAGCGCGCCGGCCGGCATCGACTCCAGCAACGGGCGCGCCTTGGCCGTAGCCGCCGCCCGGCCTTCCGGCTGCGACAGGTCGATGTCCTCGGACAGCGACCGCAGGAACCATTGCGACAGCGACAACGCGCGGGTGATCTGACTCTCGAACGCGCCGGCGCCGTGTGCGCGAATCAGGCTGTCGGGATCCTCCCCCTGCGGCAGCAGCGCGAAGCTGACGCGCTTGGTATCCGGGATCACCGCCAGCGTCGCATGCAGCGCCCGCCGCGCGGCATTCAGTCCGGCCGCATCGCCATCGAACGCGAACACCACCGTATCGGTCAGCTTCAACAGCATCGCGACGTGGTGCGAGGTGATCGCGGTGCCCAAAGCTGCCACCGACTCCTCGAAGCCGGCCTGTGCCAGCTGGATCACGTCCAGGTAGCCTTCGCACACCAGCACCCGGCCCTTTCTTCGAATCGCTTCGCCGCCCTCGAACAGCCCGTACAGCTCCTGGCCCTTCCGAAACAACGGCGTCTCCGGCGAATTCAGGTACTTGGGCTGCGAGACGTCCATCACGCGGCCGCCAAAGCCGAGCACCGAGCCGCGCCGGTCGCGAATCGGGAACATCACCCGGCCTCGGAAGCGGTCGTATCGTTTCTCCTCGCCTTCGATCACCAGGCCGGCCTCGACCAGCCGAGCGTCGTCATAGGGGTCGAAGGCCCCGGCCAGCGCCTGCCACTGGTCGGGCGCGTAACCCAGCGCGAAACGGGCGGCCGTCGCTCCGGTCAGGCCGCGCGCTTTCAGGTACTCGATCGCCGCAGCGCTGCGCTTGAGCTCGCGGCGATAGAACGCGCAGGCCGACTCGTTGGCTTCGAGCAGCGAGCGCCGCCGACCTGCGGCGGCGCCATCGCGAGCCGTTTCCTGCGGCACCGTGACGCCCACCATCTGGGCCAGCTCCTGGACCGCCTCGACGTACCCCAGGCCGCGGTGATCCATCAGGAAGCCGATCGCGCTGCCGTGCGCGCCGCAGCCGAAGCAATGAAAGAACTGCTTGGAGGGGCTGACCGTGAACGAGGGCGTCTTTTCGCCGTGGAAAGGGCACAGGCCCAGGTAGTTCTGGCCGGCCTTCTTCAGGGCCACCGCGCGACCGACCACGTCGACGATGTCGACGCGTGCCAGCAGATCCTGGATGAAACCCTGCGCGATCACGCGACGATTATCGCCGCAACGGGCTGCCTACGGAGTCAGGCGAGCTTTGACGAGGGCCGATACCCGACTCATGTCCGCCTTGCCGGCCAGGCGCGGCTTCAGCAGCGCCATCACCTTGCCCATCGCCTGCGGGCCGGACCCCGCGTTGGCCTCGGCGATCGCGGTGTCGATCGCGGCCGCAAGCTCCGGCTCCGACAGAGGCTGTGGCAGGTACTGCTTCAGCAACTCCAATTCCGCGGATTCCTTGTCCGCGAGATCGCTGCGGCCGGCGGATTGGAACTGCTCGATCGAATCGCGGCGCTGCTTGATCAGGCGTTCGACCACCGAGATCACCGCCGCATCGTCGACCGCTTTGCGTTCGTCGATTTCTTTCTGCTTGACTGCAGCCAACAGAAGGCGGATCGCTGACAGGCGCTCGCTCTGGCGCGCCTTCATCGCCGCTTTCATGTCCTCGGTGATCTGGTCCTTCAGGCCCATGTGTGTCGGAGCCCCTCACCCCCGGCCGCTCTGCCGCCTTCGCGCTACCGGCTTCGGCGGGCCTGCCCTCTGTAGCTCGCGCAGCGAGCGAAGGCGGGAGACAGAAGCTTGAGCCTCAACTCGGAACGATCGGGATGAGATCAGACTGTCGTCAGTACATCTTCTTCGGCAGCATCTGGCTGCGCAGCCGCTTGAAGTGCCGTTTGATGGCTGCCGACTTCTTGCGCTTGCGCTCGGCAGTGGGCTTCTCGTAGAACTCGCGGGCCCGCAACTCGGTCAGCAACCCGCTCTTTTCGATCGTTCGCTTGAAACGACGCAGTGCGACTTCGAAAGGCTCGTTCTCCTTGACACGGATGGTCGGCATTGGCTGGAACTGTCCCCCGATATTCGGCGCAAAATTAGAAACGCGCGATTTTAGACGAATCCGAGCGGGCGCGCGAAATGTGTTGTAGCGGAAAGGTGTAGTGAAACGGTGAAGGTCCTTGGAATAGAAACGTCCTGTGACGAAACCGGCGTCGCCGTCTACGACAGCGCCACCGGCGCGGTCGTACATGCGGTTCACAGCCAGGTCGATCTGCACCGGGACTACGGCGGCGTGGTGCCGGAGCTTGCCTCGCGTGACCATATCCGACGCGTGTTACCGCTGATCGAGGATGTTCTGGAACGGGCCGGCGTGGAGCGACAAGCGATCGACGCCATCGCCGTCACGGCCGGACCGGGGCTGATCGGCGCTCTGCTGGTGGGATGCAGCGTCGGATCCGCGCTGGGGTATGCGCTGGGCAAGCCGGTGATCGGGGTTCACCATATGGAAGGGCACCTGCTCTCGCCGCTGTTGGCGCGCCCGGCCCCGTCGTTTCCGTTCGTGGCCCTGCTGGTGTCTGGCGGGCACACGCAGTTGCTGCAGGTCGAGCGGATCGGCAGTTACCGGCTGCTGGGTGAAACGCTCGATGACGCCGCCGGCGAGGCCTTCGACAAGGCCGCCCAGTTGCTCGGCCTTGGCTATCCGGGCGGCCCTGCCCTGTCCCGCCTGGCGCAGTTTGGTACGCCGGGTGTGCAGCTGCCGCGCCCGATGATCAACAGCGGTGACCTGAATTTCAGTTTCAGCGGCCTGAAGACCGCGGTGCTCACTGCGGTGCGCCGCGCGACCAACCTGTGCGATCAGGTGCGGGCGGACATCGCGCTCGCATTCGTCGAAGCCGCGGTGGACGTTCTGGTGGCCAAGTCGATCAAGGCGTTGCAGCAATGTGGCTACCAGCGACTGGTGGTCAGCGGCGGCGTTAGTGCCAACAGCCAGTTGAGGCAACGCTTGACGGCCGAGGCGGCACGCATCGGTGCCGAGGTCTTCTTTCCCCCGCAGGACCTGTGCACCGACAATGGCGCGATGATCGCGCTCGCCGGCTGGGCCAGCCTGGAGCGGGGGGTCAAACCCGACCCGATTCCGGCAATCCAGGTGCGACCGCGCTGGCCGCTGGAATCGATCGGCGCGGCCTGATCGCCGGACCGCCGCTCAAGTGGACGCTCGGCCTCCGATGCGCCCCTCGGTGCCAGCGCGCAGCTTTGCGATATTGGATCGATGGCGCCAGATCAGCAAAGCGCTGATCGCCACCAGAATCGGAAGTTTCGAATCGATCCCATCGAACGCCGCGCTCAAAACCGGTGCACCGACGGCCGCGGTCAGCGAGGCCAGCGACGAATAGCGGCTGGCCAGCGCGACAATCAGCCACAGGCAGCAGCAAGCCAGCCCCAGCCATGGCTCGAAGGCCAGCATCACGCCCAGGAACGTCGCGACGCCTTTGCCGCCTTCAAAGCACAGGAAGATCGGGAACACGTGTCCGACCAAGGCCGCGCTTCCGCAGGCGATCGCCAGCAGTTCGCTTTCGCCTCCGAATCGGCGCCCGAGCCACACGGCCAGCGCGCCCTTGCCGGCGTCTCCGATCAGCGTCAACACCGCCGCCACCCGGCTTCCGCCCCGCAGCACATTGGTCGCGCCCGGGTTGCCCGACCCGTAAGTGCGCGGATCGGCCTGTCGCAGCGCGCGGCTGACCACGATCGCGAACGACACGGAGCCGAGCAGGTAGGACGCGGCAACCAGCAGAGCGATCAACCCTCACCCCCGGCCCCTTTTCCGGCCGTCGGCCGGAAAAGGAAATAGCAAGAGAACGAGGGGGCTGGGCTGGCCCCCTCGTGCTCCCCCGGCCAATGTTGGAACGAGCGCAGAGGGGAGCAAAACCGACAGGCGTGCATCGGGTCGTCAGCCCCGCGGGTGGTGGCGAGCATGCAAGTCCTTCAGCCGTTGTCGCGCCACGTGCGTGTAGATCTGCGTGGTCGAGATGTCGGCGTGCCCGAGCAGCAGCTGCACCACCCGCAGATCGGCCCCATGGTTCAACAGGTGCGTTGCGAACGCATGGCGAAGTCCGTGCGGCGATAGGGGCGCGGTGATTTCGGCCTTGTGGCCGTAGCGGCGGATCAACTTCCAAAACATCTGGCGCGTCATGCCGGCGCCTCGTCCGGTCACGAACACTGCGTCACAGCTGCGGCCCGCCAATAAGGCGGGTCGCCCTTTCTTCAGGTAGCGGGCGAGCGCGCTGCGCGCCGCCTCGCCGATCGGCACCACCCTTTCCTTGGAGCCCTTGCCGACCACGCGCACCAGCCCGTCGGTCAGCGACAGCTCGATCATCTTGAGCCCGGTCAGCTCCGATACGCGCAGCCCGGTCGCGTACAGCGTCTCCAGCATCGCGCGGTCGCGCAACGCGAGCGATTCATCGCCTTCGGGAGCCGCCAGCAGCGCCTCCACCTGCGCCTCGCTGATCGACTTCGGAAAGCGGGCGGGTCGACGCACTCCAGTCAGGCGCAGGGTCGGGTCGGACTTGATCGACCCTTCGCGAAGCGCCCAACGGTAGAAGCGCCGCAGGCTCGCGATGCGCCGGTTCGCGGTCGAAGCGCGGGTGCTCGCGTGGCGGGCAGCCAGATAGCCGGTCAACGCCACTTCATCGGCGTCGAACAGCTGGCGTGGCCGCAGCCACGTGGCCAGATCGGCCAGGTCGCGTCGATACGCAGCGAGCGAGTTTTTGGCGAGTCCGTCTTCCAGCCAGATCGCGTCGATGAAGCGGTCGATCTGCGGATCGATTTGCGCAGCCGTCTCAGGCCGCGGGTCAGGTCGAGCCATCGGCGAGCGCGTCGTGCATGTCGCTCTCCGTGCCGGCGGCTCCGATCCGCGCAGCCGGTTCAGGCCGCGGGTCAGGTCGAGCCATCGGCGACCGCGTAGTGCATGTCGCTGTCCGTGCCCGCGGATCCGCCCAGCCCCTTGGGCAGTGGGAACACGACTTCCTCGATCACGCCATCGAGCGATCGCACCTCGCGAGCGCCGAACTGGCCCAATCGTTCGACCACCTGCTGCACCAGCAACTCGGGCGCCGACGCCCCGGCGGTCAAGCCGACCCGGGCGTGGCCGACAATCCATTGCGGATCGACCCCGGATGCGTCCTCGACCAGATAGGCCGAGACCCCAACGCGTTCGGCGACTTCGCGCAAGCGGTTCGAGTTGGAGCTGTTGCGGCTGCCAACGACAATCACCACATCGACCTGGCCGGCCAGCACCTTGACCGCATCCTGCCGGTTCTGTGTTGCGTAGCAGATGTCGGCTTTCTTCGGCTCGGCGATGCTGGGGAACCGGCGCTTCAGCGCCTGCACCACTTGCGTGGCGTCGTCGACCGACAGCGTCGTTTGCGTCACGTAGGCCAGGCGCTCGGGGTCGCGCACCTGCAACTGCTCCACGTCCGCCGGCGTGCCGACCAGGTAGATGCCGTTGTCGGCCTGGCCCATCGTGCCCTCGACCTCCGGGTGCCCGGCGTGGCCGATCATCACGATTTCGCGCCCCTGCGCGCGCATCTTGGCGACCTCGACGTGCACCTTGGTCACCAGCGGACAGGTCGCATCGAACACGTTCAATCCGCGCTGTCGTGCCGCCTCGCGCACCGCGCGCGAGACGCCATGCGCCGAGAACACGAGCGTGGCGCCGATCGGCACCTCGTCCAGCTCCTCGACAAAGATCGCCCCCTTGGAGCGCAGCTGCGCGACCACGTAGGTGTTGTGGACGATTTCGTGGCGCACGTAGATGGGAGCGCCGTGCCGCTCCAACGCGCGCTCGACGATCTCGATCGCGCGATCTACGCCGGCGCAGAAGCCGCGTGGTTGAGCCAACAGAATTTCGATCATATGGCGCGCCTTCTCACCCTTCTCTGGCCGCTTCGACTCGGTGCAGCCTACTCCCATCAACAGCCTTGTCGCCTCGCCCCGCTTGGGTTCGACTTGCGACAGGAGCATTTTATAGAAGGAGCAGGTCGTGACGTCGCGCCCATCGACCAACCGCTCCTGGCTTGCGGCGGAACGCCCTGGCCAACGCCTGCTCGCCCGAGGGGCGCAAGCGCTCAGCGATGCCGAGCTGCTGGCGCTGCTGATCGGCAGCGGCTGCCCTGGCGCCACCGCCCTGCAGCTGGCTCGACTCGCGCTGTCCGAGCTGGGGGGCCTGGCGGGCGTGCTGCACGCCTCGCGGCGCCAGTTCGAAGCAATCGCCGGACTGGGGGCCAGGCGTCACGCACGGGCGCAGGTGGTGCTGGAAATCACCAAGCGGATGCTGCGCCAGGACCTGGCCCGGGGGCCGGTCCTGAACGCCCCGGGACGCGTGCGCGATTTCCTCAGACTCAGCTTCGGACGAATCGGTTACGAAGTCTTCACCGTGCTGTTCCTGGACGCGCAGCAGCGCCTGATCGCCTGCGAAGAGCTGTTCCGGGGCACACTGACCCAAACCAGCGTTTACCCGCGCGAAGTGGTCCGGCGCGCTTTGACGCTGAATTGCGCCTCGGTGATCCTGTCGCACAACCACCCGTCGGGCATCGCGGAGCCGAGCCGCGCCGATCAGATCCTGACGCGCGAACTGCAGACCGCGCTGAAGCTGGTCGACGTGCAGGTGCTTGACCACATCATCGTGGCCGCCGTCGACAGCGTTTCGTTTGCGGAGCTTGGACTTCTGTGACATCCGCAGTAACTCCTGCTGCGGGCGTGCCACCGGCTTTCGGGTTCGTGTCATGGCGGACGGTGCCGCTAGAATCGCCCGCGGATTCGCACGATCGCGGAGTTCTGGGTGATGAGCAAAGCATCTGTTATGGCCGTCGTCTGCGGCTTCGCCGGCGGGCTGATGGGCGCGTGGTTCCTGGGCCACCTCGCGGGCCTCCGGATCCCCCAGTTGCCGACGGTGGCGGCGGCAGCAACGCAGCAGGACGTCATCGTTGCCCGAAGAATCCAGCTCATCGACGGTGCTGGGCGTTCGCGCGCGGAAATTGCCATGTCACCGGACGGCGGGCCCGGTATCTTCTTCTACGATTCGAGCGGACGGAACCGGCTGGTGCTCGGATTGTATTCACCGGCGGAACAGGAGTATCCGTTCGTCGTCCTGAACGATACGCATCAGCAGGCGGCGGGCATTTTCCGCCTCTTTGGAGGGCAGGAGACCCCGGTTGTCGTGCTGAAGCACGGCGGGCACGATCGTTCGATCTATGGTCTGAATCCGCAGTCGACTGACCCGTTCCTGGTCAATTACTCGGGCAACGGGCGCAAAAACAGCGTCTTTGGCGATTTCTGAGTTCGCGAACGCGCGCAACCAGGTGCCCAAGCGGCTCGTCCTCGCGTTCGCGCTCGCGGTTCTCGTCGCGGTCGCGGTCGGCAGCGCCGGGTATCTGTGGCGGCGTGGACGCCCGGCGCAACGGCCCGAATACGTGCTGATCAACGAGACCGGCCGCCACGACTTCGACCTTGCGTTCAGGATGAGCCTGAAGCTCGCCGAGAAGAAGTCGGGCATCGAGAACGCCCTGGTGCTGCTGCCGGCGCTGCCGGGCGGCAAGAGCATCGAGGAGACGGCGGCCGAACAGTTTTCCAGCTTCAGGATAGGCGCGCGGCGCAACGGGCGTGGTGTCCTTTACCTGTACAGCGCAAAGGAAAATTTGATGAAGATTGAAGTCTCCTATGCGCTGGAAGGCGAGATCCCGGACGTGCTCTGCCGACAGCTGGAGGAGGCTGCGAAGACCTACATGCTGTCCGAAGTCCCGCAGGACTTCATCTCTGAACTGATCATCACGACGAACCTGCGCGGGATGGGGTCGCAGCAGGATTCCGCCCCGACGGCCAAACCGGACTGGATCAACGCCGAATTCCTGTCGGGCGGCGGCGGAGCACTTGTGCACGGATACAGCAAGTCGCTGGACGAATACGAGCGAGCGATCCGGCACCTGCCTGAGGCGCAGCTGGGCGCATTCGACGCGTCGCCGGACGCCGGGACCACGGTGCAGCGCTACCTGGCGTCGCTGGAGCTGGGGATCGGGGACCCCCGTCTTCCACTGCTGAGCGAGGGCAGCCGGATCTTTCGAGCCGTGGTGCCGCGCGACGAAGCGCAACAAAAGAGGATCTTCGCGTTTCTGCAGGCGGCTGCGCCGCACCACCTGCTGTACGCGGGCCCCCTGGCACTGCTCGTGCCACAACCGGGCAGGTCGAATCTACCGGTCGTCTTGCGTCGCGGCACGGATGGCTTGTGGTATGTCGATGAGCCCAAAGCCTGGACCTACTTCCATCGCTTCGAGGACGGCGTGAACTTCCACGTGAAGTTCGCCGACAATTCATTTCTTCCGGCGTTGCGCGAACTGGGCCTTCCGGACACGGACCACGCCGTCTACGGCGACCACGCACGGACTCCGCCGCTTCCGCCGTACCCATTCAAGCTTGCGCAAATGGTCAATGAGCTGCAGAACCGGGCAGCCGCCGCACCGCGAGATCCCGCGATTCGCGCCGCGCTGGGTGATGTTTACCTGTTCGAAATGAACTGGATCACGAAGGCGATCGAATGGTATGAGCAGGCTGAAGCGATCGACCCGGATCAGAGCGCCTACCACTGGCGGCTGGTCGATCTGTACCTGAACGCATCGCGCGCCGACAAGTGCATCGCGGAGCTCAAGTTCCTGTCCGAGCATTGGCCGGACGACCGGCAGGCGCGCGACTGGTACGACTTTTACAGAAAGGAATATGACTTCGCCGCCGACTCGCGCCGACCCTAATAGGCGCCGAGTCCGCCGGCTGCGCCGGCGCAGGCGTGGTCCACGTCGTACTTGACGATGCAACCCCTGTAGTCCTTCATCCAGCCGCTGCCTCGGTCAAAAAAGACGAATTCCCGCTCATCCCCTGATGCAACGACACCACCCTGGCCACGCCCATCCCGGTCGGTTATGAACGCCCACACGTCCTCAGCGCATGAATTTTGCAGCTTGAAGTGCTGCCTCTCCCGGATGCTCAGGGAAGGGTCGCCTTTCTCGATGTAGTTCTCCCGCACTTTGAGGCATTGGGTTGCAAATGCTTTCTCCTGGGTTGCGCGCTCCTGGGCCTGTTGCTCCAATCGCTGCTGCGTCTCGCGCTGCTGCTCTTCGAGCATCGCCACTTGCGTGGCGCGCGCCTGCTCGGCGGCCTTCTGCGCCGCCACACGCTCCTGCCGCTGTTCGGCAATCCTGGCGGAGAGCTCCTGTTGTTGCTCGCGCAACTGATTGGCCTGTGCCTGCGCCTGCTGCTCCTGTTGGATGGCCATGCTCGCGCCCAGGCGTGCCGCATCGGCGTCGACACCGGCGGCCGCGGCCACTTGCGCGGCCATATCCGCGCTGCCGGTCGCTTTTGCGGCGACGGCGCCCATGAACATCCCCATCATCGCCGCCGAGCCATCATCGTCATCCGACTGGGCGGCGCGCTCCTGGGCCTGCCTTTGCTCTTCTTCGGCTTGCGCCTGTTCCGCCGCCGCCTGGCGCGCGGCGGCAGCCGCCGTTTGCTCAGCGGCCAGTATCTTCTTGTTGATCGCGGCCAGCCTCAGGTCGTCCAACGAGGCGTGCAAGCTGCTGGGGCTCGGGTGATTGGGAGCGGTGACATCGACCTCATTGACCGCACCCCCGGCCAGGCGCTGTAAATCCGACAAGGGAATTCCTGCAACTCCGGCTTTTGCCATCAGTTCAACCTGCTTGGCGGCATTGATGGTCAGGAGTACCGGACCGTCGTAAGGTTCGTTGAATTGGCGAGCCGTTTGAACGCCGGTTTTGACGGGCGCACCATCCGGGTGCCGCTTCGCGTCCTCGAGTTTTTGGCTCGAGCCCACGCAGCCGTCCAAGACATTGTCTGAGTCACCGACCACGGCACCGATGATGAGGATCGGACTGAACACGACGTCAAAGCCGCAATCGCCGACGGAGCCGCTCGTCTTCAATTCCCGGCTGTACGCGACATCCCAGTCCCGGTATTGATCGAAGGTGGCCTCGAAGACGCTCACGAGGCGTGTTTCGAGGGTGTCAGGATTGCCCAGATTGACTTCGATGGAGCCGAGTCGCGTCTCCTTAAGGACGCGGCTGCCGGGCGCTTCCTTGTCGACGAGCCTGACGTCCACGATCCGCCCTTCCGACGATTCCTGGATCTCGGACGTCGTGCTGCATCCAGCCAGGGCGCAGCAGACGAGCAGCGCCGACGTGATCGAAAGAGTCGTGCAAGGAAGGAAGGATCGAGTCGAGACACACCGATTCACCCGGTGCGCGGAAGATGGCTTCATACAATCTCCTTGAAGATCCGGCGTTGATCCCTTGAGCGCGAACGCGGTCTCGCATGACGGCGCCGTCGCGAACAAGTCACCTTGATCAACCCAGACGGGTCACCCGACTGCGGACGAAGACGCACGCTGGGAGCGGAACACTACACAGGCTTGTGGATTTTCTTCAGGGCGAGGTCGTCGCGGTAGTTGAAAATGAAAGCGCTTTCGACCCTTTATCGCAGTCGGGCCTGCGGTGAAGATAACCGACCGCGCTTAAGCTGATCGACGTGCAGGTGCTGGACCACATCATCGTGGCCGCCGCCGACAGCGGGTCGTTCGTGCAGCTTGGATTTCTGTAGGAATGCGGCGTCAGTACACGTCGCGCGCGTAGCGTCCCGCGGCCGCCAGCTCGCGCAATTCGAGTTGAGCTTGCGCCGCGGAGCGTCGGCCATGCTCGACGAAAATCGCCCGCAATGCGGCGTCCACGTCCTTGGCCATGTGCGTCGCATCCCCGCACACGTAAATCCAAGCACCGTCCTGAATCCAGGACCATAGCTCCTTGCCGGCCTGCATCATCCGATGCTGGACGTAGATCTTGTCGTGCTGATCGCGCGAGAAGGCGGTGTCGAGGCGGGTGAGTTCCTGTGCGTGCAGGAATGACTCGAGCTCCGGCCGGTACAGGAAATCGCAATGCGCGTGGCGGTCGCCGAAGAACAGCCACGTGCGCCCGGTCAGGCGCTGGCTGCGCCGGTGGTGCAGGAACGCCCGGAAAGGGGCAATCCCCGTTCCGGGGCCGATCATCACAACCGGCGCGCCGGGATCGGCGGGCAGGCGAAAGCGCAGGTTGCGCTGCACGAAGACGGGCGCCGCGTGCCTGGGGTCGAGGCGGTCGGCGAACCACGTCGAGGCAACCCCGCCGCGGTGCCTTCCACCCGATTCGTAACGCACCGTCGCCACCGTCAAATGCACTTGGTTCGGAAAGGCCGCCAGGCTCGAACAGATCGAATACAGCCTCGGTTTCAGCGGCGCCAGCAGGTTCACCAGCGCTTGCGGATCGCGCACCACACCCGGATGAGACTGCAACAGATCGCAAGGATCCTTTCCCCGGAGAAACTGCTGGAGCGCAGCGCCCTGATCGTGCCGAGTCAAGGCGCAGAGTTGGGCGTCCTCCGACGCATCGGCGAGCTTGATCACCGTGGGCGGTGTCAGAATCGTGAGCTCGCGCCGGGTGGCCAGCGCCTCGCCCAGTGTGAGCTCTGCACCATCGACGGTGACCGGCGCATCGGCCGCCATGCCGGTCGCCGACAAAATGGCCTCGACCAGCTCGGGCGACTGCCGAGGCCATACCCCGAGCGCGTCGCCGGGCTCGTAGGTAAGGCCCGAATCCTTCAGCGACAACACGATGTGCCGAACTTCCTTGTCGGATTGCGGGCCGTTCAACACCGCCTTGCCCAGCAGCTCGGCCGCGAACGGGTGGTCGCGGGTCCATCGCTGCGGCTGATCGTCCTCATCTTGCGATGCTTCGCCGGCATCGACTGTGGGCGCGGCCGCCAGGCCCGGCGCCACAGCTTGTAGAGCGGGCCAAAGCTGTTCGCGGAATGCCATGAACGGGGCGTCAACCTGGGTATCGGCATCGATTCGGTCGGTCAGGCGGGTTGCTCCCAACTCGGCAAACCGGCGGTCGATCAACCTTCCGAAGTGACAGAACTTCGGATAGCTGCTGTCACCCAACGCCAGCACCGCGAACTTGAGTCCCGACAGAGCGCTGCTGTGCGCGCCGGCGAGCTGCTCGGCAAACGCGCCCGCGCTGTCGGGCGGGTCGCCGTCGCCGTGCGTGCTGGCAATCACGAGGACGTGCTCGAGCTTGGCCAGCGCTCCGAGCGACACCGAGGCTAAGTCCTGCGAGTCGGCGGCGAAGCCTTTGGTTTTCGCCTCCTTGGCGAGCTTCCTGGCGAGCGATTCGCTGGTGCCGGTTTGCGACGCATACAGCACCTTGATTGCGAGCTTTTGAGCCGGCGCCGCCGCTTGCGCGTTGGCGTTTTCCGCAACGCGCGTCAACAGGCCGGCAAAAAAGCCGTTAAGCCATGCGCGCTGATCGGGGGTGAACGGAGCGTCGTCGGGAAGCAGCTCGATCAGCGGCGGCCCGTCGAGTTCCCGCGGTGCATTCACGGGCTCGACATCCCTGCGAGCGCGCGCAGCGCCTCGACGCCATGCCGGCGCGCAAAGTCGACGAAGCTCTCCTGCTCAACGCGCTGCGCCTGATAGCCCAGCAGCAGGCGCTCCAACAGCGGCGGCAGTTGCTCGAACGGGACGTTGCGGGCGAATTCGCGCCCCAGGCCGCGCTCCTGTTCCAAACCTCCGCCCAGGACCACGTGGTAGCCCTCGACCGAGGCATCGCCTTGCGGTACTTGCATACCCAGCAACCCGATGTCGGCCACGCAATGCTGCGCGCACGAATTGGGGCAGCCGGTCAGGTGGATGTTGATCGGCG
>Ga0210401_10003627_pt1 | contig 16401 bp, 10 predicted proteins | sample IncBWH32MmetaG_FD_150866 | JGI IMG/M metagenome (GOLD analysis project Ga0210401, IMG submission 150866) | Forest soil microbial communities from Barre Woods Harvard Forest LTER site, Petersham, Massachusetts, United States - Inc-BW-H-32-M | ecosystem: Environmental > Terrestrial > Soil >... | reverse complement strand
TGACAAACCATCGGAAATGGAGTGGGGACAACTGCCCGGCGAAGTCTTTTAGAATCAACACATACACAAATCTATAAAAATAAACGACTTTAACCACCTTAAGAAATATAGCCTTATAAAAAACAAGGGGGGGGTAGGTATCACAATAGATAACAACCTCAATGCTCAGCCCAGGCGCCAGGAGCCCCGTCCACCTCGCCGAACCACCTCAATACTCGAAACTTTCAACTGTAAACTGTCGACTGTCGACTGCCCTTACCTACTGCCGCCCAATCCAAGCCCGCACGTGCCCTTCCAGCTCATCAAGCGGTACCGATCCCTGCTCGAGCACCGCGTCATGAAACGTGCGCACGCTGAAATTCCCCCCCAACTTCTTCTCCGCGGCCGTCCGCAGCTCCCGTATCTTCAACTGTCCCAATTTGTAAGCCAGCGCTTGCCCGGGCCACACAATATACCGGTCCACTTCCACGGTAATGTCCTGGTCGGTCTTTCCCGTGTTGTCCTTGAAGAATTGGATGGACTGCTCCCGTGTCCAGCCCATCGAATGCATCCCAGTATCGACCACCAGGCGCACCGCCCGCCACATCTCGTAGCTGAGCTGCCCAAATTTCGAGTACGGATCCCTCAGCAATCCCAATTCTTCGCCAAGGCTCTCCGAGTACAGCGCCCACCCCTCCACGAACGCTGAGTAACCCACGTGCTTCCGGAACTCCGGCACATTTTCCATTTCTTGCGCCAATGAAAGTTGCAAATGGTGTCCCGGTACCGACTCATGCAGCGAAAGCGCCTCCATCTCATACTTCGGGCGAGCATGCAGATTGTAGGTGTTGACGAAATAGCAGCCGGGTCTCCCTACCGCCGGCGATCCCGGCTGGTAATACGCGGTCGTCTGCGAAGGCGCCTTGAAATCCGGGATCGGGCACACGCCATACGGCAGCCGTGGCAGCTTCCCGAATTCGTGCGCCAGTTCCGGATCGATTTTCTTGGCAATGATCCGGTAGCCATTCACGAGATCATCCGGCTTCTCGTAATAAAACTGCGAGTCGGTGCGCAGAAACTCGGTGAATTCGTGAAAGCTCCCCTTGAAGTTCACCGACCCGATGACCTTGTCCATCTCCGCGCGAATCCGTTTTACTTCCGACAGCCCGATTTCGTGAATCTGCTGCGGCGTCAAATCCGTCGTCGTTTGCCACCGCACGTGGAATGCGTACGCTGGGGTTCCATTGGGCAGCGCCGTTGCCGCAATGTTTTCGCGGCATGCGGGTAGGTACACCGACGCTACGTAGTCATGCAGTTTTTGAAACGCGGGCGCAACCGCGCTGGTGTAAATCTTCTTGGCCTGCTCGGTCAGCGTCGTACGGTCGGCGTCGGAAAATCCGTTCGGAAACTCCGTGAACGGCTGCAGCAGCGCGCTCGCCAGCGGATCAGCCGGAATCAGATCGGCGATCTGCTTCGGCACGTCGCGCATCGTGATTTTCGGCGGCGTGTAACCTCGCTGCAATCCCTCGCGCAGCAGTGCGATTTGTTGCTCCACCGATGCCGGCAGCGCGCTCATCCGCTTCAAAATGATTTCGTATTCCGCCACACTGTGATGCGGGGTACTCTCCAGTGCGTCCGCAGCCCCTTGCTGAATCCCTTCCATCTGGTTCAGCGGCATCCACAGGCTGCGCGGCACCACGAAGCGGAACGGCAGCGGATCATCGCCATACTGCAACCCTTGCTCCGACGTCTCCAGCAGTTGCGAATACAGATCGAAATTGAGTTTTTCGCTTTCTGGCAAAGCATCGCGATGAATCGATTTCAGCTCCGCGATGCTCTCGGCCAAATGCTTCTTCCTGCGGTCAATCCCCGCAGGCGAATCGTCAGTCCATCGATCGTTCTGTCCAGGATATCCGACCTGCGTCGCAACGTCCGGATACTCCTGCATCCATCGCTTCCAGTCCGCTTCGAGATACGCACGAAACTTGCGGGTCTCTTCAGTCTGCGCGTCAGCGGCCGAGCCAGCTCTTGCGTCACTCAGAATCATCATCGGAACAATCAGCAACGCGCTACCCAGGCCTATTGCTGCCATCGCAAGCATTCGTATCACGCATTCCCCCTAGCCGCCACCAAGTCCTTTTCGCGCTCTCGCGCCAGCATTACGATCAACCGCGCGGTCTCTTCCACATCCATCGCGGTGTTGTCCACGACTACTGCGTCGTCCGCGCGCACCAGCGGCGAGACTTTGCGCTCGCGGTCGCGTTTGTCACGCTCCCGAACCTCTTCGAGCACCTGGAAAACGGTTAAGGTGTCGCCCTTTTCCTGGTGCTCCTTCCAGCGCCTTTCGGCGCGCACTTCCGGCGAAGCATCCAGAAAAATCTTAAGCTCCGCGTTGGGAAAAACGACCGTGCCGATGTCGCGGCCCTCCATCACCACGCCACCGCCCGCGCCGGCGCGTTGCTGCTCAGCCACCAAGACGTGCCGCACTCCGGCGATGGTCGCCAGCCGCGAAGCCGCCTGGGCCACTTCCCCGGTGCGAATCGCGTCGGTAACTTCCACACCGTCGAGAAATACGCAGTTCTTCGATCCTGCGCATTCCTGTTCCGGAGTCGGCGGCTTCAACTCAATGTGCGTTTCCGCAGCAAGCTGTTCCAGTTGCGATTCATCGTCAAGAGGAACGCCGTGATGCACGGCTTTGAGTGCCAGCGCCCGATACATGGCGCCGCTGTCCAGGTATAAATATTCGAGAACGCCGGCGATGCGGCGCGCCACGCTGCTTTTCCCGGAACCTGCTGGTCCGTCAATGGCGATGGTTAGTCTGGGCATGAGTTAGCAATGGACCGCGATACTTTACTACGGTTCATGACGACTGGCTGGGACTATGTCTTCATTGAGGACTCGGCTGGCCGGGCTAAAGCCCGGCGCCTACATCTTCGGAAACTACTTGGCGCGGCTTTGTGTGTCACGCCAGGTCACTGTGGACTTTTAACTGTCGACTGTAAACTTTCTAGAAGCCCATGATGTTATAGCCGCAATCGACGTAGATGGTCTCGCCGGTGATGCCGGAGCCGCCGTCGGAAAGCAGGAACGCGGCGGTCGTGCCGACTTCCCCAGGGTCAACGTTGCGCTTCAAGGGGGCGCGCTCTACCTGGGTTTTCAGCATCTCGCCAAATCCGGAGATTCCGCGCGAAGCCAGCGACTTAATCGGTCCCGCGGAAATAGCGTTCACGCGGATCGCTTTTGGTCCGAGATCGTTGGCCAGATAGCGAACGGTCGCTTCCAGAGCGGCTTTCGCGACACCCATCACGTTGTATCGCGGCACGACCTTTTCCGCGCCATAGTAGGTGAGCGTCACGATCCCGCCACCCGCCCTCATCAAGGGCAGAGCTCCGCGCGCCACCGCAATCAGCGAGTACACGCTGATATCGTTCGCGATGCGGAATCCCTCGCGCGTGGTATTGACGAAATCGCCTTTCAAGTCGCTCTCGGGGGCGAAGCCGATACTGTGCACCAGCCCGTGCAACACACCATATTTTTCCTTGAGTTGATCAAACAACTTGGCGATCTGTTCGTCCTGCGTCACATCGCACATGAATCCTGCGGCGCCCGGCAAGTCCGCGATCAGGTCTTTGGCCTCGAGTTCCAAGCGCTCGTTTTGATAGGTGATCGCCAGTTGCCAGCCGGCTTGCTGCAGCTTCTGCGCAATCGCCCATGCGATGCTGCGCTTGTTCGCCAATCCAAAAATCACCGCTGTCTTCTGCGTTTCGCTCATGTCGCTCCTCAACTCAAAATCGCTCGAACGCAACCTGCAGCCGCCCTCGTGCCCTTTCGAGGGCGGGGTTTAGATCACGAATTGGCACCACCACTACGACGAAGACGAATCGCGCCCGGGCTCGGATGTTTCGCGCTAGCCGTACAAGCCACGCTTGTAGCTCAATCTAAACCCCGCGGTCTCGGAGACCGCGGCTACAGGGCATCCTTTGGCAACGGCGGCGGCGATGTCGCACGTCGGAGGCACTGCGTCCTAAATCCGGTGGAAGGCGCGCTCGATTTCCTTCACCGAATAGCGCAGCACCACGGGGCGCCCGTGCGGGCAGCTCATCGGGCAATCCGTTTTCGCGAGAGCGCTGAGCAGCCATTCCATTTTTGTTTGATCAAGCGGCACGTTCACTTTGATCGCCGCGTGACACGCAGTCGAGGCCGCAATCTTCGCTTGTAGCGTTTCGATAGAGATCGCCGCGTTTTCGCGCTCGATGCCGTCGAGGATTTCCGTCAGCAGCTTTTCCGCGTCGCCGTTGGCTACGCCAGCAGGCACCGCCTGAATCGCGACGCTGCGCGGGCCCATGGGTTCGACCTCGAAACCGTTGGCCGAAAGCTCTTCGGCAATTTTTTCGTAGATCACGAGCTGGCGCGGTGCAAGCTCCAGAATCATGGGCATCAGCATCCGTTGGCTCTCGACTTTGCCGGCGCGCCGTGCTTCCAGGTGCTGCTCGAACAACACACGCTCGTGGGCTACGTGTTGGTCGACGATCCACAGGCCTTCGCCGTTCACCGCGACGATGAAACTCGAGCTCACTTGACCGAGTGGCTTGAGATCGGCGATCTCGTCGGGATGCGGCAGGCGCGCGGGCGTTTCGCTACCTGCGGCCGCGAAGTTCGCTGCCCAGTTGGGCTCGCTGAGTGCCGGCAAGGATGCCGGCGCTACCAATCCGGCGGCGAAGGAAGAGCCGGAATCGAAGCTGAATCGTTGCGGGACTGGGCGCTGCGGGGCGCCGGCTAGGTCGAAGCCACCGTCTGAGCCTACGCCGGAGCCAAGGCCGATTTCTTGCAGCGCCGGAATGACGGCTCGCGGGACTTCGATGCCGTTGCCGGGCGTGATTTGGGCCTTGCCGCCAGCTACGCCATCCGATTCGGAACCATTCATCGGCGTCGCCGAGGACGGAGCGCCCACTCCCGCCGCAGCTGCGAAGCTGGCGATCGGCCGTGCTCCCATGAGCACCTGGCGAATAGCGTCACGCGTGAAATCGTGCACGAACTGCGAACGGCGGAAACGGACCTCTATTTTTGCTGGGTGCACGTTGACGTCAACTTCGCCGTAGGGCATTTCGAGAAATAGGAGCGTCGCGGGAAAAACATTGCCGGGAAGGATGTTGCGATAGGCTTCGTGAATGGCGTGCAGAATCAGGCGGTCGCGGACGAGGCGGCGATTCACGAACACATAGATGCCGTTGCGATTGGGGCGCTGGATTTCCGGGCGCGACGTGAAGCCATAGACGCTTATGCGGGCGGTCTCTTCGCTTGGGTCAAGCTCGGGCTCGGTGATGGCGGCGCGAAAGGCTGCGGAAGCCGTGGGGATCTCCACAAGTTCATCGAGCGCTTGTTTGCCGAAGAGTTGATAGACACGATCGGCAAGCCGCTCGACTGGGGCACAATCGACGATTTGCTGCGTCGGTGTGGTGAGCACGAATTGTTTGCCGGGGTTAGCGAGCGCGTAGTGCGTGACCAGCGAGGCAATGTGGCCCAGCTCGGTGGTTTCCGATTTCAGGAATTTGCGGCGCGCCGGCACACTGTAAAAAAGATCGGCGACGCTAACGGTTGTTCCCGCAGGCAAGCCTGCGGATTTCACCCCGACGAGTTTTCCGCCGGCAAATTCAACGCGGGTGCCTTCGGGTTCGGCGGCATCGCGCGTTTCGAGCAGCAACCGTGAGACCGCTGCGATGGTCGGCATCGCTTCACCGCGAAAGCCTAGCGTCGCGATCGACATCAAATCGTCCGCCGAACGCAACTTGCTGGTGGCGTGGCGCTCGAAGGCCAGGAGGGCGTCGTCGTGCGTCATGCCGTGCCCATCATCGATGACGCGAATCATGCGCTTGCCACCGGCTTCGACCTCGACGCGGATGGCCTTCGCGTCGGCGTCCAGCGCGTTTTCGAGCAGCTCCTTTACGACCGACGCGGGGCGTTCTACGACTTCGCCAGCCGCAATGCGGTTGGCGACAGCTTCCGGCAGGATGCGTATGCGACTCATTGGAAACTTTTTTTGGTATACCTTTCTCTCATGAAAGTTCAAGCACCGACAACTTCAACAGGAAACCCAGTCCGCGCATTTCTGTGTTCAGCCCGGAACTTACCCCACAGCGGGGGTGTAAGAACTTGTTGATTTGTTGTTGGACATACTAGCGACAGGGCCTTGCCGTATCCGGCATCTTCTGCCCAGACCGACCAGTCACCACCGCACATGCAAGCCGTCTGGAAGACAGGAGGCACTACCGCAATTCGCAGATCCCAAAGTTGCTCCTCTGGCACACCTGATGGGGACTCGGCCATCAGGTCTTGGGCGGCTGTTGTCTTTGCGAAGGCGATTACTTCGCGGATGGATTTTTCGTTGGCTAGAAGCATGACTACGCGGTCCAGGCCTAACGCTATTCCACCATGCGGCGGAGTGCCGTACGTGAGCGCGTCGAGGAAGAAGCCGAAGCGGCGGCGGGTTTGTTCTTCGGTCAGGCCCAGGGCTTTGAAGAGGCGGGCCTGGATGTCCTGGCGATGGATTCTTATGCTGCCGCTGCCGAGTTCGACCCCGTTCAGGACCAGGTCGTAGCCTTTGGAGCGGACTTCCCAGGGGGCGGATTCCAGTTTTTCCAGGTCTTCGTCGACTATGCCGGTGAAGGGATGTTGGGCGCTGACCCAGGCCTTTTCGGATTCGCTCCACTCGAATAAGGGGAAGCCGGTCAGCCAGAGAAATTTCCATTGTGTCTTGTCGATTTGGTTCAGGGCTTCGCCTAATTGCAGGCGGAGTTGGCCTGCTACCAGGGCGGCGGCGGCGGTGCCTTTGATTTGGGTTTTGGCGGAGACGGCCACGACGAGATCGCCTGTTTTTGCTTCGCAGGATTTTGCTAGCTTGGCGACGTTTTCTGGGCCGATCAATTTTTCGACTGTTGATGTGGTGCCTTCGGCGGCTACTTTAACGAAGTACGCGCCCCTTGCGCCGGCTGATTTTGCCTTTTCGGTCAACTCGTCGAGTTGCTTGCGCGAATAGTTTGCAGCGCCTGGAGCGGCGAAGGCGAAGACATTGCCTTCGATCTGCAGCTTTTCTTTGGCTTCTTGGAGGAAGCAGTCGGTTACTTCGTGCAACTCCATGCCGAAGCGCATGTCGGGCTTGTCGCTGCCGTACTTGCGGATGGCGTCTTTGTAGAGCATGTGCGGGAACGGTGCGCTGGCTTTCACTCCGGCGACCGCGCAGGCGCGGACCATCACTTGCTCCATCACGTGGAAAATGTCTTCCTGGCGGGGGAAGGACATTTCGACGTCTAGCTGGGTGAATTCCAGTTGGCGGTCGGCGCGCTGGTCTTCGTCACGGAAACATTTGACGATTTGAAAGTAGCGATCGAGGCCGCCGATCATCAGGATTTGCTTGAAAATCTGTGGCGATTGCGGGAGCGCGTAAAACTGGCCGTGATGGACGCGGCTGGGAACGAGAAAATCGCGCGCGCCTTCCGGAGTGGAGCGTGTCAGCATGGGCGTTTCGATTTCGAGGAAGCCCATCTCGTCCATAGTTTTGCGAATTTCGAGCAGGACCTTGTGGCGCAGCGCCAGGTTGCGATGCGGTCTCGGGCGGCGGAGATCGAGATAGCGATAGCGCAGGCGCGTTTCTTCAGCGGCGTTAATTTCGTCTTCGATCGGGAAAGGTGGAGTTTTTGCGTTGTTCAGAACGTGCAGCTTCGTGGCGACGATTTCGATTTCGCCGGTGGCCAGTTCGGGATTCGCTTTCTGGCGCTGGATTACTTTGCCTTCGACCGCGACTACGTATTCGCTGCGAACGTGTTCGGCTTTGGCGTGGGCTTCGGGTTGGGTTTCTTTGTTGAAGACGACCTGAACGATGCCGGTGCGGTCGCGGACGTCCAGGAAGAGGAGGTTGCCGAGATCGCGGCGCTTGGCTACCCAGCCTAGGACTACGGCGTCTTTTCCGGCGTCGGTGGCGCGCAGGGCGCCGGCGTAGTGGGTGCGTTGGAGGTTGCCTAGGAAATCGAGCAAGGTCGTGGTCCTTTGTCGGTTATTGTTTCGAGATACGTGCTGGTTCTATTGTACGCGATGCGCGCCGTCTTACTCTAAACCCCGCCGTCTCGGAGACGGCGGCTACAGATGCTATCGGATGGGTCTAGAGACCCGCCGCTACATCCGGCCGATACCCTTACGACGATTTGCGCAGGTGTTCGATTAAGGCCGGCTCTGGCAGCTTTATTTGCGCGCCGTCGTCCAGTGTTTTCAGCGTCCAGAGGCCTTCGGTGACTTCGTCTTCGCCGAGGATCAGGGCGAATTTTGCGCCTAACTTGTCGGCTTGGCCCAGGGCCTTGCCAAATTTTAGTTCACTCGGAGGTAATTCTACGCTGAAGCCGGCGTTGCGGAGGTCTTTTGCGGCGCGCACGGCGGTGGCGTAGGTGTTTTGGCCCATCCAGGCGATGTAAATAAGAAGTGGCGAGTGGCGAGTGGCGGGTGGCGAGTTTGCGGATGCGGCTCGCGCTGCGCGCTCTGGATCGGCTTCGGATTGGCGGGCTTGTTCTTGAAGCGAGAGGATCAGGCGGTCTTCGCCGATCGCGAAGCCGATGCCTTTTGTTGGCGGGCCGCCCAGGAGTTCGACCAGGCCGTCGTAGCGGCCGCCTCCGCAGACGGCGTTTTGGGAGCCCAGGCCTGGGGCGGTGATTTCGAAGGTGGTGCGCATGTAGTAGTCGAGGCCGCGGACCAGGCGCCAGTTTTCGCGATAGATGATGCCGCGGAGTTGGAGTTGTTGTTTCACGGCGGCGTAGTGGGCGGCGCATTCGGGGCAGAGATGGTCGGCGATGTGCGGGAGCTTGGCGATGATGGGTTGCTCGGATTCGAGCTTGGAGTCGAGGACGCGGAGCGGGTTGGTGTCGATGCGACGCTGGGAGTCGGCACCGAGTTTGTCTTTTACTTTGGTTAGCTCGGCGCGGAGGAGTTCTACGTAGGCTGGGCGGCAGTTTGGGGCGTTGTGGCCGATGGAGTTTATGTCCAGTTCGATGCCTTTCAGTTCGAGCTTGTCGAAGAAGGTCATCAGCATTTCGATGAGTTCGGCGTCGATCGCTGGGGCGTCTTGGCCGCCGAGGACTTCTGCGCCGATTTGGTAGAACTGGCGGTACCGACCTTTTTGTGGGCGCTCGCGGCGGAACATCGGACCGGTGTAATAGAGCTTTACGGGTTGCGGGAGTTGCTGCATTGAATGCTCGATGTAGGCGCGGCAGACGGAGGCGGTGGCTTCGGGACGAAGGCTGATCGAAGTGGCGAGTGGCGAGTGGCGAGTGGCGAGTGAAGACTCGGACCCGTTCGCCTCGCCTTCCGTTGGAGCCGGTCGGTCCGAGAAGGTGTACATCTCTTTGCCGACGACGTCGGTGTCTTCGCCGATCGAGCGCGCGAATAACTCTGTTGGCTCGAAGATCGGGACGCGGATTTCGCCGAAGCCGAAGGTACGGAAGACTTCGTGGGCGGTTTGCTCTACGTGATTCCAGAGGGCGGTTTCTGGGGGGAGCAGGTCGCGGGTGCCTTTTATGGCTTGGAATTTGGACTTGTTGGCCATTGTTAGTGGCGACCCAAGCTGCGGGGAGAGAGTGGCGAGTGGCGAGTGACGAGTGGCGAGAATGACGAGAGCTTTCGCTTTAGGGCTCCGATCATTTTTTGCAGTTCGTCTATTTCCTTCAGCGGCGACTCCGCATCTGCAGGCTTGCAATACGCCAACTCGGTGCTCAATAACAATTGTGTCTCAAGTTCCGCCAAGGAGCCTTCCGCGATCGAAAGGAATTGCAGGAATTCGTTGGTGCCGCGTCTGGCTTGACCTTCAGCGATGTTGGATGGAACGGAAACAGCAGCCCGCCGCAGCTGCGATGTCAAACCGTAACGCTCCTCAGAAGGAAATTTCTGAGTCACCTGATAAACAAGCTTGGCCAGCGCCATTCCCTTCTGCCAAATGAGCAGATCCTTGTAGTGCTGCGGCTTGGTTGGCTCGGTCATAAGTTCTTTCTCGCCACTCGTCACTCGCCACTCGTCACTTCTTCCCGGTAGATATTTTTGTAGGCTACGTAGCGTTTGGCGTATTCGTCGATGGCGGCTTGGTCGACGGGCGTCAGGGTGCGCTTGATTTTGCCTGGGTGGCCTACTACCAGGCTGTTTGGGGGGATTTCGGTGCGCTCCAGGATTAGCGTGCCTGCGGCTACTATGCTGCCTTCGCCGATGGTTACACCGTTCAGGATGATGGAGCCCATGCCGATCAGGCAGCGTGCAGCTATGTTGCAGCCGTGGAGTGTTACGCTGTGGCCTATCGTTACGTCATCGCCCAGGATCAGTGGGTATTCGTCGCGCATTACGTGGAGGACGGAGGCGTCTTGGATGTTGGTGCGGGCGCCGATGCGGATGTAGTTTACGTCGCCGCGGATTACCGTGCAGGGCCAGACGCTGGAGTCTTCGCCGAGGATTACGTCGCCGATGATTACGGCGGCGGGGTCGATGTAGGCGGAGGCGGCGATTTCTGGGCGCTTGCCGCGATAGGGTCGGATCATGCTGTCGGTGTGTCCTCCAAGAAATTTACCACAGAGGGCGCGGAGTTCGCAGAGAGGACAAGCGAAAATCGGATGAGGATCGGCGAGTACCGGAAGCGATACGGCTGAGACCTGTGGCAACGGGCACAGGCAGGAGTGCCTGTGCTACTTAATCGATGGTGACGGTGGGGCCTTGCGTTGTTGAGCCTAGTTCGGCTAGGCGGGCGGTTACGGCGTGGGCGACCCCATAGAGACTCTTGGCTACTGGGGAGTCTTTGCCTTGGGCGGCTACTGGTTTGCCGGTGTCACCGCCGATGCGGATGCGGGGGTCGATTTCGATTTCGCCCAGGACAGGGACGCCGTATTCGCGGGCGGTCTTGGCGCCCTCGCCGTGGCCGAAGATGTCGATGGGTTTGTCGCAGTGAGGGCACGTGAAGGTGCTCATGTTTTCGACTACGCCCAGAACTTCTACGTTTACCTGGCGGAACATTTCGATGGCTTTGCGGACGTCGGCCAGGGCTACTGTGGACGGCGTCGTTACGACTACCGCGCCGGTGACTGCTACCGTTTGGATTAGCGTTAGCTGCACGTCGCCTGTGCCTGGTGGGAGATCGATCAGTAGATAGTCTAGTTCGCCCCAGATTACGCTGCGCAGGAATTGCGTGATGATGCTATGGAGCATGGGGCCGCGCCAGATCATGGGCTTGTCGCCGGGATTCAGCAGGCCCATCGAGATCATTTTTATGCCTTGGACTTCAACAGGGTAGATGCGCTTTTCGGCGGTGGCTCTGGGCTCTTCCAGCGTGCCCAGCATTATGGGAACGTTGGGGCCGTAGACGTCGGCGTCGAGCAGGCCTACTTTGTGGCCTAGTTTGGAGAGGGCTAGGGCTAGGTTTACCGCTACCGTGGTTTTGCCTACGCCGCCTTTGCCGCTGGCGACAGCTACTAGGTTTTTTACGCCGGGGATTGGATAGCGTTCCGGCATTGGTTGGGGGGCTGGTCCTGGCGGCATTTTTGACCTTTCGATAGTTTGACGGACTTTAGTGGATCGAATTTTCTACAGCGTTTGTTTTCCGCCTGTGCGTTGTCTAAACCCCGCCCTCTCAGAGAGGGCGGCTACAGGTTGACTCATGAATTGATGCCGTGGCATTTTTTGTATTTTTTGCCGGAGCCGCAGGGGCAGGGGTCGTTGCGGCCTACTTTGGCGGCGGCGCGGACTGGCTTTGGTGGTTCGGCCTGGGCCGCGCCGGTTTGATACTGCAAATCCTTTTGCTGGCGCTGCTGTTTGCGTTCGAGCTGGCGCGCTACGTCGGGCAGGCGCTGCGGTGGAGGCTCCGATGCGCGAGCGGCGGCGCTGGCTACAGCTGCTTGCGCGCCACCGGTACGCTGTGGCAGCGCTTGCGTGCTTGGCGCGGGCGGAAGCGGAGGCTCGGGGCGCGGCTGAACCGCTTGGCCGGGCTGCTCGCCTTGCTGGATCTGGATGTGGTAGAGGTAGCGGATGGTTTCGTTGTCGATGCGCGCCATCATGTCTTCGAAGAGGACGAAGGCTTCCTTCTTGAACTCGACAATCGGATCTTTCTGGGCGTAGCCACGGAGGCCGATGCCTTCTTTCAGGTGGTCGAGGGAGAGGAGATGGTCTTTCCATTGCGAATCGACTACGTCGAGGATGATGCGACGCTCGAGCCAGCGCATCAGGTCAGCGCCGAATTGCTTTTCTTTTTCTTCGTAGCGCTTGACGACGGCTTCGGCCGTGGCGTCGGCCAGTTGATCGTGGGTTAGCGAGGTTGGATCGGCGTCTGCGGCTTTTGCGTCTACGCCGAATTGCGCGTTTACTTCCGCTAGAAATTGCGTGGTGTTCCACTGGTCGGGATGCTGCTCGCGGGGGCAGTACGTGTTCACGAGCTCGCGGGCTACATCTTCGGCGATGCCCAGAACGTAGTCGCGCTGGTCCTTGCCTTCGAGCGCGGAACGACGGATGGCGTAAATCGTCTCGCGCTGCTTGTTCATCACGTCGTCGTATTCGAGAAGGTGTTTGCGAGCGTCGAAGTTTTGCGCTTCGACGGATTTTTGCGCGTTTTCGATGCGACGGGAGATCAGGCCGGACTCGATGGGGACGCCCTCGGTCATGCCCAGGCGGAACATCAGGGCTTTTACGCGTTCTCCGCCGAAGATGCGCATGAGGTCGTCTTCTAGCGAAAGGAAAAAGCGCGAGGAGCCGGGGTCGCCCTGGCGGCCGGCGCGGCCACGAAGCTGGTTGTCGATGCGGCGGGCTTCGTGGCGCTCGGTGCCGAGAATGTGGAGTCCGCCTAACGCGACCACTTCGTCGTGCTCGGCTTTGCACTGCTGCGCGAAGTCCTCGTAGACCGGCTTCCACTGGTTGGCGGGGACTTGGAAGATTTTTCCTTCGTGCTGAAACAGAACCATTGGCGCGGCGATCGGCTGCGCAACCTCCCCGGTGGCGTTGACGCTCGCACTCTCGGCGGGGATAACCGCCGGCGCGGATGCGTAGGGCATGGCTATTTTGTTCTTCAGGAAATGATCACGGGTCATCTGCTCGGGGTTGCCGCCGAGCAGGATGTCGGTGCCACGCCCGGCCATGTTCGTGGCGACGGTTACGGCGCCTTTGCGTCCGGCTTGCGCGACCACGCGCGATTCGCGCTCGTGCTGTTTGGCATTCAGGACCTGGTGCGGGATGCCTGACTGTTTCAGGATGTCGGCGATGGCTTCGGATTTTTCGATCGAGATGGTGCCTACGAGAACCGGCTGGCCGCGCTCGTGGAAATGGCGGATGCCGTTGGCGTAGGAATCGTCTTCCTGCATGATGCCGTTGACGACCGCGTGGAATTTCTCTTTTTCGGTGCGATAGACCACGTCGGGATATTCCTTGCGGATCAGTTCGCGGTTGGTCGGAATCACGACGACATCGAGATTGTAGATCTTGGCGAACTCGGCGGCTTCGGTTTCCGCGGTGCCAGTCATGCCCGAGAGCTTCTTGTACATGCGGAAATAGTTCTGGAAGGTGATCGTAGCGAGGGTCTGGTTCTCGCGCTCGATCTTGACGTTTTCTTTGGCTTCGACGGCCTGGTGCAAGCCATCGGACCAGCGGCGGCCGGGCATCTGGCGGCCAGTGAACTCGTCGACGATGATGACTTCGCCGTCTTTCACGACGTAGTCGACGTCGCGCTTGTAGAGCGCGTGTGCGCGCAAGGCCTGGTATACGTGGTGAATCACTTCCATGTGCGCGGGGTCGTACAAGTTGCCAAGGCTAAGCAGGCGTTCGCATTTGCTGACGCCATCTTCGGTGAGCGTCGCCTGGCGATGTTTTTCGTCGAGTGTGTAGTCGATGTCCTGGATCAGCTTGGGGATGATCTTGTCGATCTTGTAGTACTTGTCGGTCGATTCTTCCGCAGGACCCGAAATGATCAGCGGGGTGCGCGCTTCGTCGATGAGGATGGAGTCGACTTCATCGACGATCGCGAAGTGATGGCCGCGCTGAACGCAGTTCGCGAGGTCGTACTTCATGTTGTCGCGGAGATAGTCGAAGCCGAACTCGTTGTTGGTGCCGTAGGTGATGTCTGCGCCGTAGGCGGCGCGGCGCTGTTCGTCGTCGAGATCGTGCACGATTACGCCAACGGAGAGACCGAGTCCACGATAGAGGGCACTCATCCATTCGGCGTCGCGGCGGGCCAGGTAATCATTCACGGTGATGATATGAACGCCACGTCCGGCAAGGGCGTTCAGGGCCGCGGGCAGGGTGGCGACGAGCGTTTTGCCTTCGCCGGTTTTCATTTCAGCGATTTTGCCGTCGTGCAGGACCATGCCGCCGATCAGTTGCACATCGAAATGGCGCATGTTCAGGAAGCGGCGGCCGGCTTCGCGGGCCAGCGCGAACGCTGAGACCAGCACGGGCTCGAACGCCTTCTGCATCAGGTCGCGGAAGGTCGGTTCGCTAGGATCGGCCTCCTTGAGCGGCTCCTGAACTTGCTCTTTCAGGGCGAGAAAACGCAACTTGAGATCTTCGTCGCTGAGCGTCTTGATTTCGGCCTCGAGCGCGTTGATGGCCGCAACCAGCGGCTGCAATTTTTTGACGTCGCGCTCATGCTTGGTGCCGATAAATCGCGCGATGACGCCGTCTACGAGCTTCGCTGCATCCATGAATAGTTTCGCCGTTTCCTGACGGTATTCGACCGCGCCGGAGCCCTACGGCCCGGCATTAGAAGATCCCCGCAACACTTTATTCTATCTGTTTCGATGCGCCGACGCCAAAAATGTGGCGGGAAGGTGCGGATGCCGGTCTAAAGACCGGCCACTACATCGGCACGCGGCCGCTATCTGCTTGGTCGGGTCACGGAAATTTCTAGCGCGAGCGGGTTACGACTGGCACCGGCGTGTCGGACGGCACTAGCGTATCCTCCTTAGCCACTGAGGAGCTGGGCGATGCCAAGCTGTCGGCGAGGAGGCGTCGCAGGCGGCTGCGTTCGTCGAGGTTCATGTCCACGATTTCGAAGGCCATGTCCTGGGCGCGATAGTCGCGCATCAATGCGGTGGCCTGCAGGTTGCGCATGCCGATCTGAAATTTGAGTTGTACTGGCGTTCCGGGGGCCAGGTGGCGGCTAATGGTGGCGACACCGCCCGTAAGGCTGGCGGTCTTGATCTGCAAGCTGCAGGCCTCTTTCAGGTTGGTGCTGACCGCCGTAACCGGCTTATTCAGTCGCACGCGCTTGTGGCGCCGCTGGCGCACGAACTTGCTGTTGGGCGTCATTTCGAGTGGGGCGAGGGTCAGATCGGACTTGTCGAGGCTGCTGTAGGGTAGAAACGCGATAGCCCATGTCGGGTCCAGTCTTTCGAGCGCTTGCCATGCGGCGATGCGAAGTTCTTGCGGCTGAACCCAACCCATAAATTTCTTTGCTTCGACGATGCGTTTTAGCGCGGTGATGGACTCCGGAGCGTTAATGCGGCCCAAAGCTTCCACTGCTTTGACCCGGAGATAGATCCCGGCTCCGGCAGGCAGGTCGCCATCGGCGATCGTGAGCAGGCGGGGGAGGGCGTCGCGATCTTCGGTGACACCGATTTCGTCGATGGCCAGAGGCATGACCAGAGGATCGAGGTGATCGAGCAACTCCAGCAAAATGCGGCAGCGGCCTGGGGCGCCGCTGGCGGAGATTTGTCGCAGAACGCGGTCCTGTGAAGTGCGCGGAAAATCCTTCATGCGCGAAGGCAGGAACACTTGCACGGCTTGTGAGTCGAGCCTACAGAGCAAGCCCACCATTTCGACAGCCTCGGCGACGGTCCCGCCGCGCACCGTGCTGCGCAGAAACTGCACGCCTTCTTCACCGAGATCGGCGGCGAGGTTGGCGACGTGCTCGGCGTCATCGCGCAAGCTGCAGCGGTTGAAACGAGTGGAGAGCTGCTCCATCGTGGCTTGCGGCAGCAATTTCAGGACGCTGGTTAGACCTGCGACAGCTTGGCGCGCACGCAAGGCTTCGTCGACGAATTCGGGAACGCGCTCCTCGATGCCCATCTTTGCGCGGAGGCTGCGCGCGGTGCCGGGTCGCTGCGCTTCGACGCCTGAGAGCAGGTCGAGCGCCTGTTCCATCGCGGCGTAGCTGCGGCTGGTGGCGGCTTCCTGGCTTAAGCGGACGAACGCTGCACTGACCAGGCCTTGCAGTTCGGCATCCTGCTCGACGTTCAAACGCAGGCCGAGGTGCTGCAATGCTGCGATCAGCAGCTTTGGATCGACTTTGGCGTACAACTCAGCCATCTGCGAAAGGCCGGCTGCGGTTTTCTTGCGGGCGTCGCTTTCGTCGCTGTCGGCGCACGCGGCGTAGTTCTGCAGGACGCTGATCGCGTCTGCAATATTGCCCTGCTCGATCAGCTCAGCGAC
>Ga0210401_10003626_pt1 | contig 16405 bp, 17 predicted proteins | sample IncBWH32MmetaG_FD_150866 | JGI IMG/M metagenome (GOLD analysis project Ga0210401, IMG submission 150866) | Forest soil microbial communities from Barre Woods Harvard Forest LTER site, Petersham, Massachusetts, United States - Inc-BW-H-32-M | ecosystem: Environmental > Terrestrial > Soil >... | reverse complement strand
GAGGGACTCGAACCCCCGACTTCCTGCTTGTAAGGCAGGCGCTCTAACCAACTGAGCTAACCGCCCCAATGGCGGGAGGACCGATTGACGGCTCTCTGTAATCATAGCAGCGAACAGGTTCCGTCGTAGGTTCCACTGCCTTTTCCTCCAATCATCTAGCCCGGCCATTTGGCTCCGGTTGATAATCTAGTCTTCGTGCCCCGTCTTATCGTGAACGCGGACGACTTTGGACTGGCTCCCGGAGTCAATCGCGCCATCCTCGAGCTTCACGCTGCCGAGGTGCTCACCAGCGCTACGCTCATGGCGCAGGCTGCATCCACGGAAGAAGCCGTCAAAATGGCCCTCGCCATGCCAACACTGGGCGTGGGCTGCCATATCGTGCTCGTCGATGGCACGCCGGTTTCAGAGATGCGCGTCATTCCTTCCCTCGTCGATCGAGCCACCGGTTTTTTTTATCCGACACTGAGCAGCTTCTTGATGCGCCTCTTCCCGCGCGTATTCGCAGCGCAGATGTGGAAGCCGAAGCCGCTGCGCAGATCGCCCTGCTGCAGAGTTTCGGGCTCCGCCTCACCCATGTCGACACTCACAAGCACATGCACATGTTTCCCGGTATCCTGCGCCCTGTGTTGCGTGCCGCAAAGGCAGCAGGCATTCACGCAATCCGCAATCCCTTCGAGCCGATTTGGAGCTTGAACGCCACCACCGACGCACCCGAATTGCGACGTGCTGAAGTCATCCTGCTTCGCCGGTTTGAGTCCAGGTTTCGCCGCATCGTCGAAGAAGAGGGATTCAAAACAACCGATGGAGCTGTGGGAGTCCTGGCCACGGGCTACATCAATATCGCAACCGTGAATGCTCTGATCACGGCCCTCCCCGAAGGTACATTTGAGCTTGTCTGCCATCCCGGCTATCGCGACGAGCAACTGGTCAGGGCAAACACGCGCCTGCTGGAATCGCGCGAAATCGAGCGAAACGCCCTCATGGCGATCAGGGATTACCGCGGCATTGATCTCGTCTCATTCGCTTGCCTCGATCATCCTGTTGCACATCAGGTGGCTGGCTGAAACTACACAAATCATCGGTCAATTTGCCATCTTGTGGGGTGCGGGAGTCTTTGTCCCGTCAGTCTCTTCGAAGCCCGGCAGAATGCGCGCTTCCGACCCGAACTTGTGGTAGCCGCCGAAAGTCACGTCGTTGATCATGGTTTCGAAGTAACTATACAGACTGAAGGTCATGCCCCACTCGTGGAGCAGGCGCTCAGAGCGGCCGCGGGAGACCTCCACACTCCGCTGGGGAACAACATAGGTTTTGCCGCCCAGTTCCACCGGCCCGTACTCGATCATGATTTGCGAGCGGATCAGGGGCACGTCAGGATCCCGTTCTTCGTCGAGATCGGCATTGATCACGATCCGCATAATGGCCCCGGTGTCGGGGTTGACCGCGAATTCGCCGTAGGTATCGGCCTTGTTCTGGTAGGGAGTGGTCCCGTTACCCTCCGGAAGGCAGCAATACGTGAGCTCGGGCGCGCCATTCTTGCTGGCAACTCTATAGGAGAACACCGCCAGAGCTGCATCCTTGCCGCGTTCCCAGCGCTTCCAACTCAGGGTGCTCGGACTGGTTGCAGCGGCCCTCAGGACGTAAGCAAGAATGGGACCGAACGTGCCCGTTGATTCAAGACCGCGTGCTCGCACTCCGCTGACGACGCGGCCTTTGCCAAGTTTCTTCTTTTTCTCCACTACCTCGTGCCCGCTTCGATAGAGAACTGTAGCGTGCTCCCCGGTGGCAAAGTGGAGAGTCTGGTCCTGGTGCGGCATCTTCCAGCTCTCCTCGGGGCGTACGAGGGGCTCTTCGAAGCGCACCGTGTCTCTCAAGGCATAAAAGTCGGGCAATTTGGGAATAGCGCTCTGGAGGTAGGCGAATGTGCGCCCTAAAATGGCGCGCTGCTCCTCCACTGGAGGCGGCGGGCGATTCACAATTTCGTCGGGCGGCGGAGGAAGCGCAATTGACAGATCGGCATCCGCCGTCAGTGCCTGGCGTTCCCGTTCGCTGTGGATCTTGTTCAACAGTGCATCGAGCCGGGATGTGCTCAGCCGTTCGGTGAGTTCGAGATTCGCCAGCTTTCGCGGAAGGTCAATCTCCGCATGCACCAGGTCTTCAAGCTGCGCGACGGTAACTTTTTCTATCCCCGGCCGGGGATTGTCGAAATACACAGGTTCGTTGTAGTAGCCCGTGGGGGCGCGGACAGTCAGGGCAGGATGAGCCAGCCCGGCACGAAGCTCGATACGAAGGCTATGGTATTCGTCCATCTGGTCGGTGTGCGGAGGATTGAAGGTGAGGGTGTAGAAGTTCCGCACCTCTGCGACGCAGCGCGCAATATCTCTATCCAGGTCTCCATCCAGGTCGCCCGACGAGTCCAGGACCAGGCCTCCTGTGTGCGTCGCGATCACCGGCAGTGCCAGTTTGGCCGGTTGCATGTCCTTTTGCGACCGGGGCGCTTCGAGGTAGTCGTGATAATTGAAGGCCTGGTCTGGATTCGGCCACACATTAACGTTGTCCAGCGTGATGCGCGCTTCCCGCAGCCGTGTGGACAACTCCGTTGCCTCGTCGAAGCCGACCTCCCCGCCGTTCACGTGCCAGCCGGGACCAATCCACACCACAACTTTGTGGCCGGGGACGTCCCTCTGATCGATCGCAATCGAGCCCAGGGCGCGCAGTGAGAGCGGATTGGGCTGCGACCTGCCCACCCATGCGCCAAGCAAAGTTTGTCCATCATCTGGGCCCGATCGCCACACGGCCAATTGAGATCTCGTTTGTCCCAGTTCTTTGACCAGAAGAGCCCCGTCCGTCACAGGCCTCAATGAGGAGAACAGTCCGTCGCGCGTGATTCGATACAGAAAACACGGGAATCCCAGGTGTCCGCCATTTTGGCTCAGGAAATGAACAATCGCGCTTTCGGTTTGCGCGAGCTGCGGCGGCGAGAGGTTGACGGTGTCGAGGACGAAGATCAGTTCGGGCGCTGGTTCGGACGCATCCAGAGAGTTATGGAAGGTGCGAATCTTCCCCGGTTGGCCGTTGTCGAGAAGAGTGAAATCCCAGGGCGCGACGTCCGAAACCGGGTTCCCTGCCGCATCTGTCACGACGACGTCAATGCTGAAGAGGCCTTTGCGCACGACGGGGTCGGTGGCGCTCAAGGGCGCGAGCGGGTTCTGCGCAACGGACCCATCTCGCAAAGGTGGAGTTTGGCCGCCTGCCCGGCAAGTCCCGAGAATGATCATGCCTGCAATAAAAGCTATGCGCTGCGCGTTGACTCGATTCACCACGGTTCAACTGTCCCGGAGGCTCGCGGCGAGAATAACAGGGAATGCGTCCGTGGTGCCATGCGAGACCGAGCCGGGCCAGCCGTGGACTCGTCGTCCTCTTTCAAAAACAAGGCGATGTTGGCGAGTCATCGCTGATGCTTCTCTACTCTATTTTTGAAAAGCCATGCGCGGTTTCGGGCGCGAAGATTCGGCACAGAGAAGAATTGCCCACGACTCCGGAATTTCGCCGCAAAAACACGATCTTCGCTCGCCAAACGAACAGTCATCCTGACGCACAGCGGAAGGATCTGCGGTTGTTTCCAGGCGTTCCAGAGTGGCGAAACTTCCGCATTGCCCACCACACGCTCGGAACTCCAGATTGGCTCGTGCCGGCGCCTACCAAAAATACTTCTTTCGGAAAATCGGCTCTCCAGACGAGGACGTGTTCGCAACCACGATCTGAAGGTTTGAATCGCCGGGATCGTCGGCAGTGGCTGATTCTCCCTCTTCCAGAGGTTTACCTGATGTCTTGAGAAACGCTTTGGAGAATGTTATTTCGCCGCTCTGATCCGTAGCCCAAGTTCCCCTCGCGGTGGCCGAAACGCCGGGACGTATGATCTCCTGTTCAAAAGAATGGTCAGGATGAAGGGTCAGCGTTGCTTTCACTCCCTCCTCATCTCCGTCGTATATGCCCACAGGCGAGGTGCCAGATTGAGGGGCGGGTCTGCCGTACCATAAGACGTGATATCGCCGCATACGCAAGGTGACAAAGAGCCCGAGTGCCTTGTGCATGTCAGCGAAAGTTGTCCCATCGGGTTCAATCATCGTACCCGGAACCGCCAGGAACGCATTAGAGAAGGAAATCCCACCTTCGCCCACGCGACGCCAAGTTCCCTGCGCACGAGCGGCGCTTCCTGCAGATTCCAGCTTTTGTACAAAGGTGTGGTCTGGCTTGAGAACAAGTTCGCAAGTCACTCTGGCTTGAGCGAAGTGATATGTACCAACCGCAACGTCATCGCCATAATTGACTGCAGCAATTCCCCAGACGCAAAGCACGACGACGACTGCCGTGAGCACGACGCTGGTTCTTACTACTCGTGAAGCCATGGTTATGGCCCGATTCTAAATTGTTGGGAATGGATCACCGCCGATACTTCCCTTTGAAAAACTTTCGTCCTTGCTGGCGACGGGTCTCGGATTCCCCCTAAGCCGAACCTCTCAACATGGTCAGGGCTTCAAAATGCTACTCTACCCTTGGCCTTTCACGGGTCTACAACTTTGGAATCCACCCATAAAATGGCCGCTCGGCCATTTTATGGTCGTCTCGACACACTTCTTCGCTACGAAGGCTGCGGTATGCGCATCGGCATCACCTGTTATCCCACTTACGGCGGCTCTGGCGTCGTCGCCACCGAGCTTGGCATCGAACTCGCCGCCTCTGGCCACGAAGTCCATTTCATCTCCTACTCGCAGCCCTTCCGCCTCAGTGGGCGCGACGACGGAATCTTCTATCACGAGGTTCCCGTCTCAAGCTACCCGCTTTTTGAATTCCCTCCGTACGACCTGGCACTGGCCTCGCGCATGGCGGAAGTTGCGGAGTTCTGCGATCTCGACCTTCTTCACGTTCACTACGCCATCCCGCACTCCGTCAGTGCCCTGCTTGCCCGCCAGATGCTGGCCGTCAAAGGTCGCAAACTGCCCTTCGTCACCACGCTTCACGGCACCGACATCACACTCGTTGGCCTCGATCGCAGTTACCTGCCCATCACGCGCTATTCCATCCAGGAAAGCGATGGCGTGACCAGCATCTCAAGTTATCTCAGAGAAAAAACAGTCGTAGACTTCGGTATCTCCCGACCCATTGAGGTCATCCCAAACTTCGTCAACTGCGACGTCTACACGCCGATTGCGGACGAAGAGATTCGAGCCAAATCGCGATCCAAATTCGCCGAGCCCGACGAAGCCATCCTTATCCACTTGTCGAATTTCCGGCCAGTCAAACGCGTCGTCGATGTGGTTAAGGTTTTTGCGCAAGTGGCGCGCGAAGTTCCGGCTCAATTGATCCTCGTCGGCGACGGTCCCGATCGCTCCGCAGCAGAGTGGTTGGCGCACGACCTCAACATCAACGAAAAGGTTCATTTCCTTGGCAAGCAGGATCGCGTAAATGAGCTTCTTCCCCTGGCCGATCTCATGATCATGCCCAGCACTCTGGAATCCTTCGGACTCGCCGCCCTTGAAGCCATGGCCTGCAAGGTTCCCACCATCGCAACACGCGTAGGCGGCGTACCGGAGCTGATTGAAGATGGCGTCACCGGCTTACTGTTTTCGGTGGGAGACGTCGAAGCAATGGCCGCCGGCGCCATCGGGCTTCTGAGGGATCGGGCTCGATTCGACGCAATGCGCGACGCCGCGCGTAAGGATGCACAAAAGCGATTCTGCGCCTCCCTGGTAATTCCCATGTATGTCAAGTACTACGAGAAAATCCTCGGCAGTTAAAGGCTTGTGCCGACGAGCGCGATCACTTCATGTCAGCTTCAAATCGGGGTGCGAATCCGATCCGTTCCCAGAACTCTTCGACCAGCGAAACTGTCTCCACAGTCACCTGCGGAGGAGTTCGCAACAGAATTACAGCGTGGCCTCGTTCGTCGCCATTGCTCATCGCCATTTCGGTAAGTTCCTGGACATCCGCCACAAGCGCAACGCACTTATCCGCACGATAGGTACACGACGCAAGGTCAGCAATCGAGAGCCTTTTGGTTGGGGTAACCAAAACCGTACGCGGAGGAGCCATCCGGTCGAGCAGACAGAATATCTCCAGCTTCGACTCCAGTTCATCCGGCACGCAGTCGATCGCCAGGTCAGCCTCGCGCACAGCCTGTTCGATCGTGGAGGCGAACATGACATTCGGTAGAGCCGCCGGCCCCAGCTGCTGGCGCAGATACTCCTGCGCGTGGTGCAGATTTGAGGGCATTACGTCTTCCAGCAGCACTGTGTAGCCGGCGCGGGCAACGGCGAGCGCAAGCCAGCGGCCCAGCGGCCCGGCTCCGATGATGGCAACTTGCATTGGTTTCCGGATTACTTTGCGGTCAGGGCCTTGGCCACGTCTTCCGCGTTAGGCGTGGAATGCACAAGATGATCGGCAATCCGCGCGCGCTCCTCGGCAGAAAGCGTCGGAACCAGCGCAAGAATGCGGCGCAGCGTCACTGCAACATCATCGATATAGTTCATCAGTCGAATGGCTTCACCAGACAGCGGCATTGAGGGTCCTCTTGATTGAAGTCAGTCCCCATTGTAGGCGGTGCGGTCGCTAAGGGGAAGCGGACCGGGGGCCACGAGTGAGATTTGATTGGGCTGAGGGTAATCGCTATTGGTCAAACCGAAGGAGAGTCGCGATCATTCCCTTTGCCAGATCGTCGGTCTGCTCCGTCGCGAGAGTGGTCTGAGAAAACCACGCCGTAGAGTCGACGCTATCCCGTGTCTCGACAATCAGTTCGTATTCCCGATCGAATCCCAGCACTTTCCCGGTAAACAACACCTTCTTCTTCTCGGGATCGAACTGCAACACAATTCCAAGATCATCTTCGCGGCGAATTTCCAGCCGATTGTGATCGGGCATGGCTCCGCGCAGGACTGTTCTGCTGGCCTTGTTGTTGATGCTCTGGCATCGAATCGAAAACACCTCGCACAGTGCATTCCATTGATGCGGAAGCTGTCGGATCAACAGCTCTGCACGTGCGTCCGTCCTCCGTTTAATCTCGACGGCTACGGCACGTTTGGGTTCGTAGTTCTCCAGTTCTTCCTCTTCCCATGTCAGTGGAACCTTCTTCTTCTCAGGTGCACCCGAGCCGTCCACCGGCTTTGTAACTTCCGCGATGCGTCGAGAAATCGTGTCAGAAACAGTTTGAGTAGTCATAGGCTTGGGGTTTCATTTCCGATGTTAGCCCAAGTCCACTTTCAAATAACTGCCACTACCGTGCAGGGTAACGGTACTTTTTGGGGAGGAATTTCCGTCGCCGCCAGACCACGATGACGCTGGGTGCCCCAGCTCTCGCTGAGACTCACTGAGAGCAGGGAGAGCATCATTTGGGCTAGAGCTCTCGCCAGGCGCGCCAAAGCGGCCCACCCTCCCACAAGGAATGGACCGCCTTATCGCATTCCGGACTAACCTGCTTGCCGGCCGGAAAGTCTTAGAGAGTGCGCTTGAACAGTGGTGTCGCAATCAGCAGCGTGCCAATTCCAAAAGCAAACAGGAAAAGCAAGTCGCCTCGTATAGCAACAAATCCACCATCTTTCAGCAGAATCGCCTTGAACCCATGAATCGCATAGGTGAATGGATCGATAATCGCAATGACTCTCAGCCACTTCGGAAACGCCGAAACCGGCGAGATCGCGCCCGACGGGAAAAACAGCAATGTGTTCAGCACTCCAAACATTGCACGCGGAACCAGCGGATCGTCCACGCGCACCATCATCAGAAACATCATTCCATTGAAGGCAAGTGAAGTTCCGAGAATCAGCAACAGCAAGTTCAGGTCCGCTCCGGGCCGGAAAATGACCCCGAGCCCGGCCATCAGCGAGCCGATCACCGTAAGCGAAATGCCTGCGAGCACCGCCTTGATCGCACCCGCCGCGTTCAGCCCCATCACCAGTTCCAGCTTGCTGATCGGCGTCACCAAGTATCCCTCGTGCACACCCCGCGCCTTGTCGTCGATATATAGCATCCCGCCGCCGATCATCACCGAGATGTACATCGCCAGCCCAATCGATCCCGCCAACAGATACTTCATGTATTCGACGTAGGGATAAAGTTCCACAATCTCCAGCGCGATGTTCTTCACCACGCGGTCCTCGATCACCGGCTGGTTCAGCGCATCCACCAGCGACTGCATCTCGCTCTCGATGCTGCCGCTCATGATCTGGTCCGAATTGTCCACCACCAGCCCGATACTCGGCGCATCCTGCGCATACACGCGACGCGAATATTGCGCCGGGATAATCACCGCTGCATCCACCTTGCCGGTGCGCACATCCTCCTTCGCCTGCGTCTCGTTGTCGTAATTGATGGTCGTGAAGGTTGCAATGTTCGCCGCCACCGAATCAAATGCCTCGCGCACCTTGACTGCCTGCGGACCGCCATCGTGGTCTACCACTGCCACTCGCGCGCCTTGGATGTGCCCACCATAAGCGTGACCCAAAATGATGAGCTGCACAATCGGCAGCATCATCGACATGATCATCAGTACCGGTGAGCGGAAAAACTTCCGCATCTCGCGCTCGACAATAGCCAGAAATCTGTTCATGGTTGTGCTCCCGGGCGCGGCGGCATCATGAAGACTGACTTCACCTGCTCATCGCGCAATTGGCGCCCCGTGTAGTGCACAAAAACGTCATCCAGCGATGTGTTCTGCACGCTCAGCGACGTAAGCTGCTCACCCAATCCCTTCGCCATCTCCACCAGTTGCGTCGTCGTCTGCGAACCATTCGATGTCAGCACGCGATAAACTCCCGCAGACTGCGACTGCACCTCCGTCACGTCCGGAAGCGCTTCCAACCGCGACTTCCATTCCGGATCCTCGCGATTGAATTGCACCTCGACCACGTTCGATCCCGGCACGCTCTGCTTCAACTCCACCGGAGTGCCCAGCGCCACCAGGGTTCCGTGATCGACAATCGCAATGCGATCGCACAGCCTGTCGGCTTCCTCCATGTAATGCGTCGTCAAAAGCATCGTGAGGTTGCGCGTCTTCTTCAGGTTGTTCAGCATTTCCCACACGGCAATACGGGAAACGGGATCAAGCCCGGTCGTAGGCTCATCAAGAAAAAAGATCCGCGGATCGTGCACCAATCCACGCGCGATTTCCAGCCTCCGCCGCATTCCACCCGAAAGCGTCTTCGTCTGCGCCTTGCGCCACTTGGTCAGGTCGACTGCTTCGAGCACCTCGGCGATATTCTTCTCCCGCTTCGCTCGCGGAACGCTGTAGAGCTTCGCATAAATAATCAGGTTCTCTTCCACGGTCAGATCCTGATCGCTCGTAAGCGCCTGCGGAATCACCCCAATCATCCGCCGCACTGCATCGGAATCCTTGCTCACATCGTGTCCGCCCACGATCGCCTTGCCGCTCGTCACCGGAATCAGCGTTGTCATCATCCGGATCAGCGTGCTCTTTCCGGCGCCGTTCGGCCCCAGCAGTCCGAATATCTCTCCATCGGCAACCTGGAAATTCACGCCCTTCACCGCTTCAAAATCGCCGTACTTCTTCACGATGTTTTCAACACGAATCGCGGGCGGAGCATCGACCTGCAAGGGCTCCGGCGTCGGCGTAACGGTGCGTGCGTGCGACGTCATTGCTTCACCAGCTTGGCCTTGGGCACATACACTTCGGCCGTCATACCCGGCACAAACTTCTCCTCCGGATTGTCGATCAGCAGCTTCAACCGTACCGTCTTGATGTCGCGCTTGCGGCCACCGTTGATGTCGCGCTGCGTCGCAAAGTCCGCTTCCGCCGATTTTGCAATCACTTTTCCCTGCACCGTCGCTCCGCTGGGCATTTCCACCTTCAGGCTGTCTCCCAGTTGCACGGCATCGGCTTGCGTCTCGGGCAGCGGCGCATAGACCCAGGTCTGCGTCAGGTCCATCACGGTCGCGATAGTCCCGCCTGCCGCCAGCACTTCGCCCTGCCGCGCGGCCAGCACATTCACCTTTCCGGTGACAGGGGCGAACACCTGCGCATACTTCAGCTCAACGTCCGCCTGATCAGCCAACGCCTTTGAGTTTTGCACTATGCCGCGCGTCGAAGCCACCGTTTGCTCCGAAACGCGTGCCAGCAACTCGTGGGCGTGCGCCTGTTGCAAAGCAGCTTTCGCTGCAGCTACGTTCGCCTGCGCAGTATCTACAGCGGCCTCGGCAGCATTCAAACTGGTCACGGCTTCGTCCCGGGCCTGGTCGCTCGCAATCCCCTGCCTGGCAAGAGCGACGGTGCGCGATGTATCGGCTTTCTGATGTTCCAGGTTTGCCTGTGCCTGCGCCAGCGCCGCCTGGCTCGCCTTCACCTGCGCTTCCGCATTGATGGAGGCACTCGATACTTCCCCTTCATTCTGCCGCTGCGTCTCTTCGGTTTCGGCGAGCTTGGACTGATTGCTTTGAACATTGGCCTCCGCGGCTTTCTGAGCGGCCGCTAGATCATCGCTTTCCACAATCGCGATCAGTTCGCCGGCCTTCACCGACTGTCCTTCGTCCACATTTAGCGTCTGGAGTCGCCCCGGTATCTTCGCGCTCACCAGCACCTCGTTGGCATCGACCGTGCCGATCAGCTTCAAGTCTCCCGACGCGCGGGCCGTCAGCAGATACCAGACAAGTGACCCAAGTGTCAGCAGCCCCAGGATCATAAAAACTCTATTTCTTGCGTTCATCGGTTCTCCCAAAAAGATGCCGCGTATTCTGCAGTTCCGGCATCGGCGTATCTGCAAGCACGCGTGCCGCTAATTCGGCGCCATGGGCGCGGTCGATAAAGACTGCCTGTCCCAGGAACTCCACTACCGCACGCCGTCGCGCTTCCAGTACATCGGGCGCGAAAGGCTCAAACGGCATGAGCATCCGCCACACCGGCGCCGCTAGAAAATAAAAAACATTCGCTCCCAGCGCCGCGAGATGAATCTGCAGCCAGTCCACATCGATCAACTCGCCCGAAGCAATTCCCTCGCGCATCATCGACTGGTACATCGTCTGCAGCGGAGCAAAAACGCGCTTCACCAGAACCGGCAGAGCATCCGACTCGCCCTGGTGCAGCCGCATCATCTCCTGCTGCATCAGACTCTGAAACTCACCTTGCGCCAGAATCCGATCGAAGTGGTCCAGCGCGGCCCGCAGGAGCCGTTCCCCTGGCGAAGCCTCCCGCAGAAACACGGCCATCGAACGATCTCGGATCTTCGCCGAAATCATCTCCACGGCCGCGATGTAGAGATTTTCCTTGCTGTCGAAGTGGTAATACAGAAGCGCTTTGTTCACACCGGCTGTGGCGGCAATCTGGTCCATGCGCGCACCGGCCATTCCCAGCGTGCTGAATTCGCGTAAAGCTGCATCCAGGATGCGTGCGCGCGTTTCGGAAGATCGATCCGTCGATGCGGAAGAGTTTTGTGTTTCAGAATTCATGTTAACCAAACAGTTAAACTAACTGGTTAGTAAAATAACTGAGCCGTCGGAAGAATGCAATCAGATTTTTCTGCTGTTAAAGCTCTTCGATCATTCTCTCTTCTATCTCCTTCTATTTCAATCGCTTTCCCCAACCGCTGTTTATGGAAAGCGACGAGGTGGAGGGGTGTTGAACGCGACTATGGACGGGCGCAGTGGGGAAAGTGGCACAACACGTCCACCGCCCCATGCCTTCCCATAGAAGTCCGAGTGGAGTATCTTAACTCCCATAGAAGTTCGAGTGGAGGCGAGTGTATGGGAAAGAGCGGGCAGTCTGACGGAGAGATGTTGAAGGGAACGCTGGACATGATGATTCTACGTACTCTGGTCACGGGAGACGCGCATGGACATACCATCGCCAAGGTCATTGAGCGAACCTCTGAGGATGTTCTTGAAGTGGAGCAAGGCTCGCTCTATCCCGCACTCCATCGGCTTAAAGAACGCGGTTGGGTTTTATCGTATTGGGGAGCTAGCGAGAACAATCGCAAGGCCAAGTTTTATAGGCTCACTGCCGCAGGGAGAAAGCAACTTATCCACGAAACGAATCGCTGGCGGCAAATGGCTCGTGCCATCGCACTGGTGATGGGCGAAAAGACATCGGCTGATGGAGGTATTCGATGAGCTGGTGCAAATTCTTTCGCCGTAGAACAAACGATGCCGAACTGCAGGAAGAGCTCGATTCGTTTCTCTCAGAAGAGATCGCCGAGAACCTGGCGCGCGGCAAATCTCCTGAAGAAGCGCGTCGCCTGGCAGGAATCAAACTTGGAAGCCGTGAAAGCGTTCGCGAAGCCGTATGGCAGCAAAGCACCGTCTCGGCAATCGGCAACCTGTGGCCCGACTTGAAGTATGGCGTCAGAACCCTGAAGCGCACGCCTGGCTTCGCAGCAGTTGCGATTCTGGTACTGGCGCTGGGCATTGGTTCAAGCGTGGCAATCTTCGCATTTGTGGATGCGGCGCTGATCAAGCCGCTGCCCTATAAGGACCCGACACGACTCGTCAGCGTGTATGAGTCGGGTTCGTCTTGCAAGCTGTGCAATGTTTCGTACCAGAACTATCTGGACTGGAGAAGGAGCGACTTGCCCTTCAGTTCGCTGCAGGCCTGGAGCTGGACGAGTTATCTCATCAACACGCCTCAGGGCACGGAGCCGGGGCGGGGCGTGCGTGTGAGCGATGGATTCTTTCGAACGCTGGGGGTGACACCGATTCTGGGGCGCGATTTCTACGCGGGAGAAGATGCGCTGGGCGCGCCGCATACGGTTCTGCTGAGATACGGCGCATGGCAGCGGCGTTTCGGCGGAAGCCCCAGCGCGGTGGGGCAAACGATCACGCTGAGCAATGTTTCGTACACCATTATTGGCGTGCTTCCTGAAGATTTTCATTTCGCGCCAATCGGAGAGGCCGATTTCTGGGCCGCTCTGAACGATCCGAACGCCTGCGACAAACAGCGCGGCTGCCCCGGGATGAATGGTTTGGCGCGATTGAAAGACGGTGTTTCTTTGCAAACCGCAATTGCCGCTTTGAAAACAGAAGCAAGCCTGCTTGAGCGCCAGTACCCTGATTCCAATCATGGCTACAGCGCCACGGCGACCACCCTTAGAGACGCGGTCATGGGAGATATCCGGCCCGTGCTCCTGGTGCTCCTGAGCGGAGTATTTCTGCTGCTGTTGATTGCCTGTGTCAACGTATCGGGACTTCTCCTGGTCCGCAGCGAGAGCCGCAAGCGCGAGACCGCGGTGCGCGCTGCACTGGGAGCTACACCCGCTCGACTGTTCCGGCAATTCGTGATCGAGGCCCTTGTGCTGGTTATCACCGGGAGTGCTCTCGGTCTTGGGGTTGCATTCTTGGCGATGAAGCTCCTGATCAAGCTTGTGCCCGCGAGAAGAATAGACGGAATGCCCTTCCTGCTGACGGTTGGGCTGAACTCGCAGGTACTGGCATTTGCGGGTATCGTCTCGCTGCTCGCGGTGATGGTCTTTGCGGTTACGCCAGCCATGCGTTTGGGGCGTGGAAACCTGCGTGGAGACCTTACCGAAGGTGGCCGCGGCGCCGCGGGAAATACGTGGCGGCGGCTGGGCACCAAACTCATTGTGCTGGAACTGGCCACTGCGGTTGTATTGCTGGTTGGTGCGGGCCTGCTGGGCAAAAGTTTCTATCTGCTGCTGCATGTAAACCTGGGAATGCAGTCCGACCATCTGGCCACACTGATGGTCGATCCGCCGAAGTCGTATGCGGAGGGCGATAAGCCGATGGTTTTGGAGCGGCTGATCATCAACAGGATCGGGAGCCTGCCTGGCGTGCAGTCAGTCGGCGTCTCGAGCAATCGGCCGGTGCAGACATGGGGCGGGGTTGTTCCGCTCGTGGTTCCGGGCCGTCCCACGAATGGAAAGCGCGATGACGTTCCGGAACGACTTGTCAGTGCAGGCTACCTGGCGACCGTTGGTGCGAGGCTCCTGCGCGGACGGTATTTTCGAGAGGAAGAAGACGATGGCAGCAAACCTCTTGTGTTTGTGGTCAACCAGGCATTCGCCAGAAGATTTTTTCCCGGAGAAGACCCAATCGGGAAGCACGTGGCGTATGAGGGGACAAAGACGCCGATCGAGATTATTGGTGAGGTGGAGGACATCAAGGAGGGCCAACTGGACTCGCCGAATCAGGCAGTGATCTATGTTCCCTTCAATCAGTGGCAGTTTCTTTTGTTCAACCTGGTTGTGAGGACGCGGCAGAACGAGGAGAGCATACTTCCAACACTGACTGCGGCCATCCATCAGATTGATCCAAACATTGCAACATCCGATGCGACGACCATGACCAATCTGATCAACGATTCGACTTCTGTGTATCTGCATGAGTCGTCGGCGTGGCTGGTGGGAGGATTTGCGGGGCTGGCGCTGGTGTTGAGCGTGGTGGGTCTGTATGGGGTGATTGCGTATTCTGTAAGCCAGCGAACGCGTGAAATTGGCGTGCGCATGGCGCTCGGCGCGCAACGCAGTTCCGTTTATCAGCTTGTATTAAAGGAAGCTGCATGGCTCGTTGGGCTAGGCATTGTTGCCGGACTGGTCTGTTCGGTTGCAACAGCCACACTGATGCGCAAAATGCTTTTCGGCACTCAAGCCTGGGACGCGCCTACGTTCGTCTGCGTTGCTGTGGTGCTCGGCGTGAGCGCATTGCTTGCCAGCTACATTCCTGCGCATCGCGCCGCTTCTGTCAATCCAGTGGACGCCCTTCGCGCAGAATAGCTCGCTCATTCGATTCTTGGCGCTGGGTCTTGATTGCTTTCATGTCCTCCTGGACTGAACGTGGACCTGCTCGATGGTTCCGGCGAGGATGAGAGCGCGGATACGCTCACGGCTTTGGACAAGTCGCCGACTGTCGATACTGGATTTCGCGGTTCCCATCGGGCGGTGACCCATTCGAAAGTCAGGAATTCGCTCACCGCAATTTAGCCCGAATTGTATGCAGAAATGTAGCGAATCGGATCCGTATCGATCAAAACTCGCGTCGAGCCCCAGCGCCTGGTAGGCATTCAATTCGAAGACGATTTACCATAACCCTCATCTCATGTCCGACCAAATCTCAGGTACCGAACCGATCCTCTGCGCTCCACTGCTGCGTCGCGTTGACTCAAAACTGATAGATCTCATGCGCGATCTCCGCCCCAACGAATGGGACCTGCAGACCCTCGCCCCCGCATGGAAAGTTCGTCACGTGGCCGCGCATCTGCTCGACACGGTTCTTCGCAAACTCTCTCTAGTTCGCGATCATTGTTTTGTCGAACCGGCTGACATTCGGTCCCCGCAAGACCTGGTCGACTTGGTCAATCGCCTGAATCGCGAAGGCGTCACCGTGTACCGTCGCCTCAGCCCGCCTGTTCTCATCGACATGATGGAGATGGCCTGCCGGGAGAGCGCCGGCTTCCATGAATCCCTCGATCCCTTCGCTCCTGCGGTATTCAACGTGAGTTGGGCCGGTGAATCCGCTTCGCTCAACTGGTTCGATACTGCCCGCGAACTCACCGAGCGCTGGCATCATCAGCAGCAGATTCGTTACGCCACCAGCCGGCCCGGAATCATGACACCGGAGCTATACTATCCCGTCCTCGACTGCTTTGTGCGCGGTCTGCCTCACACCTTTCACGATATTCATGCGCCCTTCGGCACAACTGTACTGCTCGATATCGCAGGCGACTGCGGGGGCGCCTGGCTGATAAAGAAGCACAATTCAGGTTGGGGCTTTGCAACTTCATCCGAGACTCCACCTGCCGCTCGCGTTGTCATTCCGCAGGAACTTGCCTGGCGCGTCTTTACAAAAGGTATCGATCGCAAGGAAGCGCTTGCACACTCATCCCTGGAAGGTGACCGTACGCTGGGCGAACGCGTTTTTCATCTCACGGCCATCGTAGGCTAACGAGTCTCCCAGGATTGCGTCCGCTCGAACCTGTCCGGTCCGGATTACGCGAAGAAGTTGACCCGGCTCTTTGGAGCTGAGGAGTTCGATACGGTATCAGATAGGCTGTCGGTCTCCTCGTCTAGTTCCGAGTCCTCCTCTTCCACTCCCCGTTCTGTCTTTTGACGCGCGCCGTTGTAAGCGTCATCACCCATACGTCCTGATGGATCGAGAGCAAAGGCCCGTTGCACTTCGCACTCGTCTCGGGACATCGTTGCCGGACCCACTGGGCGTATGCCAGCTATCGGAGTGAGTTCCATCGCTTGCTCCCCGGACTCGTCTTCAGATCCCATCGGCAGAACGTGGTCGAAACTTTAGGTTCTCTGAATCTGGATCGAGCAGCCGCGGTCCCGGCCCCTCGGCTCCAAGTCGATCCCAGGGATTCCGAAGCGGACAGACTTCCAGCGATAGACATCCGCATCCGATGCAGCCGTCCAACTGGTCTCTTAACCGCGTCAAACGTTCGATTCGATCG
>Ga0210401_10003623_pt1 | contig 16406 bp, 15 predicted proteins | sample IncBWH32MmetaG_FD_150866 | JGI IMG/M metagenome (GOLD analysis project Ga0210401, IMG submission 150866) | Forest soil microbial communities from Barre Woods Harvard Forest LTER site, Petersham, Massachusetts, United States - Inc-BW-H-32-M | ecosystem: Environmental > Terrestrial > Soil >... | reverse complement strand
CAGAAGCAGGCCTCGGGCAAGGAAGTGGCCATCTTCCACGGCGTGGGCAAGAGCTTCGGCGAGCGCACCCTGCTCAAGCCCTTTGAAAACACCCTCTACCGCAGCCGCCGGGTCGGCCTCATCGGCCCCAACGGGGCGGGCAAGACCACGCTGCTGAAGGTGCTGGTGGGCAAGGAGCCCGCGAGCGTGGGCTCCACCCAGCTGGGCTCCGGCGTGGACCTGGGCTACTACGACCAGTTCCAGAGCGACCTCACCGAGAAGGCCACGGTGATGGAGGAGCTGTGGAGCCTGAAGCCGGGCGAGGGCCAGCAGGCCATCCGCGGCCTGGGCGGCCGTTTCCTCTTCAGCGGCACGGACATCGAGAAGAAGATCAGCAGCCTCTCCGGCGGCGAGCGCGCCCGCCTGATCCTGGCCAAGCTGATGGTGAAGGGCCCCAACTTTTTGGTGATGGACGAGCCCACCAACCACCTGGACATCCTCAGCCGCGAAGTGGTGGAGGAGGCCCTGGACGAGTTCGAGGGCACCCTGCTGGTGGTCAGCCACGACCGTTACTTCCTGGACCGCGAGTGCGACCAGATCTGGGAATTGGACGACCAGGCCATCACCATCTACGAAGGCAACTACACCGAATACCGGGCGGAGAAGAAGAAACAGGAGAAGGCGGCCCTTCGACAGGCTCAGGGTGAACTCTCGGCTTCCAAGCCCAAGGAAAAGCAAAAGGAAAATGCGCCTTCAAAAGCTCAACTTGAGCGGGACGCGGACAAGGAAGCCGCCCGCAAGGTCAAGGAGCTGGCCCGGCGCCAAAAGGAATTGGAAGAGAAGATCGCGGGGCTGGAGGCCAAGAAAAAGGAGCTGGAGGACCAGTTCCTGGACCCGGCCCTGATGCAGCGGGCGGACAAGATGCGCACGCTCAGCGAGCAGCTGGGCAAGGTGAAGGACGAATTGGAAGCGACGTTCGACAAATGGCAGGAATTGGAGACGCGCAAGGAAGCTTAAGGAAGCAAGTAACGCAGGTCCAGCATCTGGCTGGGCCCCAGGTCGTCCCCGGCCTGGTAGGCGTAATCCACCACAAACGATTGCCAGGCCACCCCCAGCCCCAGGCAGGGCTGGGAAAAGGTTCCGGCGCGCACCCAGCCGGCCCTCAGATGGACCGTCCTGAAGAAGCCGAAGTCCGCGCCCACGCGCAGCTCCGGCGGCCGGCCGCTGTCCTGGTAGCCCACCCAGTCCAGGCGCGGGCTCGCGTCCAGGTCCCGGTCCACCGCGAAGTCGGCCTGAAGCCCCGCCCGCAGCAGCAGGGGCAGGGGGTCGGCCTGGCTCACGTACGCGGATTGGCCGCCCAGGTTCTGCAGGGCCAGGCCGGCGCCCACGGGCCAGGCCTGGGCGTGCAGCAACAGCCCCGCGTCCACAGCCCAGCCCTGGCTTTGGGCGGTGTAGATCTGGCTGCGGAAGCCGCGCAGGACCGCGCCCGCCTGCAGCCAGGGGGCCAGCGCCACGGCCGCGGCCAGGCCCAGGTTCTGGCTGTCCACCTGGGCCGTGTCATAGGCCTGGCCCGAGGCGTTGACCAGGGTCAGCGGCTGCATCTGCGACACCAGCAGGTCCAGGCCCAGGGACACGCGGCCCCAGCCGTAGCCCAGGCCCAGCCAGTCGTGGCTCCAGTCGCCGCCCGCGGCCAGGTGGGAGAAGACCGCCTGCAGGCCCGCCAGGTCCGCCAGGCCCGCCGGGTTGTAGCGCAGGGCCTCCAGCTGCCCGTGGTCCGCGGACTGGGCCCCGGCCAGGCCCGCGGCCCGCGCCGACGGCTCCACCAGCAGGAAGTCCGCGCCGCTGCCGCCCGCCCGCAGGCCCGGGGCCAGGGCCGCCAGGGCCAGGGCGGAGAGGACGCGGAACCAGTGGGCGCCCCCCGCTCGCGGCTTCATCGGAGCACGATCACCTTTTTCCGGGCCCGCGAGCCGTCGCCGTCGATGAACACGACGTAGTAGACCCCGCTGCCCGCGGCCGCGCCGGAGTCGTCCAGCCCGTCCCAGTCCAGGCTGGGCGAAGCCCCGGGCGTGAGCACGCCCTTCCAAAGGTTCCGCAGCGGCCGTCCGTTGCTGCGGATGATGCGCACCTGCACGAAGCCGCCGCGCGGCGAATAGACCAGGATCTTGGCGCCGGCGCCCGCGCCGCGGATCAGGTTGGGGAAGACCTGCAGCCGGTTCAACGCGCTGGCGGGGGGTGGGGTGGGGGTCTCCGAAACATAGACCCCGCAAGGGACGCCGTGGATCTCGATGAATTGATGGGTGTAGCTGGTGGCGGCGTTGAGGGTGAAGCTGAGGGTTTGGAACCCGTAGGGGACGCTGGAGCCGGCCATCCACAAGCCCTGGGGGTTGTCGCAGCAGCCCGAGGTGTAGGGCTCCCCCAACAGGGGGCCGGACACGCTCACAGCGGCGGCGGACGTGAAAAAATCCGTGAGGATGCTGCAGGGCAAGCTGCAGATGAATCCATAGCTGAAGCTGGCCGCATTGCCGGTCTGGCTGAGCGACGAGCCGATGGGGAATTTAGGGTCCACGTTGAAATAGTCGGACGCAGTGATGAACCAGCCGCAGCCCGGGGCCGCGTAATCGACCACCAGGTTGTTCACGCCGCTGGCCGGCGCCAGCAGGTAGTAGCTGGCCAGCACCCCGCCGTCGAAGGTCGGATCCGAACGGATGAGGGTGAGGGCCTGCCCGGCGTAGCGGATGGAGCTGGGCAGGGCTCCGTTGGTGTTGGAGATGCGCAGCAGCAGCAGGGTTTCCGGGTTGGTCGGTGCGCCGAAGGCCACCGCGCTGCAAGTGAGGGAGTTGGAGGCGGTGTAGCAGCCGCTGGCCAGGACCACGGCGTTGGTGAATCCGGGGGTCACGCAGCCGGCCGGCAGGGGGGTGGGCACGGCGGCGGTGTCCGTGGGCGTGGGTGAAAAGGTGGGCGTGGGCAGGACCGTGTCCGTGGGCGTTGGGGTGGCCCCGGCCGAACAATCCACGCCGCGGATCTCGATCAGCTGGTCGGTGTACTGGGTGGCGGCGCTCAGGGTGTAGGGCATGGTGGCCACGCCCGGGGTGATGCTGGACCCTCCCGCCCATTGGCCGAACACATAGTCGCAGCAGCCCGAAGCGGGCTGGTAGTCCGTGTAGGCGAAGCCGAAGCCCCAGTAGTCGGCGTTGGTGACGGTGACGCTGCCGCCGAAGGCGAAGAAGTCGCTCAAGAGGCTGCTGGGCCGCGTGACCGCGACGTTGGTGCTGAAGCTGGCCGCGTTTCCAGTGGAACTGGAGGTCCCGCCGATGGGACTGACCGGGTCGACGTTGAAAATGAGCTCGCCCGCCAGGTTCCAGTCGCAGCCGGCCGCCGCGTAGGTGACAACCAGGTTGTTGACCCCGGCCGGCGGGTTCAGCAGGTAGTAGGCAGCCAGGCTTCCGCCGGAAAACGTGGGGTCGGTCCGGATCAACGTGAGGGCCTGGCCTCCGAAGCTGACCGCGAGAGGCAGCGCCCCGGCCACGCCGTTTTCAATGTGCACCAGCAGCATCAGGCCGGGGCCGCTCCCCCAGGCTGCGGTCGCGTTGTAGGTGACCGAGTTGGAGGTGCCGTAGCAGCCGCTCGCCAGGTTGAAGCTGCCGCCAGGGCCCGGCGTCAGGCAGGTGGTGGGGGTCGGGGTGGCGGTGGGGGCGGCGCCCAGCGCGCCGGCCAGGGATAGCAGCAGCGCCGCGGCAAGGGGCATGGATTTCATGGGCGAGCCTCCGGGTTTCGGCCGCGCCGCCGGACGGACGCCGGCGGATTCCTTGGCCTACTGTCTAGTGCAGGCAGGAGGCCGATTTTTGCGGGTTTTGAAGCTTATTTTTTCGGATGCGCTCAGCGCCCGGTCAGGCTCAGTTCGATCATCTGGGTGGTCCCAAGGCCTTGGTCCGGCAGGTAGGCATAGTCCAAACGGTAGTCCCCCCACAGCACGCCCAGGCCGGCGCTGAAGCCCTGCAGGTTGCCGCTCTTCTGCATGCCCACCCTCAGCAGCGCGCTCTGGAACAGCCTGGCTTCGATGCCGCCGCGGAACTCGGTGGGGCGTTGCGGGTCCTGGAACATCAGCAGGTCCGCGCTGGGGTGCAGGCGTATCTGGGGGTCCAGGTCCCAGTCGGTCTCTGCGCCCGCGCGCAGGCACACGGGCAGGGGGTCGGCCTGGGTCATGTAGGCGGTCTGGGAGCCGAAATTCTGCACGGCCGCGCCCAGGGCCAGGGGCCAGGACTTGGCGCCCAGGCGCAGGCCCAGGTCCACGGCGTAGCCCTGGCTGCTGAAGGTGTAGAGCTGGGAGCGGAAATAGCGGAAGTCGGCGCCGAAGGCCAGCCAGGGCTCGAAGGGCCCGGCCGCGGCCAGGCCCAGGTTCAGGTTGTTGGCGCCGGCCGTGTCCACGGCCACGCCGCTGCTGTCGTAAAGCGTGAAGGACTGCAGGGTCGAAACCAGGGCTTCCAGGCCCAGGGTGGCGCCGCCCACGGGATAGGCCAGGGCGGCCCATTCGTCGCTCCAGTCGCCCGCGGCGCTGTCGTGGCCCACGGCCAGGGAAAGCTGGGTCATCCCGGCCAGGCCGGCGGGGTTGTAGCGCAGGCAGGCCAGTTCGCCCTGGCGCGCGGCGTAGGCCCCGGACAGGGCGGCCGACTGGGCGGCCGGCTCCTCCAGCAGGAATTCGGCGCCGCTGGACACGGCTTGGGCCAGGGCCGGTAAGAGTGCGGTCGAGAGAAGAAGGCAGGCGTTGAAGCGCGACAAACGCAAGGAAGCAGACGGACGGCCGCACCACAAAGGGGACCCGGCCCACGCCGGATCCCCTCAGGCCCCCCGACCCTTTCAAAAGAACCGTTTAACGGACGATCAAGATCTTCTGCGAGAAGGTGGACCCATCCCCGTCCGTGAAGACCACATAATACACGCCGCTGGCCACGATTTCACCATGATCCCCGCGGCAGTCCCAGTCCTTGTGCAGGGTGTCGCGGGGGCGCAGGTTGCCCTGCCACAGGTCGCAGATCCCCCGGTTGTTGCTCCGCATCACCTTCAGCCCGCAGTGGCCGCCGCTGAAGGAGCGGACATCCACGCCGATGTGGTTCTCGTCGCCGCGGGAATAGTTGGGCCAGCAGCGCACCCGGTGGTGGTCGGGGTCGCCGTCCCAGGGCCCCTGGGTGGGCACGGCCGTGGGCGCGCCCGGCACCGGGGTGGGCGTGAGGGTCGGCGGCGTGAACGCGCCGCAGCGGTAGACCCGGATGTCGTCGATGTAGCCGTCCACCGGGGCCCCCAGGCCGGCCTGGTTGCCGAAGGCCAGCCAACTGCCGTCGTCCCGCCGGAAGGGCCCGTAGTCGGCGAAGGTCTGGCTCAGGTTCAGGCCTTCGTAGTTGGTGGCGGGGTCGGTCCAGCCCGGCAGCACCTGCAGCCCGCAGCCGCTGAGGGAAAGGCTGAACACGTGCCGCGCCGGCGAGATGGGCATCCACGCCGTGGTGTCGTCCACCGGCCCTGCGCCGTAGGCCCAGTTCACCCAGGCGGTCTTGTTGCCCCCCATGGTGCTGTAGACCACCTTCATCTTGCCGTAGTCGGGATGGTGCGGGCCGAAGACCGAGATGCGCACCTTGAAGCCCGCGTTCTCGTAGTCCATCAGCACCATCTCCGCGGCCGCGGCGTTTTGGCTGACCTGGAACCACATGCTCTGCCACAGCTGGTTGGGCGTGAGGAAGCTGGGGTCGTAGGTCAGCACGGCCTCGGAGCGGGCTCCCCGCGGGATGAAGCCGCTGAGGCTGTGGTTGGAGCCCTCAGGCACGTAGACTGGGGCGGCCCCGCTGCCGCCCTTCCAGGCGCCGGCGCCGTAGTTGAAGCCGACGCCGTCCTGCACGTTCAGGCTGGACTGGTTGAAGCCGTAGAGGCCGTCCAAGGTGCCGCAGACCGTGCAGGCGGACGGCGTGTTGGCCGGGGTGGGCGAAGCGGTGGCGGTGGCGGTGGCGGTGAAGGTGGGGGTCGGCGTGGGCGTGGGCGTGGGGCTGCCGGCCGGGTGCAGCGCCCGCACCAGGTTGTTGATGTTGTCCACGATGTAGATGGTGCCGTCCGGGGCCGTGGCCAGGCGCAGGGGCTGGTAGAGCTGGGCCTGGTCGGCGGGGCCGCCGTCGCCGGACCAGCCGTTGGTGTAGTCGCCCGCCCAGCGGTTGATGCTGCCGTCGATGGCGCTGACCTGGCGCACCACCGAGAAGTTCCCGTCGCTGATGTAGATGTTTCCGGCCGCGTCCGTGGTCAGGCCCTGCACCACCCAAAACAGGGCGTTGAGGGCCGGCCCGCCGTCGCCGAGGTAGGTGGTCCCCACCGTGGGGGTCAGGACGGCCTCGCTGCCGGTCAGGGCCACGCCCGTGCCCGCCACGCGGGAGATGATGCCGGTGGAGGCGTCCACCCGGCGGACGTCCCGGAGGTCGCCGATCAGCACGTTGTCGGAGGCGTCGCATTCCACCACCCAGGGGATCACCTGGGCGGAGGTGGCGGGGCCGTTGTCGCCGCCGTTGCCCGACACGCCGGTGCCGGCGTAGGTGGTGATGATGCCCGTGGCGAAGGCGATCTTGCGCACGCGGTAGAAGGCCGGGTCGGCCACAAAGAGGTCGCCCTGGGAGTTGACCGCCAGCGCGTTGGCGCTGAACTGGGCCGCCGTGGCGAGGCCGCCGTCGCCGCTGGAGCCCCAGGTGCCGATGCCGCCGTAGGTGCTGATGAGGCCCGTGTTCAGGTCTATCTTGCGGATGCGGTAGCTGCTGTCCGTGGTGGCGTAGAGGAAGTTGTGGGCCCGGTCCAGCGCCACGGCCGAGGGCCGGTAAAGCTCCGCGGCGGTGGCCGCACCGCCGTCGCCGGTGAAGCCCTGGGTGCCGTTGCCGGCCACGGTGCTGACCAGCCCGGTGGCCACGGTCAGCTTCCGCACACGCTGGTTCATGCTGTCCCCCACGTAGACGTTGCCGGCCGCGTCCACGGCCACGCCGATGGGGTAGTTCAATTCGGAGCTGAGGGCGGGGAGGTTGTCGCCGTTGAAATCCCCGGTGCCCATGCCGGCGGGGTTGCCGCCCTGGTAGCCGTTGCCGATGGCGGTGCCGATGATGGCGCCGGCGCGGGCCTGGCCCGCGGCCAGCAGCAGCGCCGCGGCGATGAATTTGACGGTTTTCATGGTGATCCCCCCAGGAATCCTAATGGACGACCAGCACGTGCACGCGCTGGCTCGCCCCGTTCGTTTGCAGCAAGACGGTGTAGGCGCCGCTCGGGGCGGCGCCGTTCCAATCCAAGGCCAGGTCGCCGGGCCCGGCGCTGCCGTGGTAGAGCGTGGCCACGGTGCGCCCCTGGGAGTCCAGCACCACGGCGTTGAGGACGCCGGCCTGGGCCAGCCGGGCCACCAGGCTGAAGCGCCCGCCGCCCTTCAGCAGGTTGTTGCGCACGTCCGTGATGGCCAGCCCGTCCGCAGGGGGCGTGGCCTTGGGGCCGGGTTCGTCGCCGCGCACGTCCAGCGGCGTGGCGGCCACGGGCTCGGCCGGCTGGGCGCCGACGGCCGCGGGGGCCGGGGCCTGGGCTTGGGTGGCCAGGCTGCCGCCGGCGGCCGGGGCCGGGGGGGCGGAAGGGGCTGTCCGTGCCGCCGTTGCCGGGGCCGCGTCCGCAGCGGCTGGGCAACGCGGCAGCGGCCTGGCCAGGGGCCTCGGTCCGGGCGGCGTGGCCGTGGCGGCGGCGGCCGCAGGGGCCGCGGGCCGGAAGCGCGGCAGCACCAGGGCGCAGGCCAGGCCCGCGGCCAGGGCCGGGCCCCAGAGCCAGGGGCTGGACCAGGAAGCCTTGGGCGCGGGCTGGGACAGTCCCAGGCTCCGCAACGTGGCCTGGCGCAGCCCCTTGGGCAGGGCCGGCAGTTCCCGCAGGCCCGCGGCCATGCCGCCCAGCGCGGCCAGCTCAGCGCGGCATGCCGCGCAGGCCCGCAGATGCGCGGACTCGGGCCCGGCGGCGGGAAGGCCGTCGGCCAGGGCGGCCAGGCGAAGGGGGCTGAGGTGCTTCACAGTTGATGGTCCTTCATCAGGGCCCGCAAGCGGGCCAGGGCCCGGAAGTTGCGCAGGCGGGCTTGGGCGAGGCTGCGGCCGGTCAAACGGCCGATGGTTTCGTAGTCCAGGCCCTGTTGGTAGCGGAGGGCCAGGCTTTCCCGGTCCGTTGTGGACAGCCGGGCCATGGCCTTGTCCAGGCCTTCCTGGCGGGCCCTGCCCAGCAGGCGGTCCAGGGCGTCGGGGCCGGGCGCCGGGGGCTCGTCAATGCCGTCCAGGGGCTGGGTGTGGTGGCGGCGGCGCCAGGCCCGGGTTTCGTTGAGGGCGATGGCGTAGAGCCAGGTGCTGAAGCGGCTTTGGCCTTTGAAGGACGCCCGGCCGTGGAAGGCCCGCAGCCAGACCTGCTGGAACAGGTCGTCCATGGCGTCGGGCTGGACCCCCAGGCGCCAGAGCAGCCCGTGCACGCGGCGCTCATAGCGGGCGACCAGGCCGCTGAAGGCCTCCGGATCCCCGATCAGGGATTGGGCCAGCAGGCTTTCGTCGCTGGGCTCGTCTATCGGGTTGAGAGCGGGCATGCAGGCCTTTGTTGCAGGCGCGGAAAAATATTTAGGCCCAAACCAGCCGCTTAATGTACAGAGGCGCGGAGGTGCCACCATTTGCAGCTAGTCTAATATTATTTCCCCGGGCTAGAACAAAAAAGGGCCCGCCCATTGGGCAGGCCCTTTCCATGATGCGAAACCTCACCGGTTGACGGCGACTTTTTCCATGCTGTTGTCCACAGGCAGGCCGAAGTTGGCGTCGAACAAGGCGTCCACCTTGGCCAGCTCCTCGGGGCTGAAGGCCGGGGTGGCCGGCGCGGCCGCGAACTCGGCCAGCTGGGCTTCGTTGTAGATGTTCGGCAGCACCGCGGTCAGCTCGGGATGGGCCAGGATGTACTGCAGCGCGGCCTGGGCCAGGCTGCGCCCGCGGCCTTCGGTCAGGAAGCCGAGCTGTTCGATCTTCTGCAGGCCCTGTTCCAGCCAGACCTTCTTGCGGTGGGAGCGGTGGTCCGTGGCGTCGAACTTGGTGTCCTTGGTGTACTGGCCTTCCAGCATGCCGCTGCTGTGGGGCACCCGGGCCATCAGCCCGCAGCCGGTCTGCTTGGCCACTTCGATGAAGCGGCGGCCGGGCTTCTGCTCCAGCAGGTTGTAGATGATCATCAGGCAGTCCATGGCCCGGGTCTGCATGGCCTTCACGCCTTCCGGCTCCCAGCCGATGGCCGGGCCGACCGACACGCCGTAGGCGCGGATCTTGCCTTCCTGCTTCAGCTGCTCCAGCAGGGCGAAGGTGTCGTCCTTTTCAATGTGGCTCATCTTGGCGTTGTGCAGCATCCACAGGTCGATGCGGTCCGTGCCCAGGCGTTCCAGCGCGCCTTCCAGGCCCTGGCGGACGAAGGCCGGGCTGAAATTCTGCGGCTGCTCCACCTGGCCCTTGCGCTCCTCCACGGGCGTGGCCTTCCACTCGTAGCCGAACTTGGTGGAGATGCAGATCTCGTCGCGGCGGTGGCCCAGGGCTTCCTTCAGGATGCTTTCGCCCAGGCCGTTGCCGTAGGTGTCGGCCGTGTCAAAGAGGGTGATGCCGGCGTCCAGGGCCTTTTGCAGCAGCGCCAGGTTGTAGGCCTTGTCCTTCAGCTTCTCGTTGCTGCCATGCCACCACGGGGTCGAGACGGTCCATACTCCGAAACCCACCACGCTCGCCTCAACGCCAGATTTACCAAAGCTTCGCTTCTCCACTGGTATACTCCTAGGGCCGCATCGCCCATCGAATTTGATAGGGGTCAGTATTTTGACGGTCCCTTGGCAGGCGGTCAAGGTATGGCCGTGGGCTTCTTGGGCCGCGGCCGCGCAGCCTCGGAGGGGGAATGTTCCGACGTTTCGTTCTGGCGCTGGCCTGCTGCCTGGCCCTGGTCACGGGGAGCCTGCGGGCCGCCGACGCCAAATCCATTTACGTGCAGGCCAATGTGGCCTACGGCCAGCGCAATTACCCCCAAGCCTTCCAACTCTACCGCCAGGTCTGCGTGCTGGACCCCAGCTCGGCCCCGGGCTGGTGGGGCCTGGCCAACGCCTTGTACATGCTGAACCGCAAGCCTGAGTCCCTGGAGGCCTACCGCCAGACGGCCAAATTGATGCCGCAGTCGGCCGCGGTCCTGGCCAGGGTCAGGCAGGTGGACGCTGAATTGCATCCCGTGGCTGCGGCTCCGGCCCCCACGCCAGCGCCGGCCCCGGTGGCCGCCGCCGCCCCGGTCCACGCGGCGCAGGGCGACTGGTATTCGGCGCTGTGGCGCTCGGCCCTGGTGCCGGGATGGGGCCAGGCCTACAACGGGCAAGCCAACAAGGCTTGGCTGCTGGGCGGCCTCACCTGGGTGAGCTTCGGCGGCGTGGTCGCCACCTACGAGATGGGCAGCCAGGCCGAGGCCCAGTACCACGCGGCGAGCAACCCTTCCGACGCCATGGACAAGTACAACGCGGCCTACAACGACTACGTGGCCAACCAGACCTTTTACATCGTCTTCGGCCTGGCCTACACCTACAACCTGCTGGACGCGGCCCTCAACGCCGGCGCGCACCAGGACCTGGCCCAGGCGCCGTCCCTGGGGGGCGTGCAGCTGGCCCTGGCGCCCGGAACGGTGCTCTTGCACAAGGAGTGGACATGGTGAAGCGCGCATGGTTGATGCTGGCGCTGGCGCTGGCCGTGGCGGGCCTGAAGGCCGCGTTCCTGCCCTTCCAGCTGGATCCGCCCAAGCACGACAATCCCGTGGACCCGCTGAACCCCAAGAACCTGTCCCGGCTCTTCGGCACGCCGCGGCCCACGTCCACGCCGCCGCCCAGCCCCACGGCCTCACCCAGCCCCACGCCCGTGCGCAGCGCCACGCCCTCGCCCACGGCCAGCCCCAGCCCCACGCCCGTGCTGCCCCAGCTGGCGGACGAGCTGCCCCTGAACCACGCCACCGTCAACCTGCCCTTCGTGGCCGAGCCCGTGACCCAGTCCAACGCCGGCCAGTGGGAGCTGACCCTGCGCTTCAACATGGACATGGACACCACCACCTTCCCCCTGGCCGGGGCCGTGGTGTTCGCGCCCCCGGCCGACGTCATCCTGAAGAGCTCCACGGCCCGTTCGGCCACCTACGTGCTCAACACCACCAACGGGGGCGGCAGCCACCCCCTGGCCGTGGGCACGGCCTACACCGTGTCCGTCAGCAGCGTGATCCACGCCGCCACGGGCGTGCCCCTGGTGCCGGCCACGCTGAACTACACGACCGGGCCCTTCGCCCTGGCCACCCTGCTCACGGGCAACTTCAGCGGCTACGCCGACGGCGTGCTGTACCCGGAGGTGATCAACGAGCCGCCGTCCTCCTGGGAGCCGCTGGTGGGCGCCGTGTTCAACGCCCCGATCAACACCTCGGTGCTGCCCAGCAACCAGATCCAATGCAGCCCCAACATCATCGCCAACGAGATGTACAACAACCAGGGCGCGGTCACGGACATCAACATGGTCAGCCTGGCCATCTGCGGGGCCGTGCCCAGCACGCCCTACACCTTCAGCTACACGGGCGGCATCACGGACCGCAACGGCAACACCGCGGCGCCGGTCGGCGGCATGCTGCGCACTTCGGAGCCGCTGCGGGCGGTGGGCTACCAGGCCCCGCCGGACACCCAGTACCTGGTGGTGAACTTCAACTACCCGCTGGACGCCGCCAGCGGCGCGGCCGCGGGCACGGTGGTGCCTTCGCCGGGGGTGGGCTTCGCGGTCTTCAACCCCGGCTGCCTGCCCAACTCCACGCCCGGCAACAGCCAGGCCCCGGGCTACGCCTACGTGTCCAACGGCGGCCCCACCTTCAGCTCCGGGGTCACCTACACGGCCACCATCTCCACGGCCCTGATGGATTCGACGGACAGCGCCAACCTGGCCACGCCTTGGAGCGTGACGTTCTATCAGCCCTAATCCCCGGGGCTATTCGTTGCGTATAATGAAAAACGGGCTCTGGGGGGCCGCCTTGACGGGGCCCCGGCGCGAGGGTATGTTTTTGGCTCTCCAACGCCCGAGGACGGCAGGATGACCATGCAAGCCAAGGACTTTTTGAGCGAAGTGCAGGGCCTGAAAAACGACATCGTTTTCAAGGTCTTCACCTGCCCGGATTGCCGGACGGACCTGACCATTTCGCGTTACCAGGTCCTGGGCCACCTGCCCATCCTTTGCGCCCGCTGCAACCACCGCTACCAGATCAGCGGGGAAGCCCTGTTGGCGCCCGCCCCGGTGGCCGCCTACCAGCCGGAAACCTACCAGGACGGCAAGCCCACGGCCCACGGCAGCGCGTATAAGGTGTATGCGGGCCTGGACGCGACCCAAAAAACGGCGCCCGTGCCAAAAGACTCGTTTCTTTTGGTCATGAAGCCGGAGTTAGCACCTAAGCCGGCTCCGGCCGCTCCGCCCAAAGCAGCGGACTAAGGCAAGGCCAGGGGCAGCCCCTCACGCCATCCGTGACCGCGGATGGCTTTTTCAATCACCAGGCCGGAGACGGCCGGAGGCACCATGCAGCAAGCCACGTTGAGCAGCACCCAGGGATTGGCCGCCTTCAAGGAATGGGCCGTGTCCTGCGACGCCCTGGGCCAGGGCAAGCAGGTGATGATCTTCCGCAAGGGCGGGATCAAGGAGAAGGGGCACGTCTTCAAGATGGAGCACCCCCACTTCTTCCTCTACCCGACCTTCGAGCACCAGGACAGCGAGAGCATCAAGGCCGACTACCAGCCCCTGCTGGCCAGCGCCCTGGCGGCCAAGCCCGAGCTGGGCGAGGTCAGCATCCACTATTGGGCACAGGTCGACGAGGCCTGGGCCCTGAACAGCATGGAGCCGGTGCTGGCGCAGAAGGACAACCACATCTACAGCGACCAGAGCGTGAAGGACCGCTGGGAATGGGCCCCGGCCAAGCCCCTGTGGCTGCTGCTCCTGCGGGTCTACAAGCTGCAGACACCACTCAACTTGGAAGTGCTGGAGGAGTACACAGGCTGCAAGAGCTGGATCGATTTAGCTCAACTGCCGGCCTCGGCTTCCGGCCTACCCTGCAGCCCGGTGCTGGACGACGCGGCGTACGCCGCCATGGCGGCCAAGGTGCGCAGCCTGGTCCCCGGAGCTTAGGCCGGCGTGTACAAGGTCATCTTCACCAAGTCCGGCGTGACCGTGGACTGCCCGCCCAACCGCAGCGCGTTGGAGGCTGCCCAGGAGGCCGGGCTGCCGAACCTGCCCTATTCCTGCCAGGGCGGCACCTGCAAGACCTGCGCCGTGAAGGGCGAGGGCGAGATGGAAACCGAGGAGATGCTGGCCCTGACGCCCACCGAAATCCAGGCGGGCTGGCGCCTCACCTGCGTGGCCTACCCGCGCGGGGACTGTAAATTCGACCTGTAGAGACCCGATAGGAGAAAGCCGTGTCGACCCTCAGCAATGAAGAGATCCTGCGTTATTCCCGCCACCTGATCATGCCGGAAGTGGGCATGGAGGGCCAAGAGAAGCTCAAGGCCGCCTCCATCCTCCTGATCGGCGCGGGCGGCCTGGGCTCGCCCCTGGCCATGTACCTGAGCGCGGCCGGCGTGGGCAAGCTCGGCATCGTGGACTTCGACGTGGTGGACCACAGCAACCTGCACCGCCAGGTGATCCACAGCAGCGCCAGCGTGGGCAAGCCCAAGGTGGAGAGCGCCAAGGAGCGCATCGCCCAGATCAACCCCAACGTGGAGGTGGTCACCTACAACCACCCCATCAACCGCGACAACGTGCTGGGCATCCTCAAGGACTACGACATCGTCATCGACGGCACGGACAACTTCCCCACCCGCTACCTGGTGAACGACGCCGCGGTGATGCTGGGCAAGGCCAACATCTACGGCAGCATCTTCCGCTTCGACGGCCAGGTGACGGTCTTCGACCCCAAGCGCGGGGGCCCCTGCTACCGCTGCCTCTACCCCGAGCCGCCGCCCCCGGGCATGGTGCCGAGCTGCGCCGAAGGCGGCGTGCTGGGCGTGCTGCCCGGCACCGTGGGCCTGCTGCAGGCCACCGAGGCCATCAAGCTCATCATCGGCAACGGCAAGCCCCTCATCGGCCGCCTGCTGCTCTTCAACGCGCTGGACATGGGCTTCCGCGAGCTGAAGGTGCGCAAGGACCCGGCCTGCCCCTTGTGCGGGGAGCATCCCACGATCAAGGAGCTCATCGACTACGAGCAGTTCTGCGGCGTGGGACGCGGCAACGAGGAGGCCTATGAAAGCGCCGGCGCCGAGATCGACGCGGTGACGCTCAAGGAATGGCAGGACGGCAAGAAGAAGTTCGTGCTGGTGGACGTGCGCGAGCCGCAGGAGTTCGAGATCGCCGCCATCCCCGGCGCCAAGCTCATCCCGCTGGGACAGATCGCCGCGCGCGTCAGCGAGCTGGACACGGCCGACGAGATCGTGCTGCAGTGCCACCACGGCAGCCGCAGCGCCCGGGCCCAGGCCGCGCTGTCGAAATTCGGCTTCAAAAAGACCTACAACCTGGCCGGGGGCATCGACGCCTGGGCCACCGACGTGGACCCCAGCATGCCTCGTTACTGATGAAGTCCACCCCGCTCAACGCCTGGCACCGCGCGCACGGGGCCAGCATGGTGGATTTCGGCGGCTGGGACATGCCGGTCGCCTACGGCCCCATCGGCCCGGAGCACCTGGCCACCCGCCAGGGCGCCGGGCTTTTTGACATCGGCCACATGGGCCAGGTGCTGGTGGAAGGCGCCGGGGCAGAGGCCTACCTGCAGAAGATCACCACCAACGACGTCGCGGCCCTGGGCGACGGCCGCATGCAGTACAGCCTGCTGCCCAACGACCGGGGCGGCCTGCACGACGACATCATCGTGACGCGGCGCTGCGAGGGTAAATACTACGTGGTGGTCAACGCCTCGAACACGGACGCGGACTTCGCCTGGATGAAATCCAAGGCGCCCCACGGCGTGAGCGTGCGGCTGTGGGAAGGCCAGACCCTGCTGGCCGTGCAGGGCCCCAAGGCCCAGGCCCTGCTGCAGCCCCTGGTGGACTCGGACCTGGACAGCCTGAAGTACTACCACCTGCGCAGCGAGGAGCTGCAGGGCCACCTGGTGCTCATCTCCCGCAGCGGCTACACCGGCGAGGACGGCTTCGAGATCAGCCTGCCCGAGGCGGCCGCGCCCGCGCTGTGGGAGGCCCTGGTGGCCGCCGGCGCCGTGCCCGTGGGCCTGGGCGCGCGCAACACCCTGCGGCTGGAGGCGGCCTACCCGCTCTACGGACACGAGATCGACGCCAGCACCACGCCTTACGAGGCCGGTCTGGGCTGGGTGGTCAAGCCCGCCAAGGGCGAATTCACGGGCCGCGGCCCCATGCTGCTGGCCAAGGAGGCCCCGGCCCGCAGGCTGGCGGGCTTCAAGCTCATCGACAAGGGCGTGGCCCGCGACGGCTATGCCGTGCTCGACGCGGACGGCAAGCCCATCGGCCGCGTCACCAGCGGCGCCCCCAGCCCCAGCCTGGACAACGCCTGCATCGGCCTGGCCTACCTGCCGCCCGACCTGGCCCGCCCCGGCGCCGTCATCCACATCGACGTGCGCGGCCGTTCCCTGAAGGCCGAAGTGGTGAAGACGCCCTTTGTCAGCTCCAACGTCCGCAAGAACACGCCCGCTTAAGGAACCGAATGTCGACCCCCAGCGACCGCCTTTACACCAAGACCCATGAATGGATCCAAGTGAGCGGCGGCGACGCCGTGATCGGCCTGACCGAGTTCGCGGTGCACGCCATCAAGGACATCGTGTTCCTGGAGCTGCCCGCGGTCGGCAAGGCCCTGGAACAGGGCAAGCCCTTCGGCGTGATCGAGAGCGTGAAGGCGGTCTTTGACCTGAACGCCCCCCTGGGCGGCGCGGTCAGCGGCGTGAACCAGGCCGTGGCCGACGACTTCAGCGCCCTGGCCAACGACCCCTACAACAAGGGCTGGCTGGTCAAGGTCAGCGGGGCGGCCGGCGACAAGGGCCAGCTGCTGGACGCGGCCGCCTACGACAAGTTCTGCGCGGAAGAGCAGCACTAGGAATGCGAAAAGGGGCCGCGCAAGCGGCCCTTTTTTTACCAGGCACTGTGAGTATCTTTTCTTGATGTGCCACATCTCGGACCGACCCATGTCTTTTGAGCATCCTTACCTGCCCCAGACCGACCAGGACGAAGCCGCCATGCTGGGCGCCATCGGCGTGAAGAGCGTGGAGGCCCTGTTCGAGCCCATCCCGGACGAGCTCCGCCTGAAAAAGGCCCTGGACCTGCCGGACCATCTCACGGAGATGGATCTCAAGGACGAGTTCCAGCGCCTTTCGGGCAAGAACCAGTCCACGGGCAAGCT
>Ga0210401_10003621_pt1 | contig 16411 bp, 12 predicted proteins | sample IncBWH32MmetaG_FD_150866 | JGI IMG/M metagenome (GOLD analysis project Ga0210401, IMG submission 150866) | Forest soil microbial communities from Barre Woods Harvard Forest LTER site, Petersham, Massachusetts, United States - Inc-BW-H-32-M | ecosystem: Environmental > Terrestrial > Soil >... | reverse complement strand
GCTGATTGTGGCTCGCTCTGCAACCGCCTTTGCGGTCATTAAGTATCTGGGAGCCGCCTACCTGATCTATCTGGGAATTCGGACATTGATGTCCCGCTCCGCACCCGCCGAAGTCCCGACGGTTCCTCGCGTCGGGAAGAGAAAGGCGCTGCGTGATGGCATCGTCGTCGAAGGGCTCAACGTGAAGACGGCGATGTTCTTCCTGGCGTTCATTCCGCAGTTCGTCTCGACCGATCAGCCGCTGGCGCCGCAGTTCATTCTTCTCGGAAGCATTTGCGTGGCGCTAAATACCTGCGCCGACCTGCTGGCTGTGCTGTTGGCTGATCGCCTGGTGGCGCCGGGCAGGGCGAGAAGGGTACGGGAGCGCTTGTTGACGCGCGCCTCCGGCACCACGATGCTGGGCCTGGGGTGCTACCTGGCGCTCTTCAAGCGGGAGAGCTAGCGGTACCGCCGATCGGCATCGTGCTGACGAAGCCAACTTCACCTGACGGCCAGTTCCCGACGTGTGACTGTGGGAGCAGTCTTCCGAGAAGCGGACATTAGCGAGGCGCCGCAAAGCCGGCAATCTGTGCAAGAGTCTGGCAAATCGTAAGGCAAGTATATGGACGCTTTCGCTCATCAGCTGGCCAAATACTCTGTTTGGGTTTTGCCTCTCGTCTGGTTGCTATTGGCTGCTATTGCGTGGCCTGCGCAAAGAGCAGCTGCAGTCTTGCTGGTCAGTTCCGGGGCCTCGGCCCTGCTCTGGAATTTTATGTTCATGGAAGTCGACCATGGGCAGAACACCCAGAGTTATTGGAACGCAGTCGCCCTTGTGCCGTTTGGAGACGCACCGGTCGGCTACTCGCAACTTTCCTTCCACTCATTTCGAAGGCAAGCCTCGTTGCGGCGCTGGCTACGCTCGTCCTCCGAAGGAACCAGTGATCGGTTCGGCTATCGGCCACTTCCGGACTTCGGGCCTCCTCCCAGGAATCGACACAAAGCGGTCCCAAATGCCTCTGAACTGGCAATGACCACCCGTACGCGCACTCACTTGCCGATGGTCATCCTCAAATGGCTCACGCTGCTGATTGGGCTGGCGGTCGCACTGTTGCTGGGTGTCGTCGCGGCGCACGATTTCATGATGGCTCGCAGTTCAGAGCAAAGCTACTACGTCAATGTCTGGCTTTATCGAGGGACCGTCCTGTCCTGCGTCGCCACTGCGATCGGTCTTGTGGCTGCGGCGTTCTTTCTCCAATTACCTCGGCTTCCGAAACTGGATCGTGCCGCCCTGTCACTCTTAGTCGTGAGCATCATTACGGGCGTGGCGCCGTTTGCCTACGCTCACGTAGTTAAGGAGGTCTGTCTGAACGGGCATCACCCTTGGAACGTTACCCAGATGAAGTGTGAGCAGTAGCGAGAATGGCTGCTCTTGGCGGCCAGTGACGACGGCAGTGGGTCGAGTCCGTCGGACCCAGTCCGCTATTTTTGGCACGCAGGGTCTGTCCTTAAATAATTCACATTGCGGCAGATCGATTGGGGATTCACGCGAGTGTGAATTCATCGAACAGAAGGGGGATGGGTACTCGGCGATCTTCCTGCTCGTCTTCATTTTGCTCAGCGTTGTTGGTTTGCCGCTTTTTGTCGTCTTCACTTCCTCGACAGGATGACGAGACACTGGTGTGACGGACTGCCCTGTCCCGGGTTGGCGCGATCGCTTGCGAGCGGCACTCGCAAGAGCGACTAGCGCTATCGGCCACGAGGGGTCCTTCGCGCCCATCCTCTATAGCGGTCACTCGGAGCGCATCGGTGCGGCTGCTGCCGTCCAACGGTCCCAATGGCCTTCCCCTGGTGGCGAGTTGCGAGGAATGTCCTCCCAGAGCATCCTTTGCCATGCACGCGGAACCACCGGGGGCAAAGTAGAATGGGAAAGGAATCCGCATCCGAGGCCGGACAGATACCGAACAGCCCGCCAGGGACGGTTCCAGCGCCGACTGGCGAGACCGGGCCCGTTGCACTGAGCCCAACGCCACCGAAACGCGGGCACGAGCATCACCCGCATATCGAGTTCAAATTCTTCGAGCAGCTGAAGCAACGAAATGTCGTTCGCGTTGCCTTGCTGTACCTGGTTGCCTGCTGGCTAATTCTCGACCCGGTGCACGTGGTCTTTCACATGCTCGAGGTTCCGGCGTGGGCCAACCGACTCGTTCTGATCTTGATGGCGATCGGCTTTCCGGCCGTGCTGCTGTTTGCGTGGGCCTTCGAAATCACCCCCGAAGGACTGAAACCGACTGTCGAAATTGATCCGAAAGCATCGATCCGCTCACTAACCGGCCGCCGGCTCGATCGCGCCATCATCGTCGTGCTGGTGCTCGCCTTGGGGTACTTCGTGGCGGAGAAGTTCTGGCTGGCCAAGCGTGAGCCGGTGCTGGAAAACGTCGCCACGACGCCGACGGCCGCGCCCTTGGAATCTAGAGCGATTGCCGTACCCGAGAAGTCAATCGCGGTCTTACCCTTTGTGGACATGAGCGAGAGGAAGGACCAGGAGTACTTCTCGGATGGCCTGACGGAGGAGCTGATCGATCGCCTCTCGCACAGCCTGGAGCTGAAGGTGATCGCGCGCACCTCCTGCTTTTCATTCAAGGGAAAGAACGAGGACGTGCGTGTAATCGCATCCAAGCTCGGGGTGGCGCACCTGCTTGAAGGCAGTGTGCGCAAGGCCGGTAACGAGCTTCGCATCACCGCCCAGCTGATTCGTGCCTCGGACGGGTCCCATGTGTGGTCGCAGATCTACGATCGCAATCTGGCCGACATCTTCAAAGTGCAGGACGAGATCGCCGGCACCGTGGCCCAAGCGCTGAACGTCGCGTTGAAGACTGGCAACCCCGGCGAGCGAGACCAGCGAAACCTGGACGCGTACAACCTTGTTTTAGAGGGAAATTTCTTCCTTGGCCGCAGGACCAAGGAGGACGCAAAGAAGGCGGTGGACCTTTATAAGCAGGCAATTTCGCTCGATCCGAATTACGCGCTCGCACTGACAAAACTTGCGTCGGCGAACATGTTCCAGGCGACTAGCGGCTGGATCTCGATCACGGAAGGCAACGCAAGAGCCCGGCAAGACGTGAAGCACGCCCTGAAGATCGATCCGGATCTTGCCGTCGCACATTTCACGCTCGCCTTCCTGTACGAGACCTTTGACTGGGACTGGCGAGCAGCGCAGACGGAATATAAGCGAGCGCTCGAGCTGGACCCAAACGACGATCTTGCGAGGATCACTCTCGCTCGGATCGATGGGCTCAAGTCCGGACGGCTCGATGGAGCAATCGCGGCTTTCCGTCAACATCTCTTACAAGATCCGTTGGATACCTATGCGCGGTGGAGGCTCAGCGTCTTGCTCGTTTGCGCAGGTCGCTTGAATGAGGCCGAGGCGGCCTCGCGCAAGCTGGAGGAGCTGAATCCAAACTTCGCGGGCGGGCATGCCTGGTGGGCAATAGCCTTCGTACTGATGGGCCGGAACAAGGAAGCTCTTGCCACGGTGGAAAGGGAGCCGGATGAGGGATGGAGGCTTTCGGCTTCGCCGGTTGTCTACTGGTCGCTGGGACGGCGGGCCGAATCGGACGCCGCACTCGGCGAACTGAAAGAAAAATATGCAGCTGGCTCTTCGTACCAGATCGCCGAGATGCATGCCTATCGTGGTGAAATCGAATCGGCCTTCGAATGGCTCGAGCGGGCGTACCGGCAGCGCGATGGAGGCATGGAGTTTTTGAGGATCGATCCGCTTCTGAGCAACTTGCACGGCGATTCAAGGTACACGGCGCTGCTGGCCAAGATGAAAATGACCGATTAGCCACCACCGGTTTGTCCCGCAGGACTTGCAAGAGCCCCTTGGGGTCGGTGGGACTCCGTCAAGCAAGTCGTCGGCGACGGGCGAGTCGATCACTGATCCGAACGACGTGTCTCCTCTCATTCTTTCTTTAAGAATCTCGCTTCAGACCGTGACGACGATCTTTCCGATCCGCTCGTTCGACTTCGGGTGGCGGTGCGCCTGTGCAGTGTCACGCAGCTTGACCGTCAAATCCCAAGTCCGTAGCTGCCATATCGCGACCCAAACGAGGAAGTAGGCAATTCCTCCAAGAACCCCATCTGCTACTTCCCATGACGCTCCGTGTGCGTAAAGAACCTGTGCAATCTGGAGCCGAACGAGATTAAACGCAAATAGGACGGTACCCGCCACGACCAACCGCGAACAATTGCGGAGCAGTGATCGACGCAGATCCCAGAGAAGCGGAAGCGATCCGAGAAAAACATCAACAAAGGTACAGGAGACGACAAACCTGATCTGCGTCTCTTGCACGCGTATGGTGTCAAAGGAGAGCCGCGCCGTGTCCATACCGAGCATGGCAGACAGGCTCGAAACGGCCTCCGATGTGATAAATCTCAGCCACTGCCAACTGAGTTCGTGACAAACCGCGACAAAGACCGCGACCAGGCAAGCTCGGACCAGGAACTCCCTGGTGAGCGGCGGCGCGACGAGACGCGCCGAAGATAAGAACGGTGTCATCGCGAGGCCATCTTTCTGCGACGCCATATACCCGCAATGCTCCACGCGGCCATCAAAGCAACAAACGTAACGAGAGCGACATTGCTTCCGCCTCCCGTCTTCGGACTGATGTTGCCGTCGCCGCAGTACACGTCGGTTGTCCGAACATGATTTACATTGTCATGTGCCGGCGCGCAGGCTACCCCTGCCGCACAGGCGATACTGCAATCCATCTCCTGGCTTGAATCGAAATGGCCGCACCAACTGTGGAATACCCCGCTGTTGTCGAATATTCCCCCCAGCGGAGTGAAGCATTGCTTCGCTTGGGTCAAATCATTGAAGCAAAGGAGTTGACCTGCTGGACACGCGCACGCGCTGGTGTTCCAAGGTCCCCAGTTACCACCGGTGTTGCAGGTCCGAGTCTGTGTACCTGATTGCCCGCCAGCACAGCTTTCCGTTTCCGTGGCCCCAACGGGGAATGTGGACCCCTTGTCCGTGCAGGCCACGTCACACATGCTGAAATCGGGAGGCGTGCTCCAGCTGTTTTGAGCTAGGCAGGTTTGAGTCCCGCAATTCGGTAGCCCAGCCCCTATGACGGGCGATGAGACCGGGGGACACGCGCGCGATACCGAGGGACACGCACTTGTACCGACTTGTCCCGAAGGGCAGGGAAGGTATTGCTTGCATCCAAGCTGGACGGTTCCTCCGGCATTGTCCGCGCATGTGGGGGCGACAAACTGGAAGACGGTAGCAATGGCGATCCATCCCGCACCTGGGCTCGCCACCGTTGCCGGACTCAGCGGCGCGAGCGTCCCATTGGCAGCGACGCTGTATTGGGAGATCGTGCCGGCCCTGGGCGACGGAACATAGGCATACGAACCCGTGGGATCCAAATAGATGCTCACCGGGAAAAGCCCAGTGGGCAAACTGGCCGGACTCAGTGGCGTAAGGATGCCATTGGCCGCGATGCCAAACTGGTAGATCGCATCACCGTTCCATGATGCCAGGTACAAAAAGTTGCCATTGGGATGGACAGCCAGGCAGCCCGGCCAGTTTCCAGGCGGAGGGTTTCCAAATGGAACGGTCGCCGGACTCAGGGCTGAGAGCGTGCCGCCTGCGTTGACCGCAAACTGCGAAATCGTGTTGCCGTCGACATTCACGACGTATGCAAAATTGCCGCTGGGATGCATCGCGATGCAGCCGGGTAGACTCCCGGCCGGAACGCTCGGCGGATTCAGCGGCGTGAGCGTCCCGCCCGTCCCGATCGCGTACTGATAGATCCCATAGAGCGCGTTCGACGCGTAGGCGTACTGGCCACTAGGATGGAGCGCCAGCGGGACGGCGCTGCCGTTGACCAGTCTCGGCGGATTCAGGGCTGTGAACGCGCCATTGGCGCCGACGCTGTACTGAAAGATGGACTGGATCGATTCGTTCTCGACATACGCGTACTGATCGCTGGGGTCGATCACCACGGCGAAAGGAGCATCCGGATTGTTCGATGTGGCGGCCGTTGCCGAACTCAGAGTTCCATTGTTGTTGATCGTGAACTGAAGAACCGCCACCGGACCAGGCTGTGCCAGGTAAAGAAACCGGCCTTTCGGATCGGCATACAGTCCTCCCGGAGCGCCGCCGACATTGACGCTTGCCGGGCTCAAGGCAGTCAGCGTTCCGCCGGTGTCGATGTTGAACTGCGAGATGGCGGTGTTGGTGAAAGGATTCGTCTGATCAATGTTCACCACGTAAAGGAAATTCGGTGAGGGCGCGGCGAAAGCAGGAGCGCCAAATCCTGCAGTGACAGCAAGGAGCGCCATGATCGGCGCCAGGAATCGACGACGACCGCCGGATCGCGAGCCGGGGCTTGCCCGTTCCGCGGATGACGACGTAAGGAATCGAAGACCTCGTCCGTCAAACGTCATGGCATCACTCCCCCCAATGACCGGCGTGGCGCGCCTTTGCTTACTACTATTTCGCGCTCGCAGGGTCCTGTTCGACAAGGGGCGCATGCGCACTGCGCGTAGCGCGGAAGAGGCATTCACAACGCCTCTCGCGCTTCCGCGGCCGCTGCCAAGGTCGACTCTGCCTTGCTAGGGATTTGGACTGCCAGTCGCCAATCTTCTGATTCGTCCACAGTGGCGGCCGCGGACGACGGGGCAGATGAGCAAGTGCTTGATGTAGCTGGGGTGGACGAGGGGATTCGAACCCCCAACAACCGGAATCACAAAGCGAAGGTCGGTTCAGGGCGCAACGCTATTCCGTTGAAGATCAATAGCTTACTAGGTGCCGCGGCAGGCCGAGGACGTCGAAAGACGGGTAAGGGTACTGCATAGCACAGCAAAAATGCCTACAGTCGAAACATGTCTGGACGGCCGCTAGAAGGACCCGCATAGCAAGGTAAATCTGTCTACAACCACCCGCTTCGTTCCTGCCCATTTCAAATCTTCGGCCCTCAGGTCCGCGTGTCCGATTACGCCGCTTCGCGATCGTTCAGCGTCGGCAGGGCGCGAATCTTCTTCCCGACTGCCTCCTGGGCTCTGCGCAGGTCGTAGATGGCCTGCAGGTTCAGCCAGAACTGCGGGCTATTGCCAAAGAAGTGGCCTAGCCGCAGCGCCGTATCGCCTGTGATGGAGCGCTGGCCGTTGATGATCGCGGTGATCCGATTTGGTGGAACATCCAAACGACGACCGAGCTCTGCAGCACTGATACCCAGCGCTTCAAGTTGCTCCGCCAGATGTTCGCCCGGATGAATTGCGCTGCGTCCCATATCCAGTCCTAGTAATAGTCGACGATCTCGACGTTGGCTGGCCCTGGCGAGCCGGTTGGCCACTCGAAGCAGATGCGCCATTGATCGTTGATACGAATGCTGTACTGTCCCTTTCGGTCCCCCTTCAGCCGCTCGAGACGGTTTCCGGGAAGGTCCAAATCGGAAATCTTGGTCGCCGCGTCCAACTGATCTAGCTTCATCTCCGACTTTCGTCGAATGCTGTCGAAGGCTTGTACCCGCCTTCCTTCCGCAAAGTCGCGCGTCCGTTTGTCTCGATAGCTGACGATCATGCATCGTACTGTGACGAAACGTACGCAATACGTCAAGCGTATTATACGACAAACTGCACTGCATTGCGCGAGGCCGTCCCCATCGCCAGCGGGGACAGTACACACGCGTCCAGCAGCGCCGTATAGCGTGCATGGCCCGCCATCTCAATAATCCAGACCCAGTTCGCGCGCGTTCCCGGCCATCCGTTCGAGCGCCGCAGCCTGCTTCTCGCGCATCTTGCGCACGTAGACGAGCAGGTCCTCGAAAGCGATAGGCGGCGGCGAGGATGCATTCCCATCGATCTCCGCCGCACTGGCCCACCTCGACGCACGCGGGACCAACACGATCGCGGTCTATGGCGCGTGCCAGGAGAACCTGTCCTCGAGTCCGCAGCTGCACCTCACGCGACCGAAGCCCGAAACGCGTTCAACCATCTGCGCACGATCTGCGCATTCGGCTGGCCCATCCGCAGCAAGATCTTCTGTCCGGCGGAGAGTGCCTCGAGGTCGAGTGTGGCAACTGGGAGCCTATTGTATTATATTTGTACAAATGTATTCGCTTGCCTTACCCCGTCGTTTCCTTCCTACAGGAGAGCCTCAAGATGAAGCATCTGCCAATGCTCTTGTGGCCGGCTTTGATGATAGCGGCCTGCTCAACGCCCAGTCCTTCGCTTTCTCCTACTCTCCCCACGCCACAGGCGGCGGCACCGGTCCGGTCGTCACCCCCGCCGTCCCCACCCGCGAGACCAATGCCGGTCGCGAACAAGGAATCCCCAATGGTCGCTTTCGAGCAGATGCTGTCCGGTTTGAACGGGAAGAGCATTTACTTCGACTACGACAAGTATGCGATCAAGCCGGATGAAGAGACGCTGATCTCGCAGCATGCCAAGTTGCTCGAAACCTATCCGGCAGATAAGGTCACTTTGCAGGGCAACTGTGACGAGCGTGGCAGCAGCGAATACAACCTCGCGCTGGGGCAACGCCGTGCCGACCAAGTCAAGGAGAGGTTGGTGCTGCTGGGCGTGCCGGCGAACCAAATCGAAACCGTGAGCTTCGGCAAGGAAAAGCCTCGCGGACTGTGCCATGAGGAGAGATGCTGGAAAGAGAATCGCCGCGCCGACTTCGTCGACGCCTGGAATCCGCAACATGTGACAAGCCGCTGAGCTGAGAGGCATCCAAGTCACGGCCCCTTGCGGACGCCGCCCGCCGCCCATCTGCAAGTCAGGATTCGACGGGCTCCGCCGGCTGCCCGACCATTTTCAGAACCATCTGCGCGGTTTCGGCGCGCGAGGCCGCGCAGACGAACGCCAGCCAACGCAGAACGGTGCTCCACGTCTGCCTACCCTGCAGCGTTCGGCCGCCGACCTGCCGGCATCGTATGCATCGACTGAGACGGGACGCCGTCCCCATCTCGCTCGACGATGCAGCTCGCGTTACGTCGAACCACATCCTCGAGCTTGCGCGTTATGTCGAGCAGTGCAGTCCCGACGCGCTGCTCCGGATCACCTCACTGACAACCGAGCGGCCTGGAGCCGTCGTGACCATCGGCGGCTCTGCGTTGCTCATCGGTTTCATCGACTGGATGCGGCGGCAAGACGACCACCGCAATTGACCGACAATTCACCCGCTCTTCACTTCCGCTCCCCGAAGCCATCGAGGAATAGCGCGGCGACTTCGCGCATCGCGCCAGCTTCGTCCGGACCGTCTGCTTCCAGGCGAACGACGCTTCCGACCGATGCCGATAGCAGCATTACCGCAATGATGCCGCGTGCGCTCGCCCGCCGCCCTCCGACGGTAAGCGAAACTTCACAATGGAAGCGCGACGCGACCTCGACGACCCTGGCACATGCCCAGGCATGCAAACCCAGCCGATTGGTAACGGTGACTTCCTCGACGCGCATGGGCGGTACCTTCCTTCCAATTGCCGGCCGGGATCCGCCCGACCGCGAGCGTTCGTCAAAATAACCACCGCAACGGCTGCTTGCCGTCCCGATTGCTGAATTGTATTTGGCCAAATGTATTATCCCACTTCGATAGATGGAAGCGGATGGCGTGCGCCCGCAGCTTGGCGCGCAGGGCGCGTCGATCACGCTGAAGAGCTAATTTAGCTCGCATTGGACCGGGGTCGGACTGCGTCCGTGCCGGGAAAAGCAACTCATGCTACGGCCGCCTCCTTCTAGTTCGGGCCGGCCCGCCTGTCTGACCTGCGAACGAGCAGCCGCAGGTCGACCTCGCGATCACACCGGCAGCTTCATCTTGGCGAGGAACGCGGCGAAGCGCGGATCGCCGTGCAAGCTCTGAAAGAAAAACTCGAATTTCACGTCGCTCAAGCTGCTGTCGCGCTGCCGGTAGGCGCGCTCCAGCCACTCGAAAGCCTTGTCCTTTTCTCCGCGCCAGGCGTAGACCCCGGCAATTTCATAAGCGGCATCGTGACTGTGTCTGGCGATCAATGCATCCAGGGCCTGCTGCGACTCGCGCGCGTGCCCCAGCGAGTGCTCGGCCATCGCCGAGTAGGTCAGGCGATACGTCTGCGCAATCTCCGGATCGAGAGGCAGCTTGCGACAGGTCGCCAGCGCCTCCGAAGCGTTTCCCTGAGCGAGCTGGATTGCGCAGAGCCTGGTAGTCAAAGCCCAGGTGCCCGGGGTGATCTCCGCGGCCCGAAGCGCCGCTTCGCGTGCGCCGGTAAAGTCACGATTCACAGTGAGAAGCTGCGCGAGCATGCCCCAAGCCGACGCCGATAAGGGGTCGAGTTCGGTCGCCCTTCTTGCCGCCGCGATCGCTTCCGGCAGCCGGCCTAGGTCAGCCAACAGGTTGGCGTAGTGGCGCCTGCCCTGGCTGTCGTCGGGATCCAGCGCAAGCGTTTCGGCGAGATCCGCCTGCGCACCCTCCCAATCCCAGGAGACCACGAACCGCAAGAAGCCACGCGCCGAATACCCCTCGGCGCGCTCCGGCGCCAAGGTCACCGCCTTCTGCGCCAACGCCAGCGCTCGGTCGTAGCCCGCGTTGTCTCCCCGTGCGTCTGCCTCCCAGAACTCGGCAACCGACAGCTCCGCCCAGGCGTCCGCAAAGTTGGGATCCAGCTCGATCGCCTTCCGATACGCGTTGACCGCGAGGCGAAAGTCCAGCCGGTTCCGGAATTGGCGCCCGAGCAGGTAGCGGGTGAACGCCTCCGGATTGGTGGTGCGGTTCAGGCTCGGCAGCGGCTGCGACAGCAGGCGCACCTTCAAGGCCTCGACCACCGCCGCCGCAATCTCGTCCTGCAGCTTGAACACGTCCTTGAGCTCGCGGTCGTAGGTCTCCGACCAGATCTGCTCGCCCGTATCGGCCCGGATCAGCTGCGTCGTCACCCGCAAGCGGTCACCCGACTTGCGCACACCGCCTTCCAGGATGTGGGCGACGTTCAGTTTGTGCGCGATCGTCGCAATGTCGTCCGACTTGCCCTTGAAGGAGAACGACGAGGTGCGCGCCATCACGTGCAGCTGCGGCACCTTGGCCAGCAGATCCAGCACCTCCTCGGCCAGTCCGTCCGAGAAATACTCCTGCTCCTTGTCCGAGCTCATGTTCACGAACGGCAGCACCGCGATCGACTTGTCGGTGACGGCAGTGACCGGAACGATGCCGGCCGGGGAACTCGCTGCGCTCGTGGCCGGCGCGCGTATAGAGGCCGGCTGCCGCAACAGCTGCAGGCTCAGCGTCGCGATGACCAGCGCCACGGCGGCTCCCGCCGGCACCGCCACCGGGTGGCGTTGCACGAACTTGGCCAGCCGATAGACGAGACGGGCCGGCCGCGCCGCCACCGGCCGCCCCTCCAGGTAGCGCCGCACGTCCTCGGCCAGCGCCGTGGCGCTGCCATAGCGATCCTCGGGCTGCTTGGCCAGGCTCTTCAGCACGATCGCATCCAGGTCGCCGCGCAGCTGCCGGGCCAGCCGCTGCGGCCTGGTGCCACGCGCATCCCCCGCCTCGGCCGCCGTCTGCGTGCTGGGCGGCTCGATGTGCACCTCGGCCACCGCCCGCTGCAGCGCCGCCAGCGAGTTGCCCGGCTCCATCCGATACGGCCGCCGCCCCGACAGCAACTCGTACAGCACCACTCCCAGCGCATAGATGTCGGCACCCGCCTCCAGCGGCCCGCCCCCGATCAGCTCCGGGCTGGCGTACTCCGGCGTCAGCGCCCCCCCGTAGACCTGCGTGAGCTGGGTGTAGTCTTCCTCCTCGGCCAGCAGCTTCGCCACCCCGAAGTCGAGCAGCCGCACCTGTCCGTCGCCCGTCACCAGAATGTTCGACGGCTTGATGTCGCGGTGGATCACGTGATGCCCGTGCGCATAGCTCACCGCTTCCAGCACCTGCAGGAACAACTTCAGCCGTTCGCCAAGGCTCAGCCGGTGCGCATCGCACCAAGCGGTCAGCGGCTCTCCATGCACATACTCCATCGCCAGGTACGGCAGCCCCGCATCGCTGAAGCCCGCGTCGTACAGGCGCGCGATGTTCGGGTGCTCCAGGTCTGCCAGAATGTCGCGCTCCCGGGCAAAGCGCCGGGCCAAGTCCTTGCGCAGCCTCGAGAGCATCGGCAGCTTCAGCGCCACGTCGCGTCGGTAGGCTCCGTCGGCACGCTGTGCCAGCCACACCTCGGCCATGCCGCCCGCGCCCAGCTCCCGCACCAGCCGGTACGGACCGACAAGCTGACCCGGCTGCAGATCGCTCCTAGCCGGAGCGATGACATCGGCCCCGCCGATCTTGGGCGGCGTGTCCAGCACCTGTGCCCGGCCAACGTCCGCGCTCTGGGGCACCAGCGCCCTCTCGAGCGCCTCCGCCAGATCCTGATGTTCCGAAGGCAGTGCCTGAAGCCAGCACCGCCGCCCTTCCCCGTCCAGCGGCAGCGCCTCGTCCAGCAGCCGGCTCAGCCGCGCCATCTGCGACGCCGAAAGCGCCATCCCCTCTCTCCGCTCGCCTCTGGTCCCTCGGACGCTTCCGCCTGCCGGGCGCCGACACCCCCGGCCGGACTTGCGCAGGTCGCATCGCTCCTGCGTCCCCGCGGCATTGCACTACGGCCGCGGCTGCCGCGCAAGTCCCTGGCGGATTGCTCCCCGGGAATGTGCCTGCATCGGTGAGGCGGCCGAAATGCGACGCTGCGCTGGGTCGCCGAGAACAAGTTGAACTGATTCGCATCAAATTCGAGCAACGAGACATTCCATGTATGCAATCACCGGTATTACGGGCAAGCTCGGCGGCTTCGTCGCGCGCAACTTGCTGTCAGCGGGTCAACACGTCCGCGCGGTCGTTTCCGGCGCCGCCCAAGAAGTAGCGTTCCTCCGATAATTACCCAACACGGCGTCGACCGTCTGCTCCCCATCGAGTTGAACGATGCGGAGCGTCGACTGCGTGGTCCAGCGATTTGCCGACCAACTAACTGGTGCGGCTGCTTGACTGGATCGAACGGTTGCGCGTCGCCGAAGCTCCGCAGAATTTGGCGAGCAGATCGGCGAGTCGCCGCGCGGCCGAGGTTGCGTCGGGCGCGACCAGAAGCGCGAGCTGGGTGTGTGTGATTGGCGGAAGTCCGTCCTTGCGTCTGAGTACGCGGTGATCGTCGAGCACAGCAAGGTCCGGAAGAAAGCTGACACCAAGGCCGACCGAAACGGCGGCCTGGATACCGGAAAGATTGAGGCTCGTATAGGCGACGCGCCAGGATCCGGCTGCCGGCCGGTCCGCTACCCGCGGGTACAAATTCGTCCACAGTGGTGGCGGCGGACGCTCAGGAAGATGAGCAAGCGCTTGATGTATTTGGGGTGGACGAGGGGATTCGAACCCCCAACAACCGGAATCACAAAGCGAACGTCGGCTCAGGGCGGAGCGTTTCCCCGTTGAAGATCAATAGCTTACAAGGCACACCAGCAGGCCGAAGACGTCGAAAGACGGGTAACGGTAGCGCATAGCAGCGCAAAATTACCTACAGTCGAGACACTCGGCAGCATGCCTGCTGCCGCTGCCTGCCCATTGGCACTGAACGTGGTGGTGACAAATTGGCACCACCATGTTGCGCCGAATCGCCAAGCAGCACCTTGCGAAAGGCATATCACGCACCTACGTGGCCGTCGAGATTGACGACCCGACGCAGGTGCTGGGTTACTACAGCCTGACGGCGGGGGAAGCGGTCAGCGATGCTTGGCTCAAGCAGATGATCAAGAAAATGCCGCGCAAGCTGCCGATCGTTCTGCTCGGCCGGCTCGCATGCGACCATCGGGTACATGGGCAGGGCTTGGGCGGACTGCTGCTTTTCGATGCAATTCAACGCATCGTGCGCGTGTCCGAAGAAATCGGTGTGGCACTGATCGTCGTTGACGCCAAAGACGACCAAGCGTCAGCGTTCTACCGGCACTTCGGTTTTGTCCCGCCTCCAGACCAGCCCATGCGCCTGGCGATCTCGGTAGCGACAGCAAAGGCTAGTCTTCGTTGATCCGTGACACATCAGGTGGTTTGGCGAAGAGAGTGTCTTCCGTCAAGCCGCACTGCTGCTCGTAGAATTGCAGTGCGCGCAATTGCTAGTTCCGCCAGTTGTTCACCCTTGTCCAAAGTTTCGCCGAGCGAAACCGAGCAGAGCCGATCAGTGCGGACGATCGGGCACTGGAGGCGGGCGTCCTGTCAATACGCTGCGGCTTGAATCCCCCGGCTTTCCCCCCGCTTGTCCGCAAGTCGCATTGCTGCGCTGTCGGGTGTCGCGGCGGTTCGTGGGATCGTCGAAGGTCACTCAGATCGCCCCGTGGCTACGTGCAACTTACGCAACCATCCGGACAAGGTTCTGACCAAAGTACTTCTGCCGGGCGCCGGCGCCGGATGCCTTGTCGCGATTGCGCGACGGTCGGCTTCACGCGGAAGTTCGCCGATCACAAATACGCCGTACAAGGGCTGCTGCCTCATGCCGCACTCCATTTTAAGCCGCACCAACCACGACTGCGGCTATCGCCCCGACTCTCTTTTGAGCATTACATCATTGAGGCTGCCTCCTGTAAAGCCAATGCACCGCACTAGACATACGGTCTGCGCGCATCGAAGAAATGCTCTGCGCTGCCAGCTCCCTCAGGGCACGAACCAATCGCCGTCCGCAACCAGCTGTCCGCCGGGCACCGCAGGCAAGCGCGCGACGTACCCGCCCTTAGAGGCAAAGCGCTGCCCCGGAGCGAGGCCGAGCCTCGGATAGAACCCGTCGATCAACTTCAGGCTGACCATGTTCTCGATTTGCTCGATCAAGTAGTCGGGCACCAGATCGCCGAATGAGTGCCCGATCGCTTCGGATAGCACCTGGCAGGCCACATACGTGTCGACCTGGATCCGCTCGGCAACCACCGGGATCTGCTGCGTTCGGAACCAGGTCAGCGGGTAAACGAGCCGTAGCGCCCGTTTCTGCGGAAGATCGACCGGATACGCGATTCGTGTCGAATTGCGCCAATTCGCGGGCAGCGGTGCGTCTTCGAGACCCGCCATCAGTCCGGAGGCGAATATGGTGGACCGGGGCGGATCGACCGGTAGCTCGCGCAGATCGTCGCCGCGCAACCACAGAACGACGACATCGCCCACCCGGACCGAGGCCAGCGCCTTGCGCACGTCACCCTTTGCGTGAACCTCGGCCAATGGCAGGTCGATCCAATCGGCGACTTGACCAGCGGGCACGCCGCGCAGCCCATGCGCGCCCGCTTGACCAATGTCGCCACGGCGATAGATCTGAACGACGCGCTGGCCCGGAGCAAGCCCGGACGAGCGCAGCCGGCTGCGAATCAGGTCCGCTTCGAGCAGCACACCTCGGGAAAAGTACAGCGGGTAAAAGTCGATCTCCTGCACCACCGGCAGTTGCACGTTGGGAAACAGGCACGGCAGCGCCTCGCGCTCGCAGAACCGGTGGACCGGGGCCCACTCGCCCCGCCCGACGCCGGAAATCACTGCGAACACCGGCTCGGCTCGGAGGTGCTCTTGCAGCTGCGCCTCCCAGATATCCGACGGACCAGACAGTTCCCAAACGTGCAGTCGCCACTTGCGTACGACCCGATAGTGGATGCGGCGTGCCGAGACCAGCGGTGGATCGTGCCCGCGCTCGTAATCGTTCTTGTTCGAAAAGAAGTGCGCCAGCACGTCCAGCATCCCACTGCGTTCGGCCGGGTCCGCGTCCGGCGTGACGATCGTCGCGAAATCCAGCTCGTCATGGTTGACGCCGCGAACGGGCTCGCTCGAAAGAGACTTCAGATAGTCGACCAGCGATGTTGCGTCGGCGTCGCTCAGCGCAAAGCGCGGCATCAGGTAACTCAGAGGCTTGCCGTCAGCGTTGATGCCTTCGCGAATGGCGCGCGCCAGCGTCGCGTCGTTGTACCGCTCATGACGCGTGACCGCGGTACCGGGCGACTGCATCGCGGCCTCAGGCATCGCGCGCTCGCCCGGACGCAGCAGATACTTGCCCGAGATCGGTGGAATGGTGATTCGGCCTTCGTTGACGCCGATGCCGCTGCGCCGGTGGCAGCTCGCGCAAGCCGCGTCCCGGCCCTGGATCGGCACGCCCGCTTCGCGCACGCCGCGCAAGGGTTGACCCGAAGGCAGGACTCCGTCGCGATAGATCCGCTGCGCATCGCTCAGCTCGGTCGCCCCTGCCCGGTCGAAACCCGCAAACAGCGCGATCAGTGCAACGAGGATCGGAAACCGCGACGTGCACACGCCCCGCTCAGAGTCCGTCGAATTTCCTGTCACGGCACGGTCCAATCGCCGTCCGCTACCACGCGCAGCCCTTCGTCGCCGGAAAAGCGCACCAGGAATCCGCCTTTGGACGCGAAGCGCTGTCCGGCCGCCAGGCCGAGCCGCGGGTAGTAGCCGTTCACCAGGTTGGTAACTAGA
>Ga0210401_10003619_pt1 | contig 16422 bp, 17 predicted proteins | sample IncBWH32MmetaG_FD_150866 | JGI IMG/M metagenome (GOLD analysis project Ga0210401, IMG submission 150866) | Forest soil microbial communities from Barre Woods Harvard Forest LTER site, Petersham, Massachusetts, United States - Inc-BW-H-32-M | ecosystem: Environmental > Terrestrial > Soil >... | reverse complement strand
ACTGATGCGGTTGTCCGGCGCAAGCCGCAGCCAGGAAACAAAATGCTCTGCCCTTGGCCAGGGGCTCATGTCGTAGCCCGCTTCGGCTACCACCGTCATCGCCGTAATCACATCAATGCCGTCGATTCGGGCTAGGTCCACGCCGCTCATCAGGTATAGCAACTGCCGCAGATCGAATTGCGGAGAATTCCCCCGCTTTTTCTTGCGTCGGCCCTTGCGTGTCTCTTCGGCAAGCGCAACCCCAGCGCTACGATCGGGAAAGGCCCCAAGCAGCTTCGCCAGCTCCTGGTCGCATTCCGCAATCAGGGTTTGACAAAAGCGATAGGCCTGCAGCTCTTGCTTCAAGCGAAATACTCCGTCCGCTTGCCAATTACCGTGCAACTGGCGGGCAATCTCCTCCTGCGTCGCCTTCACCCGCGGATCACGATAGGCAGCTAGCTCGTGGGGATCCCGTTCTCCGTCGACGATGGCCTGAATGATGGCCAGGCCCGTAGCCCCACTCAGATCCGTGACCGCTCTGCTCAAGCGTACATTCATCTCGGTCAGAACCTTATCCATTCGATGGATGCAACTAGCCGCCGAGCCCACAAGATTCTGCCGCTGCCGAACTTGGCAGTCCCCGCGGTTCTGGGCACACCAACGTCGGCTGGAAACCGCTTTGTTCGAATGCGACGGGCCGAGTTATGGCTATCCGCGGCCCGTCTCGTTGAGGGAATCCAGCTTGGTTGTTATAATCGTGGCTGTTCCAAGCGCTCCCGCATTCTTGACTGCCCGCGATCACCGGCAAGTCAGGCGTAGCCCACAACTCGCAAGCGTCCGGACCGTGGAGCGGCGCAGCGTGGCCAGGTAGCTCAGGTGGTAGAGCGCAGCCCTGAAAAGGCTGGCGTCGGCGGTTCAACTCCGTCCCTGGCCACCATGTTTTCAGTCCTGAAAAATTTGGGTTAAATCCTCCGACTGAAGAACAGCGGGCTAAGGCTCGACTGATGATCAACAATTCTCCGGTTGGTCCTCACCCTATTGACGTAGCGCAGAGCTTTGTCAGCCGCTATTTCTCAGACCCGAAATCAATCTCACAGTGGCCAAAACCAGAACCATGGAACCCATTGATCGTTGAATTCTTTAGCGCCACAAGCGAGCCCGCAAATAACGACATGATTCCATGGTGTGCAGCGTTTGCAAACTGGTGCCTCGAACGCGCGAATCATGTTGGAAGTAAGAGCCCTTCGTCGCAGTCATTCTTGTCCTCTTCGTATTTTAAGCAGACGCAGAATGGGGAACGCGGCGATTTAGCTATTTTCACCTGCTATGACAGCACCAACCCGCAGAAGTCTTTGCCAGCGGGCCACGTCGCTTTTCTCAAGGATAAACTCGCTAACGACCGCATCAGCGCGATCGGTGGAAACCAGCGTAGTGCAGAAGGCAGATATTTCAGTATTATTTGTGAAAAAACCTATTCCACTAAAACAGGTGTCCGCGTTGATCGCACGATAAACGGTCGGCATGTGTCTTGTATTTTGCGGTTCAACACTTATATCAAGATTGCCTAAGCAGCGTGTTTGTGGAGCATTGTGTTCGAGGTAATGCTTTGTCGTTCGAGGTTTAAGTCGTGATAGAGAGGGGCGGCCAGTATGACACTAAGTTCCATGCATGTGAAGTGTATGAGTAAGACATTAGAAAAATACTTACTGTTGGCTATGATGCTATTGCTTCCGAGCTTGGGAAATGCGCAGGAGTTCAATAGTATAACGGCCGCTAACACTGGTGCCGTTGTCTACATTCAGATTGAGGATTCTAAGGGCGAGCACGTCGGTTCCGGTACCGGATTCATAGTCTCTTCAGACGGCTACGTTGTTACTGTCGAACACCTCAAAGTCGAAGCAGATCAGCGGATCTGGGCGGTTATCGGGCAGCGCTACGGCACACGGCTACCTTTGGCGTATCGCGAAAAGGATGAAGAAAACGATGTGGCGCTGTGGCAGTTGCCACAATCTAACAGTTGCCGTCAAAGCGTTATACTGAGCAATGCAGCAGTTCAAAGCTATCCCGAACCCGCCCTTGTATTAGGATTTCCAGGGACCCAAGGGCTTACGCCTATACCACTGAGCATACTTAACAGGAGTCCGGAGCATGATTTCTACAAGACTGACGGGTATCTGGATCATGGCGACAGCGGAGTCCTGTGTTCAATGGACATGGGCGCGTAGTCGCAATAGTGCAGGGTGGAACGCTGCCCGGTACTAAGAACAACGATTTAATTCCGATTAGCTTAGCAATTAATCTCATCAACAAAAGGAGTGTGCGTGCTGGTATCGATAGGCCCGCTTTCTGCGAAAACGATACCGAATTTAATGGCATCAAACGTGATCTAATACCCGCACAAAAGGCAGAGATCGTAGATAAGATTAAACGTATAATAACGGCAGATCGAGAATCAACCGACCCCGGCGGCTGTGCGACGGGGATGAAATTCGACTTAGTTCTCGATGGAGCCAAGGTGAGGAGCTACAGTTGCGCTCACGTATGTTTCGACACGGACTCGACAGTGAGTATGGCTGATTTGGATTTCGAGAAAATTACGGTTCAGACGAGCCCGCAATTGCCCCAAATGGGCTGGGTCACAATTCCTTGTATCAAGGGGAAGTGTGTTTTCAGTAAGGACGGCCAAGTTGGTCCGGGTACGATAGGCTGTACCCGTGTTCATCTAGAAGAAAGCGTATTTCAGGACGAGTTTAAGCTGTGGATGCGTTTGGCGAGTTCCAATAGTGTGGTGGAACTTCTGAAACAGTTGTCACCCACGAACGCTACAAAGTGAGCTCATGTGTCGGAGCATGAAGACCGAAGGCATTAGTGCAAACGGCTTCCGTATTGTCCCTAACGAAAACATTGTTTGCGCTGACAACGGTGTCAATTCCACAGGCAGCCTTGCGAAAGTCAAGCAGTTGTTGGACCCATTGCCTAAACCGCCTCAGTGGTTTGCCCCGAACGCCTTCCTGGCATGTCTTGAGCGCCGAGAAATCTGCAGTCGCAGCGCCCCGGCGAATCAAGGTATCTCTGCCCAAGTTGCCGCAGAATCCGCTTCCGGCCTGCGGACTTCTCGCCTCGGCACGTTTGAGTGTGGGGGGCAGAACTTGCTGTCCCGAGGGTCCCACCTGTGGTCTACACCTGTGCCGTTTTCGTTTTGCAGGACTTACGACGTACCACGGCAGTCCACGGCGGCTTATAAGGCGTTGGAAGTACTCAAAACCACGGTTCTGAAAAGGCTGGCGTCGGCGGTTCAACTCCGTCCCTGGCCACCATCATTCTAAAGAACTTGCATGCGTCACCGCGGTGACCTTCCAGTCCGCTCTCAGTCCGCATTCGCAAAGCCCGCCAAGCCGGTTGATGCAGCCCGATGATGGTGAAGGACTTGGCTCAAATCGCTTCAGCGTCAGTCCGCTTTCAGTCCGCATTGGTCCGTCTCGCTACTGAGTTGGCTCACGGCAGACGCCGCGGGTTCAACCCCGTCGCTCCTGCATCATACCTATCCCACTTGCAGTGCAAGCATCGAAACCGATCCGCCATCCACCCCTTCTACTGAAAATGCAACACGCTCCGAAGGCGTGCGCGTGCCGATTACATACAGCGGCAGGTAGTGGTCTGGCGTAGGTACCGCCAGATCGGCTTCGGTGCCGAGTTGATTCTCGTAATTGATCAGTGGGGTGTGATCCTCGGCGAGGAGCAGCTCGCGGATTCTGTTCTCAAACGAAATGCTGATAGCGCGCTGTGGGCATGCATTCCGCTCTACCTAGATCGTGAAGGCAGCACTACTTTGTGGCCTCCTTGCCAGCGGATGAGCAGGACGCGGTGTCCCGTTTGTATTCCGGTTCGGGAGTCGATGCGAAATCGGCCGTAAAGCGTATTGCAATCCAGGTCAGACGCTGTGCTTCGGAGCTTCTCGTCATCTAAGGAAGCCGCCTGCCGAATGCAATCCGTCAAAACCAATCCGGTAGCAAAACTTCCGGCCGCAATGTAGTCGGGTGGCCGGCCGAACTGCTTTTGAAAACTATCGAGAAACCAATCCGAACCCGGGCCTGTGACGTTTGGGAAGGTCACACCCGGTTCCCACTGGCTAGGTCCGAGGACTCCATCCGCTATTTGCGCGAGTTCAGCGGAAAAATCGCCGATGCCAGCAGCAACAGCCGCCACTACACGAACCGTGCGGGGCCAATGCTGACGAGTTCGCATGATGCCCAGTTCATCTGGAAAGGTTACCGCTAGAACAACAACCTCCGGATCGATGTCGAACAGGGTCCGAAGAATGGTGTTGTAGTTTTCGAGGGAACAGTTGATTGGGACAAGCTCGACCGACTGGCCAGCCACAACAAGGACCGATTCCAGGATCCCACGAGCAACCTGCCATCCGAAGGTTCCGCGGGCTGAATATAAAACGCAAATTCGATGGAGTGCGGGGTGCTCTTCCGCCAGCCAGTTCGGAAGCTCTCGCAGGTAGTCACTTGCCGGGCTCGCGATGCCCACCAAACGGCGCCAACCATGGCTGAAGATGTCGTCGGAGGAGCCGCCATAGTTCCATAGCACCTTCTTGTGTTCTTCCGCAATCTCCGCTACGGACATCGTCAGGCTGCTGGAATACGGCCCCAAGAGAATGTCAATCTGATCCGCTCGCAGAAGCTGGAATACGTTCTTCCGGGCAAAGCTGATCTGACTGTGATCGTCATACCAAACCAGCCGGACAGACCTTTTCTCCCCGTTCCCCACGGCAATGCCGCCTTGAGCATTGATGTAGGACTGCCAGAGGCGAATACCTTGGAGCGCCTGCTGGCCCAAGGGGCGGAACTTTCCGGTCAGGGAAATGGACAGGCCGACCGCAACTTCTATCTTGTTGCACATACCCTAACGCCCGGCAATCTGTGCGTACAGATGGTACAGCATCCAGTAGACGACCACGCCTGTAACAGAGACGTAGAACCACAGAGGGAGTGTCCAACGAGCGATTTTCTTGTGACGCTCGAACCGTCCGCGCCAGGCCCGGTATAGCGTCGTCAATATGAACGGCACGATGACCACCGCAAGAATGGTGTGCGAACCGAGCAGTGCCAGGTAAAGATGGCGCACCGCGCCTTGTCTGGCGAAGCGCGTGACACCGTGGTGAGCGTGGTACTGGATATAGCACACGAGAAAAAGCGAGGAGGTTGCAAACGCCACGTTACTATAAGCTTTTCAACCCCACGGAGGCTGATCGTTGATCCGTTGTTGTCCTCGAAATCGACAGAATAGTTCGAGGACAAATGAAATAAACCGCGACTAATGTCGGGGGTGTTGCAGGCAATGTAAGACTTGCCATCGGCTTCGAGTGCTACTGGAGCAGGGTGATCCGGGAAGATATGTCACGCCGACTGAGTTAGAAAGGACCGGACTCCAAGACTCAGTCCCCCTACCCCCATGCTACTATTTTGCCCTACAGCCGCCTGTGAGGCTGATCCCGCAGGCATGAGCTCTGGCGAGCCGTCCACGACCCAGGCCCAAATAGGCGGCTTGCTTCTCCCGATCAAGCCCGCCTGTTCTCGTCCTTCCAAGCTGAAAATTCTTAAGTGTTGCGCGGGGGATAGGGAGGTGTTAGGCTAGGCGAATAAAAAGCGAATTTAGTCGGGCTTCTGCTATGTCTGCTTTCCAATCCTTAGCTCCTCGCCGGCCGGCCAGCCTCGAAACCGTTCACAACATTCTCGGTTCACTGGTGGCGCGCTATCGGCAGGAGGAAGTTCTTACCGCAGTGCGACAGATTCCGGCGCGAGAGGCTAAGTTTCAGCCAGTACCAAGGTGGGTGACAAGTGCCTTGTCTGAGGCGTATCGAGCGAAGGGAATTAAAGAGCTGTACTCGCACCAGGCAGCAATCGCTGAAATGGTGCGGCAAGGCAACAATGTCGTCGTAGTAACGCCCACCGCATCGGGCAAGACACTCTGCTACAACCTGCCGGTCCTGAATGCGGTTCTGGAAAACGCGGACAGCCGCGCCCTGTATCTTTTTCCGACCAAAGCGCTCGCCCAGGATCAGTTGGCCGAGTTGCAGGATCTTGCGAGACGCCTCGATGACAGCTTCGGAGTCTTTACATATGACGGCGATACTCCGAGCGATGCGCGCAAGGCGATTCGGGAACGCGGGCACATTGTCTTGACGAATCCAGACATGTTGCACACCGGCATTCTGCCCCACCACACAAAGTGGATGCGGCTGTTTGAAAATCTCCGCTACATCGTTCTCGATGAATTGCACACCTACCGTGGCGTGTTCGGGAGCCATCTGGCAAATGTCCTTAGGCGATTGAGGCGAATAGCAAAGTTCTACGGTTCCGATCCACAATTCATTTGCTGTTCCGCCACCATTGCGAATCCCGGCGAGCTTGCGTCGCATTTGATAGACAAAGACGTCGAAGTCGTCGAAGAGAACGGAGCACCCGCGGGCGAGAAGCTTTTCGTGTTCTACAACCCGCCAATGGTGAATCGAAATCTGGGGATTCGGCATAGCTACATCAACGAAGCGACACGAGTCGCAAAAGAGACTCTTGCGCGGAAGCTGCAGACGATTGTCTTTGCAAATAGCCGATTGCACACCGAAGTCATGCTGACCTACTTGCAGCAGGCCAATCCTCCGAAACCTGGCCAACCGGAACCGATTCGCGGTTACCGTGGAGGTTATCTGCCGACAGAACGGCGCGAAATTGAACGCGGTCTGCGCGACGGCCACATTCTCGGAGTGGTCGCCACCAACGCACTCGAACTCGGAATCGACGTTGGTTCGCTTGATGCGTGCGTGATGGCTGGGTATCCAGGATCCATTGCCTCGACCTGGCAACGGGCAGGGCGTGCAGGACGACGCGCGGGAAGTTCGTGCGCGGTGTTCGTGGCGTCATCGGCACCGCTCGACCAATTTATCGTGCAACATCCCGACTACTTTTTTGGCAGTTCACCCGAACACGCGCACATTCAGCCAGACAATCTGGAAATTCTGGTTAATCACTTGAAATGCGCTGCCTTCGAGCTGCCGATCTCTCCTGATGAGCGGTTCGGTAACGTCAACCTCCCGGAACTGTGCGAACAACTCGCGGAGGCAGGTTTCCTGCATGAGAGTGGCGGAGACTGGCACTGGATCGACGAAGCGTATCCGGCGGATACGATCAGCTTGCGTTCCGTCACATCAGACAATTTCGTCATCATCGATACGACGGGCGAAGACAGAGGCAAGCCCGAGGTGATCGGCGAAGTCGATTTCTCGTCCGCGCTCACGACCGTTTATCCGAAAGCGATCTATATCCACCAGGGCCAGCAGTACCACGTCGAGCATCTGGATTTCGACAAGCGCAAGGCTTACGTGAAACCCGTTAACGTGGACTATTTCACGGACGCGATCCGCTACACGCAGGTTCGTGTGCTCGAAGTCGCCGAAGAACAGGCCTTTGCTGGACCGGCAGCTCGCGTCCATGGTGACGTGCTCGTGCGATCGCAAGTCGTTGGCTTCAAGAAGATCAAATTCTTTACCAACGAGAACGTGGGCTCGGGAAAACTTGAACTGCCCGAGAACGAGATGCACACGACCTCGTTCTGGCTGACGCTCGGGCACAGCCTGCTTGCCGAATTGCCCTTCAGTCTCTCAGAGCGTCAGAGCGGGATCTTCGGCTTGTTGTACGCGCTCGGATCGATGGCGACGCTCCTCATGATGTGCGATCGGCGGGACCTGGGCACTGCTATCGGCGAACGCCCACCCAGTGCAGCAAGCGAGATCAACTGGGAAGATTTGGCGGTACCGGCAAACCCGTCCGAGGCCAAAGAATTCTTCGAACCGAATCTTTACATTTACGATGCTTACCCAGGCGGAATTGGCTTCAGCGAGCCACTGTTTCGCAGTTACACCACTCTACTGAACCGCACCCTCGAACTGATTAATGCGTGTGTATGTGAGAACGGATGTCCCTCGTGCGTCGGGCCTACTGCTGATCACAGCGAGAGAACAAAAGAGGTGGCGCTTCAGATTCTTAGGCGATTGTGTGAGGACACTCAGTTCATGGCCACCAGGACAGCAGAAACCGCATGAGCATGCGCTACGTCAGCTTGAGGGCGCTACAGCGCTCTCCTTCGGCACGCACCGGAACACAGGAGAGCAGATGGCGTGCACCATTGCTAAACGATGGCGGCGGATTGTTGTCCCCGGCGACGACAATCCGGATTGACCTGGAGCGTTTGGCCCAGATTCTGGGGGCCACAACAAAGACCAACCAATACGGTGATTACCTGTCAGTTCGCTGTTGGTGTTCTCAGCCGCCTAGATATTCTCCAGATAGCCGCGCCCTGAAACTATTGTCGCCAGAGGCGCCAGACGAGATCGCTGACCCCGACCAGTGGCTCTTTCTCGATACGGAGACCACCGGTCTTGCCGGCGGTAGCGGCACGTATGCCTTTCTCGTCGGTATTGCATGGTGGGAAGACGGAGGACTTGAGATCGAGCAGTTCTTTCTGCGCGAGTACAGCGAGGAACGGTCTCTATTGTCCGCCTTAGGAGAACGAATTGCAGAGCACCCGGTGCTTGTTACGTTCAACGGTAAGTCATTCGATTGGCCGCTGCTCGAAACTCGCTATCGTATGAGCCGCAAGATCTCTGTCCCGACTTTTCGGGCACATCTCGACTTCCTTCACCCGGCACGAAATCTCTGGCGGCTGCGCCTAGGGTCGGTACGGCTGTCAGAACTAGAACAGCATGTATTGGGCTGGGACCGAGGAGCCGACTTGCTCTCCGGGCTGATCCCGCAAATCTACTTCGATTACCTCCGCGGAGGCCCACCCGAACGGCTGATTCCGATACTCAACCACAATCAAATGGACCTACGTGGGCTGGGGGCACTATCTAGCCGGATCCTTTCGCTGCTCAGCGACGCTGAAAACGTGGGACAAGACGGGCTGGAACTGTTCGGCGTGTCTCGGATCTGCGAGAAGCGCGGGCAGCACACGCGTGCCCGCAAGCTTTACGAAAAGTCGATTGCTTCTTTTCTGCCGACCGAAACAGATCGGGCCGCTCGGCGGTCGCTGGCACGGCTCGCAAAACGCGAAGGCGATTTCGGGCAGGCATGCGAGCTGTGGAAAGAGGCACTCGGAAATTCACGCCATGGTTATGAAGCGTACGAGCAGTTGGCGATCTACTACGAACATAAGGTCCGCAACCCTGACCAAGCGCGACAAATCGTGCAACAAGCTCTCAATGAACTTCGGCGCGCAATTCAAGTCGGCGACATCGCACTAGGTCCATATCGTGAGATCAAGGGGAGGTTCGACTACCGAATGGAGCGGCTTGAACGAAAGAGCAAGAGACCGCTTTGGGATGCTCTGGCTTTGCAACCTCAAGCCTGACGGTGAAGGAGATGGAGGAAGGGCGCAAACGCGTATTGGGAATCATGGCTAGCATCTTGGTCTCACGTCATCTAAAGACGACGGAGGATCTGCATGACAGACTGAGGCACTGGTCGGCTCAACCGTGCAGTGGGCCGAGAGAATCATGAGAAGGATCGATGGAGCGTTTGGAGATTCCAATAGTGACAGGAACCGTCATTAAACATAAGGTGACAGGGTTGATGCACAAGGGATGAGATTGAGCGGCAAACCGCTAAAATCACTTTAGGGTTCTGTGAGGTTCGGTGATGAATGGTTCTGATGACATGGGTTCTCGGGAGCCAACTCGGGTTCTGAATGCTGTCCCGCTGCAAAATGCTGTCCTGTGTGCGGAATGTGATGTCGTCAGCGACAGTCCACACGATGTCTGCATGGTGTGCGGCAGCCATTCATTGTTCAATGTTGCTCGAGTTTTTGGCGGGAAGCTTCCGAAGAAGAGGGCAACCCTGATTACCCAGCAACCGGCCGAAGCGCCACGTCAAACCGTATTGGTCTTTCCCAAATCTCATAGGCCCAGGAGGAGGGCGATGGGCTCACGCCAGCTCTCCGCCGTCGCGCTCGACGATCATCAGGCTCCACTGGAGCATGGAATGCTGGTCGGACCGCAAGGCGACTAACAGTTCCGTCTCCTGCACCGCGTCGAATTGTCTAATGTGCTTGTCGGGCAGTACAGGATCGAACGCTTACAAAATCTTTCTCGGATATCCCTAGCCAGGACACCAGAGCCAATCATGTTCGCCAAAACTGGAATCATCGATCTGCATACCGCAACCCATGAGCGGCTGAGCCTTTTGCTGCGCCATATTGCAACCGTGCCTGATGACCTCTGTCACAAACCGATTTCGGGGTTCGGCCATGCGTCCATTTGGAAGCAACTTGTGCACATCCTGACCTGTGAGGAAGGTTGGGTTCACGATTTGCAGAACAAGACTTTTCCCGGTTGGCACGAAGAAGATTGCCCAACCATGGCGGTGTTGCTGGCTACGAAAGACCGGATACGAGAAGCGACTCGCGCCTATGTCAGCGATCTTATGGAAGAGCAGCTTAATACCACCCTTTCACACCGCCCTGTGGATTGGGGCGGCGAACTCCGGAGTCCAGGGTTTATCCTACTGCACGTCATAACCCACGCATTTCACCACAAAGGCCAGATTGTTGCGATGCTGCGTATTTTGGGCTACCCTGCGCCCGATACAGATCTGCAGCAGGTGTAGTTTTGTCGCTCAGAAATCGCGCGAAGGCGGCCAGGAGAGACGGTCCGGAAATTAGCCAGCGCGCCGTGGACCTGAACACTCGCTGCCGACGGGTTTTCCTCACGCGCTACAATTGGTTGTCTATCTGCTGACAAGTTCTCGAAAAATTAATTGGAGACTATGTTTCGAAAAATCAAAACGCTAGCTAGACAATCGACTGTGCCGCAGATATTACGTAAGCACTTTCGGCGTTGTCCACCAGACACCCTGGTGACTACGAGCAGGACGTTTCCGGCGACTTCTCGTGTTGATCTTCAGCTTGCTCTCGATGAATTCTTCGCCCGAAAGGACGGCAATCGGCGCTTCGGGGTAAATCAACACGGGATGGAATTAGCACAACTACTCAATATGAAGATCGGAATAGCACACGGAATAACACGCCTACTCGATCCGTGGGGTAGTCTCTACATCGCGCCCATGCAATACGACGACGTAGATATCGGCGAGGCGCTTCCAGCACGATGCGTACGTTCAGCGTTATGGCTATCAACCGCTGACGGCGCTCCTTTTGCGGTGCTCGTCCGAAGTTTGCCATCAGGCATATTGCTGGAGATAGCAGCACCAGGCGGTGAAGCTGGCCTGAAGTTCTCGGAGCAATTCTTCGACATCCTCGAAAAAGAAATTAATAAGGGTCGCGCTTATCGTGGCAAGGTTATCTCATTGGAAGGAGTATCTGATCACGGCGGCGGCCGCACTGGGCCTGTAAAGGTGCACCGGCTTCACCAAGTTCGGCGCGAGGAGGTAATACTCCCGGAGAAGACCATAGCCTTGCTTGAGAGCAACTTGGCAGGATTCATGGCGTGCGCGACGGGATCCGGAAATTGGGATTGTCAGCAAAGAAGGGACTTCTGTTCTATGGTGCTCCGGGAACGGGAAAAACGCATACGCTGCATTACCTGGCGGGCGCACTACCAGGCCATACGACGCTGGTGATCACAGCTGAGCAGGTCGGACTTCTGGAGCACTATTTCAAATTGGCCCGCTTTCTTCAACCATCCATCATTGTCGTCGAGGATGTTGATCTGATCGCCCGAGAACGCACCGAGATGCGGGACTCTGGCCAGGAGATGCTGCTGAACAAGTTGCTGAACGAAATGGACGGTTTGCGTGAAGATGCCGAAGTCATATTCATTCTCACTACGAACCGCCCAGATCAACTTGAACCCGCTCTGGCATCACGACCAGGTCGAATCGATCAAGCAATCGAGTTCCCCCTCCCCGATGACGTTGGACGGGCAAAGTTGGCGCGCCTCTATGGCCGGGGACTGGAACTGGATGACGACATCGTGGAAACAATTGTGTCAAGGAGCAAAGGAGTCAGTGCGGCATTCATTAAAGAGTTAATGCGGCGATCGGCGCAGTTTCTTCTTCAAGCTGGCGGCGACAAGGTCTTAACTTTGAGCGCAGTCGAAGCTGCTCTGGAAGAAATGGTGTTTCTCGGAGGGTCTCTCAATCTAAAATTGCTTGGTGCTACGGATGCAATTCCAGAAAACACCTCACTTAACTAATAACACTCCCGATCAAACAGTGCCCATTTCCATTTTGCCGATTTTCGATTTGACGTTTCCCTCACAATCGCTTGGAAATCCATTCCTCGCATAAAACGGGGTTAGGACCCAAGGTCCTAGGGGCAAGTGCGAGTTGACTCGCGAGCGGAGCGGACGGATAATGGCTGCCCGTCCAAGGAGGCTTTATGAAACGTTCCTCCGGGCCCGTAAGACAGCCAACCTTTCCGAGTCAATCCATCAGCAGCTGAACATGTATGCTCTCGCGGGTTCCAGAGTCAAGTAACTTCATTGAGGGGTTTCGGTCACCGTTTGTGAGCACGAACAGATCCAGCAGCAATCCGAAGACGTTGAAGTGATCTCGGATGTACGCGCTCTCCCCGACGGGCCCGCAAAATGGTGTGCCTACTCAGGCCGGTTTCCTTCTCAAGCGTATCGAGAGAAATCTGCTGTTGCACTGCCTCACTCATCTTCTTGGCAACTCGGGCAGCCGAGTCTCTGCCCTAAGCAGCGAGGGCACTGCTCCCAGTCGCAGCCGTCGCAATGATACTGTCCGACAATCGCATTGCAATCGTGACACGGGCTCAGTTCTGCGGCGGCTTCTTCCCAAATACCGATTTCACTACCGTATTTGATCCTTCGATAACGCTTACCGTAAATTCTGACAACTTTGGTTTGCTGCGATGCGTGGAACTCATCGAAATACTCGAAGTACAGATAAAGGCGTAAACCAAGTTCATTCAATTTCTTGCCGACCAGAGAGTTGCTCAGGCGATGCAAACCACTCGTGCGGGCTGTGTGAATTTCCTCGAAATCTTTGCGGGTCTCCCGCACCATCGCAAGGCCTCGGCGGTTAGCACTGTTCAGCAGCTTGCCAAATCTAGGACTCTTATCGCCAACGTTGTGCTCAACCGCCCATAAGAGGAAGCGGGTGAGAAGACTATCAGTGTCCTTTACGAAGTCCCAATCGCTTAGAATGCCCAAATCCCATCTTCGAAACATAATTTCGTATTCGTGGGCGATTGGGTTTTCCATGTCGCCAGGCACACCGACGGTCGGTGGAATCGTACCCCGGATGTGTCGTCTGACAAACTTGCTCTGTGTGAAATTAAAGCGAGATTCTAGAAGTTGTCGCACCGCTGACGCGACAACCGAGTTGACGATGCGGGCTTCGGAACTCGATCTGATCGAACACGCATAGTAATAGAGCGCGCGGTTTAATATTAGCTCTTGTAAAAGAGCGTCATACTGTGAGCTTGGCGTCGCGTCGATTGCTAGGCGGAAGCGTCCTCGGCGGCGTGCGCGATAGTTGACTCGCACCGGGTATCGCCGACCTACATTTTGCAGGAAGGCGAGGAATTTCTTTAGTTCCTCGTGGTTCCTTGCTTCGGTCTCGACCGTCATTCGAACTAGTGCCACCCTTAGAGCATAGCGCTTTCCCGAAAACTGGCAAAGGCGGTCACTAAATGGTAGAAACGCGCGTCGGGATGGGCCGAAGCGATCCGAGCCATTTGACCGTGTACTATTTCTCGCATGGAACAAAGTTCAGCCCCACTTCGCGATCTCTTGGACCGCGTCCCCTTAGTCTTAGATGAACTCGCTGCTGAATTCGTTAGGCTTGGCGGTCAGGCCATGGACATCGACCCGAATTCTCAGACAAGTGCGTGCTTCTTGCTTGGGCTCCGTTCGACATCTTTGCTTTGGGGAATGAAACCTCTTTTGGAGCCGGAGACCCGCGATAGCTGGGATGTTCTCATCAGATCATTTATGGAAACAAAAGATCTTCTCTTGACCTTCAGGTTTGATGACGATGGTATCCGCAACACGATACGGACTTGGTTCAAAGGAAAGAACGATAACTCGTGGAGGCCGCGCCACAAGAAGTCCGAAGAATTTGCAAAACGAGTTGGTGGTGGCGACACCGAACTCGGAAAGCGTTGGAGTGCGTTCTCCGTGCTTTCCCATCCAACCGTCCATGCGGCCAAACACTCAACCAACCTTGTAGTCACACGAGTGACGCGCCGACGCGAAAACTATGACGAAGCGATAAATCCAAAGATTGCGGATTACCTGGCTTCAATCGGGACCCTTATCGTCACCACTACCTTCGATCAGTTTCCTGAGTTGATTCCTCTTGGGTGCGACTTGAATCGCATGCCGAACGTTGAGCCGTTTCGGCTGTCTGTAGCGCAGGCTGTGCCGCGAGTTCTCGCCGTACATGACAAAATCGCGTTGCCGCCCGAAAGCTATCGATCGTCTTGACGAACTGCGCCGCTATTGTACGATTCAATCAACTCTGCCTAAAGAACGAAACAATGGGCTCTAAGCATTTCAAATCACGGCACCACAGGGTCGCTGTCTTGATTAACGGCGGAAAAACCTATCAACTCCGCCAGCGCCTGCCAATGCCGTGGATGCGGTCGGCGTCGGCCCGCACGGATGTCGGCGGCATAGGGTTCAGAAATTCCAAGCGCTGAAGACAGGTGAGAGATCGTAACTGCCGCTAGGCGCGGCTGGATCTCCCTGTCGTAGTCTTGCTGATCTGGCCATGTTGGCTTTAGCGAAGACTTCCACGCACGTTTAGCACCTTCGTGTCGCCGTTGCGCCTCCGAATGTTTCTTTCGAGATTCCGTACTCTGTGCAGTTGCTCGCCCAACTTTGGCGAGTTCGAATCACAATGCGCTCCTCAATTAACTCGGAATTTCTTGTCTCGTTTTCATGACCAGGGGTGAGCGCGAAGCGCGATCATGATTTTCACGCCGGATTTAAGTAACATCGCCATTGCACTCATCCTATATTACTAACCTCCAAAATCTTTTCCGTTTGCAAAGATTTTTCAGGGCGTCTATGCGGCGACCGCGGTTAGTTGGGCTGTAACAGGCGTGAGCTGGGCAACCGTGGAGCGTAAAGCGCTGAGGATAGCTACGATGATCTTGCGGCCAGTGGAAGTGAGCTGGTAGCGGTGTGTGCCCACGATTTTGGTGATCAGGGCGTGGGCCCGCAGCAAGCGAAGTTTGCGGCTAATCCAGGCAGAGTGGCGGCGGGTCTGTTGTTTGTCGTCGGTAGTCTGGGGGAAGAAGATGGCGCGGAGATTGCGATTGCGGAAGCCAACGGCGAGTTTGGGATTGCGCAAAGATTCGTGTAAAAGCGGACACAGAATGCGCAACTCACTGATTGCGGTAGTCAATCCTTTCGATTGAAGCCATGGGCGGCCATCCCTTAACTGGCAACCAGAGAGGTGTTCAATCTCGCGCAGAGCCGGCAATAAGTAAGGATTGTGCAAGGCTGGTCGTTGATTGAAGGGAATTGAAGGGGCCGTCAAGGGTCAGTTATCGGCTATGTCCGTTTTTGCACGAATCTTTGCGCTATGCCTCTATAGTTTCGCGAAAAAGAATACGCGCGATCAGCGCCGCGACGGTTACGACGCTGCGATCGCGTGGAGATAATTCATGGCGCTTCCAGACTCCATCGAGCAGTGGTCCTCTCGTATATTGTTCCAGTGCGGGCGACACCGAGCGAACATCGTCGTAGGTCAAAACCGCAGGTAGCGAACCGGTCTTTTTGTTCTCAGCCGTATCTTTCTCCCGAGCCTCAAGCGGCTCGATCCGCCAAAGCGCTACGATGCTGAGGGTCAGACCGCTTTTGACAACAGAGCGCCGGCCAGCATTTACCGGCGCTCCGGCTACAGATTTGACCTGCTTGGTCGGATCGTCGATTGCGGACTGACCCACGGAAACCCTCCCTAGCGCATTACATAGCCGCCATCGACGGAGATGGACTGGCCGGTGACGTAGCTCGCTTTGTCACTGCAGAGCCATAGAACGGCGTCGGCGATCTCTTCAGGACGGCCGAGGCGCTTCATGGGCACAAAGGTCTGGAGCATTTTGTCCAACTCTGGCCCCTGGCCTTCGGCGATCATCTTGTCGGACATCGGCGTCTGGATCATGCCGGGGCAGACGTCATTCACGCGGATGCCGCGAGTCGCGTACTCAAGCGCGGCGCTCTTGGTGAACCCGATCACGCCATGCTTGGCGGCGTGATCCGTTCCACGCTGATTGCCGCCGATCAGACCTCCGAGCGAAGAGCAGTTCACGATGGCGCCGCTGCCTTGTTGGCGCATGACCTGGAGCTCGAACTTCATGCAGCTCCAGACACCCCGCAGATTGACGCCCATCACACGGTCATAGTCAGCGCGTGGAGCGTCGGCGGTTTCTGCAAGAACATTCTGGATGCCG